>JAEEGJ010007760.1_pt1 | contig 30294 bp, 19 predicted proteins | sample 8958761 | NCBI WGS metagenome assembly JAEEGJ01 (sample SAMN16246546, study PRJNA631951) | gut metagenome | biome: gut microbiome; feature: rumen; material: RS-attached | host: Bos | place: Iran: Karaj | collected 2018-10
AACGAGAACGCAAGTAGAAATCATCAAGGTGCAACCCTGAATCGTTGCGTAGTCGTTCTTCTGAATGGCATTGAGCATTGCCATACCGAGACCCGGATAAGAGAAGATCATTTCGGTAATGAGAGCGCCACCCACCATCGCACCGAGGCTCTGGGCAAGACCCGTGAGCTGCGGGAGCATAGCGTTGCGGAACACATAGCTGATAATCTTGCCTTCGCGAAGACCAAGCCACTTAGCATACTTCATGTAGTCGGTACCGAGTTCGTAAATGGACATGGAACGCATACCCGTTGCCTGGCCCGAAAGAAGAATCGGGAACACGGAGAAGAACGGGAGCACGTAGTACCAGCTGACGCTCTTGAAGCAAGACCAGCTGAACGTGAGTTCCGGAATGTCCGGGCTGTAAGCGCCCATAGCCGGGAACCAGCCGAGCGTGATGGAGAAGAATGCCACCAAGAGCATACCGAACACGAAGAACGGCACACCGTTTAAGAACATAGCACAGGGGAAGAATACTTTGTCAAAAATACCACGCTTGTATGCAGCGAAAGCACCGAGCAAGTTACCCACGATCCAGCCGAGGAGAATCGTCGGAGCCTGGATGGCGAGCGTCCACGGGAGGGACTTCTTGATAACGTTCGTCACCGGTTCGTTGTTCTGGTAAGAGAGACCGAGGTCGCCGTGGAACACCTTGCCGATGTAGCTAAAGAACTGGGAAACAGCGGACGAGAGCTTCGGGTCGGTTTTCATGACCGGCTGTTCGACCATGACGGTGTCGAGACGTTCGGCCTGAACCTTTTCCATGACAGGGATTTTTTCGGCAGCGGCAGCTTCGACAGCCTTGGCGCCCTTCTTGCCCTTCTTCATCTTCTTAGCTTTCTTGGCCTTCTTGCCTTTCTTGCCCTTGTGGTCGGCAGGAGATTTTTCGACAAACACCGGATTTCCGGCTTCGTCGAGCTTCTGGCGTTCGACCATCACCGGCTGACCGGCCTCATCGAAGAGCTTGACAGCATTCACGACCGGCTGGCCGTTGTCGTCGAGCTTCGGAACCTTCTGCATCACAGGATTGCCGTTAGCATCTGTTTCCGGTTCGTAAATAACGTTACCCTGGTCGTCCAATTCAGCCATGCCAAAGGACACAAGGAGTTCAGCCTTTTTCTTCTGAGCTTCAGTCGGAGAAAGGCCCTTACCGGCTTGACCCATGATGATGTCAACCGGGTTGTTGTCGCCGAGACGCGGCAACGCGAAGTTGAGTGCCACTGCGCAGACGAAGGTCAGCAAGTACCAGAACGCCTTCTGCAGGACATAACGTAGCATAGGATATTGTTTAAGCATTGGTAGTCCTTTATCCTTTATTTAGCAAGCTTCAAATTCCAAAGGGTCTTCGTGCCCGAAGCTACCCACGGAAGCTGAGCGGGAGCGTACGGGTTCTTTTCAGTCGGCCAGTTCGTCCAGACGCGGTCGCTGAATTCGTAGAACTGTTCCGGCAGGTAAACCAGCGGAATGGACGGCTGGTCTTCCATGAAGATCTTGTTGAGTTCGCGGTAAGCGGTTGCGATAGAATCGGCGTTCTTCATGAGCGGGATTGCGTTGAGAAGCTTATCGACTTCCGGACGGAAACCTTCGGTGCCCGGCTGGTTGTAACGGCCAATGTTCACGCCGGCCCAGGCGCCAAGCGGCTGCCAGTCGCGGCTTGCCATGATTTCGTTGAAGCGGCTCCACGGAAGAGACGGAGTCACGTCGGCAACAGGCTTGTGCATGATGAGGTCGAAGTTGCCAAGACCCATAGCCGGCCAGTAAGAACCGCCATCTACGAAGCCTTCACGAATATCGATACCAGCCTTGCGCATACCTTCGACAGCGATGGTCACCATAGCTTCCCAGTCGGTCCAGCCGTTCGGGCTCGTGATGTACATCGTCGGAATCTTTTCGCCCTTGGCGTTTTCCATGTGGTCGAGCGTACCGTCGCTATTCCATACAGACTTGTAGCCTGCTTCGGAAAGCATCTGCTTCACGGTTTCGACGCGTTCCTTTTCGTCGGTGATGGTGAGCTTGACACCATACTTGGCAAGGTCTTCGTCGCTGATGTACTTGCCTTCGAGAGCGGTCGGCATGATGAGGCCCGGCTTGATCTGGTCCGTGTAGTCGGACACGGCGAACTTGCGGAGAGCCATGTAGTCGATAGCGGTTGCAAGAGCGCGGCGGAAGCGCTTATCGTTAAGCGGTTCCTTCATCGTATTGATGATGAGCATCGGCATTGCGCCCGGCAAGAAGTACGGCGGATTGTCGAGCCATGTGTGCACGCCTGCGCCAGCCTTGCGGTTGATACGCGGGATATAGCTCTGGGAAGCGTCGAGGTTGCCACTACGCATAGCAATCGTGTTATGTTCGTTGTTCTTGTAAATCGGATGAACGATATACTTCGGAGCGGGGAGCTTGCCTTCGTGGAGGGCGGCGTTGCCCCAGTAGTCGTCGCGACGTTCAAGAATAATCTTGTTCGGGTCGGCACTGCGGAGAGCGTACGGACCGGAAACAACCGGGTTCTGGTCCATCGGAAGTTTCTTGACTTCGTCCTTGGAACCGAGCTTTTCGATAAGCGGTTCGAACACGTGAGCCGGAACAATGCGGATAGCCTGCATCAAGTCCATCACGGAAAGCGGGTTGTTGCGCTGCTTCTTGTTCACGAGGAATGCAATGCGTTCCACCTCACCTGCCGGTTCGGATTTAACGGTATCGACATGGATTGCGGAAATCTGTTCGCTAGTGTTGATGGAACCCATCGTGTAGATGAACTTCACGTCGCGAGAAGTGACTTTTTCGCCATCGCTCCAACGTGCAGCCGGATTCAAATCCACAACGATAGAGTCGTTGTTCTTGCTCACGAGCGTACCCAAGAGCGATTCCACTTCACCCGTCAGGGAGTTGTACGTCAAAAGCGGTTCGTACATCAAGTTGAAACGTCCACTCACAGGCCAAGTCGTCATCCAGCTTTCAGCAAGGGGGTTGAACGTACCAGGAGCATCATTCTGCTGCCCAGACAAATAGAGCGTTTCCTGACGCGGCAAGGAACCGCTGGCGAGCTCGTCTTGCGATGAGCTACCGCACCCAAAAAGTGCGCCAGTTGCAGAAAGCACCAAGGCCGTTCTAGCAATCGATTTCAGTCCAATCATTTGAGTCCTCTTAGAATAGGGCCCACGGGGGTCCTTTAATTGAAAATTCAAATGTAATATAGATTATTCCGAATGAAAATTATTTTTCAACTTGGTAAAAAAGCATTGATGATTTCTCTTTTCGGATTAAGAAATTTTTACATTTAGAAAAGTTTACGGATTGAGCGTTAGGTATTAGGTTTTAGGGATTAGGGGTTAGGAATACAGGCCCCGGCACGATGGCCGGGGTGACAATGCATGACCCCTATCGCGCTCTCCAGGGTGACATTTACAATAACTTACCCGCCAATGAGCTGGTAGCTTCTGGGAATGTTGAGACGCCAAGTGCCTAAGCCGAAAGGCTTTCCGCGTTGGACTTTTTTCAAACGGATTTTAAGGAAAGTCGTATCATCACGGATAAATGAAATTTTTGACGGGGTTTTCACGCCGTTATATTCCTTATACTCATCGATGACGAGCTTTTCGTCCTTGCCGTCGCGGCCAAGAGTGGCAAGCCACAGCACTTCGCCATTCTTCTCGGCGTATGTATAGCGGCGAGTCAACGGGTCACGAGCCTCGTGAATTTTCACAGCGAGAGAATCTGCACTAGCGGAATCCACATACAAAGTATCGCGTACAGAAATTTCTTCGAGATTGTCGGGGATAACTTTTCCGTCAAAGAGCCCGGCCACCTGATGGATATGCACCAGCGGAAGCGAAGGATCGTTCAGCAGCCCAACCATATAGCCCGCCCCCTTCATGTACATTTTTTCGGTCGGGAAAGTCATCTTCCAACCTTCTTCGAGCCACAGAAGCGAGGCGACACCGATGCCAAGCGAAGCCGTCAATTCCATGCGATAGCGCTTATTCGGAACCGAGAACAGCACAGCGTCCAATTCCTGCGACTTACCGTCTTGTCCGTAAATGGTAAGCGTAAATTTAGCCTTCAAGCTATCAACAGGAGCGTTTTCCGCGTTCACGTCAACCGAAGTCGATTGCTTGCCGCCCACGCAGCCCGTCAAAAAGCACGAGAGCAACAAAAGCAATAAAAATCCACGCAAAAAATTGCCGTATTTACACATCGCCACGGCCATAAGAACCTATTTCTTTTTGCCCAAAAATTCCAATGCCGCAGGGTGCTTGGGGTTGAGCTTCAATAACTTCTTATATGATTTTCTAGCTTCTTTTTTCAAGCCAAGAGCAGCCTGGATTGCGGCCATGTGCTCCCAAAATACGTCATCGCGATTCATCTTGCTGTGATCAATCAGCTGCATTGCTTGATACGCTTCGTCAAAACGGCCCATGCGATACAAGCCCCACGCCTTGGAATCCAGATAGGCATCCTTAGAATCGCCGTTGTTTTCCAAGACAAGGGCATCAAGTACAAACTTATAGCCCTTTTCAACTTCTTCGGGAGACCGATTCAAGTCAATTAACGAATAGCCGTAATAATTCAAGGTAGAAGACAAGTCTTGCGGAGAAGAATTCGTCTGCTTAATCAAATATTCAAAATGGCGGAAAGATTCATCGTAGCGTTTGAGACGTTCCAAGTTCATCGCCATTGAAAGACGTACGCGGTTGTACGTAGAATCCTTGGCAAAAAAAGTTTCAAGCATGGACTCGGCGCGGGTTCGGTTATCCATAGCACGAGCCTTTTTTGCGGAATCCGCACGAAAATCCTTTTCGATTTCCAAAGCTTCACCAATCAGCGTTCTCGAATAGATGTCCAGAATTTGCAAGTACTTGATTTGCGCTTCGTTTTTCATCTGCACAAGTTTTGCTGAATCCAAAACGCCAGGAAGCGGCTGCCACGTTTCCCAAAATTTCATGAGAGAGTCCAGCAACGGATAAGCCTTATTGTACTTGTCGGCAAGAGCATACACGGAAGCAAGAAGCATTCTCGTATCGCCGTTTGTCACGGAATCAGACTTTTCGGCGTACTTGACGGCTTCGGTGTAATTTTGTTCGCTGGCATAAATGTTTACAAGTCCAAGGTATGCTCGGTTTGCATATTTCGGCTGGCCCTGCAACTTGCCAACAGATTCGAGCAAATGAACTTTTGCGCTGTCTCGCATATTCATGTCGTATTCGTACTGGCCGATAAAGCACAAGACCGCAGGCGTCCGCACGCCATCATCATAGTACTTTTTACGGGCAAACGCATAAGCGCTATCCCCCGGCATGGACGGGAGCACCATCATCGTCATTTCTTCATCTTCAGGTTTTGCGCTTGTGAGCGTATCCACGATGGCGATTGCTTCTTTGGAACGTTTCATCGCCATGAGGCCACGCACTTGCTGCAGCAACATCTGCTTGTCGCCCGTGGCCTCGTGCACCTTACCGAAAAGATCGACAACAGCGGAATCGCGGCCCAAGTTCAGCAACAGCGAGAGCTGGCGTTGGAACAAAGTCGATATGTAATTGACCTTCGGCAACAGCATGTCATAGATGCGGACAAGTTCTTTTTCGTCGCGAACAGCCTCAAGGAACAAGCTGTAATCGTAAAGCAAGCCCATGTCCTGGTAGCGGGAGGAATCGAGCCCCAACACAAAGTATTTACGGCACGAATCCTGCTCGCCCATTTTCACATACAAACGTGCAAGCAACGCGAATTGAGCTGCAGTTCGGCGCCCCTTTAGGGCAGAAGCTTTTTGAGCCTCAACTAAAGCCAAGGAATCTTCGCCCGCGGCAGCTAAGCGTTCGGCAACGCCGAAACCCAAATAGCGGCTCGTCGGGTCGGCCTTGTAAGCCTGTTTCCAAAAGAAATCCGCCTGGCGCTGGTCACCGCGCAATTCCATGTTCTTCGCAAGGAAAAAGAATTCATGGGCCGCTTCCAAATCGACTTCGACCTTGGGCGGTTTTTCTGCGATTTTCTCAATAACCTTATTTATCGCAACAGTGTCCGGAGGCGTCAAAGCGGGAGGTTCGACATCAGGTATATTCTTCGCAGATGTAGAGCTGCAGGCACACAATGCGGCCACACCCAAGGAAAGCACCCACGAAAAAAAGACATGACGCATTAAAATCTCCCTAACAAATTCTAGTCAGCAATAATAAAATCTACACGTGCACCCGGCTTCAAATAGTCGCCGTATTTCGGGGACGTTTCAACGATAGAACCGGGACGAGCACCGTCTTCGCTTTTTCGACGTTTAATGGAACCGACTTTGAATCCAAGCTTATCCATTTCCGGATAAACTTCGTCCATGAGAATTCCTTCGAAATTGGGGAGCAAAATTCTACCCGTCGTAACGCCTGCAGATATGACGACCTTCACCGTATCGCCCACGCGGACTGTATCGCCCGCCATCGGAATCGTGCGGATGACGACACCGCGCGGAATGCTCTGGTGCGCCCCCTTGATGACTTCGCCCTGGACAAGCCCTGCACGGCTAAGCGAAATATCCGCCTGTTTCTGGCTCTTGCCGCGCAAATCCGGAATGATGACCTTGCGGAGTCCCAGGCTCTTCGTGAGCTTCACCGTGCGACCGATTTTTGCGGTGCGGCCCGCTTTGGGCATCTGCACGAGCACCATGCCAGCCGGCACTTGGGAGCTGTAGCGGCCTTCTGCAACCCATTCGAACTTGAAGCCTGCTTTCGTCAAAGCGGATTCGGCGGCCTGTTGCGAAAGCCCTTCGAGGTTCGGCACTTCGCCCGTACGAGCGAAAGCCCCTGCAAATGCAGGCATCAAAAGCTTATCGACCATAAAGACAAGCACAATGACTACAACAATCCAAATGACGAAAGCCTTGAAAATGGCGGTTTGCCTAAGCTTATTCCAAAGCGATTTTATTTTATTCATAACTTTTCTATTGGGGTTTAACCCTTAGTTGCTTTTTCCTGCAGCACATCTTCATCAAAGATGACGATATCCTTGCCGGTCATAGCAATTGCGTTTGTACGCACCAACAGGGAGCAAATACGGCTCACCGTTTCACGCGTCGTTCCCGACATGTCGGCAAGCTGCTGCTGCGTCGGGCGGTTGTGGATAACAGTTACCATATTTCCGTTGTCCGTATGGATGCGAACGCCACGTTCCTGCATGAGGTTGAGGAGCGTCCCCGCCACGCGGCCAGACACAGACATCGTCGAAAGCGAACCAATCTGGCGGTTCGCCTTGCGGAGGCGTTTGCAAAGTTCACCCATGAGCGCCATTGCAATTTCCGGAGTCTTGCGAAGCAAGCTGAGGAAAGATTCGCGATGAATGACAAGCAGTTTCGCGTCAGTCACCGTACGGACGGAGGCGGACCGGGGTTCGCCGTCAATGAGCGACATCTCCCCGAAAAAGTCTCCGCGTTCAAGGAAAGACAAAATGGTTTCGCGACCGTCGATGCCCGTCATATAGACTTGCACGGAACCCATGGCAATCAAGTACAGAGCCTGCACAGAATCGTCACCTTCCAAAACGACTGTCTCGTCACGATTGAAGTTTTTAACAATTACCAAATTGGCAATCATCCCTAACTGTTCTTCGTTGAGTTCCGAGAAGAGCTCAACCCCCTTCAACAAATCGACAGTAGATGCGTCCATTTTATACTCCCCTTTATAGTTTTAGTCCAGATCCACGACGATACTCTGGTCGCGCTTGGCACCGATAGAAACCATGCCAATCTTCACGCCCACAAGTTCCGCCATGCGATTCAAATACTTCTTTGCGTTTTCCGGAAGTTCATCGAACTTGCGGCACTTGCTCGTGTCGCACTTCCAGCCCGGCATCTCCTCATAGACCGGCGTGCAACGACCGACCTTGGACAGCTGGTTCGGAATGAGATCGAGCTTTTCGCCATCGCACATGTAGTGCGTGCAAATCTTGATGGTGTCGAACGTGTCAAGCACGTCAAGCTTGGTAATGGCGAGGTGAGTGAGACCGTTCACGACAGTTGCCTTGCGGACCACCGGAGCGTCGAACCAGCCGCAGCGGCGGTTGCGGCCCGTCGTTGCACCGAATTCGTTACCGATGTTGCGGAGCTTGTCGCCCGTTTCGTCCATGAGTTCCGTCGGGAACGGACCGTTGCCCACGCGAGTTGTGTAAGCCTTCACGACACCGACAACCTGGTCGAGGACTGTCGGGCCGATGCCAGCGCCACAGCTTGCGTAACCGGCAACCGTGTTGCTCGAAGTCACGAACGGATAAGTGCCCTGATCGACGTCGAGGATTGTGCCCTGGGCGCCTTCGAACACGAGACGCTTGCCTTCCTTGACGGCCTTGTAGAGCATTTCGCTCACATCGGCGACGAACGGCTTGATTTTCTGGCCGAGTTCGAGGTAGTCCTTGATGACCACTTCCGGATCGATTTCAGGGACATCGTACATCACCTTGAATTCTTCGTTGTGGACTTTCGCCATCGCTTCGACACGCGGACGGAGTTCACGTTCGTCCATGAGGTCGCCCACGCGGACACCGATGCGATTCACCTTGTCGCTGTAGCACGGACCGATACCGCGGCCCGTCGTACCGATAGCAGCCTTACCGGCCTTCTTTTCCTTGGCACGGTCCAAGGTGGAGTGGTACGGAAGCACGACATGCGCATTGTTCGCAATGAAAAGACGACCTTCCGGGTTGATGCCCTTCGTATGGAGGTCTGCAATTTCGTTCAAAGTCTGAATCGGGTCGAGCACGACACCGTTACCGATGACGCAAATCTTGTCCGGGTGCATAATACCCGAGGGAATCAAGTGGAATACGAACTTTTTGTCGCCTACTTCCACGGTATGGCCGGCATTGGCGCCGCCCTGAAAACGCACGATAATATCTGCATCGAGCGTTAAGAAATCTACAACCTTGGCTTTTCCTTCGTCGCCCCACTGGGAGCCGATTACAACACGATTTGCCATAATTCCTTCGTTTTAATTCTTTGACAACCGAAACGGTTTCCCCGAGGTATTTCCTTGAGGTCCTTTTTCGCCTTAAAGATATAAAAAAGTGGTTAGTAGTTAGTGGTTAGTGATTAGGATATAAGCCTTAAAAAAGGTTTTTTTCGCATCTAGCCTGCATGACGAACATTCCAGCATTCAAAAAAGAGGTGCTGGCGACGAACTGCAATTTTTTTATTTTTTTAACATGGCTGTAGATATCAAATCGCTCATCAAGAAACTTTCTCCGCTCCTTGAAGAAGACTCGGACGTTTTTCACGAACTCGAAACGTTTTTTAGCGAAGGTGCCAAAATCAGCATGCTCCGCGACGACTTATCGAAGTTTCTTCAGGACAACAGAACGTTCCAGGTTGTACGCGTGAGCGGCAAGAGCTACAAGGATTGCGTCTATGAATTTGTCGATAACTACCCCGAAATGATGGATGCCATCGGCATGCTGCGTTACTACAAAGCCCCCACAAGCAACATCAAATGGGAAGAAGTCGAAGCGGCAGAAATCGCCATGGGAGACGAACTCACCATGAACGCTTACGGCTGGGCGCCCGACGCATGGACAGTTATAGAATCCACCGCATTGGACGAAGCCACCGCACCAGAAAGCAAAAAAGGCGACTACAGTTTAGTAGCGATTGTCGCTTTGGATTCGCTACTGTAGCGAGTTTAGACGAAAGAACGTCGCTTCTCCACAAAGTGGATAACAGCAACTAAGGCAACAAGTTGCCAAGTTTTGTATAGCGGCTACAGACGAAAGACGAGAGATGAATGCTGCAGATACGCAGTGGTTAGGAAGAGCAGTGAGTTGCAGAAAGTGGTTACACCGTTTCACTGTCCTGGAGGGAGTATTATTCTAATGCGAAGCCATTAATGTCTTTAGCCCCGAATTAAGGTTGGTGCACTTCGGCAGGCTCAGTGACCTTTTGTCGAACCACCGAGCCGGGGGACCGATAGAATCCAGTAAAGTCTTGTATTGCAAACGTCGCACCGGCTTTTTAACTATTGACTAATTACTATTGGCTAATGACTAACGGCTATTTAGCAATTTTGTTCCGAAGCCTTGGATTTTGATGACGGTAGGGTATGCGGGGAGCTGCATGTTGTTTTGCAGTGTTCCGCGGCGGAGTTCGTGACCGTTGACATCGAATAGTGAGAACTCGCGGCCTAGCAACTTCGGGGAAACTGAGAGCTGGTGATTTTGTACGCGGATTGATTCCAGTTTGTATTTGGCCGGAGCGATGCCTGAAATGGCTGCATTGCGGGCGTTGACGGAGTCTAAAGCTAAATAATAATAGAACAAATCACTCCCACCACCATCAATAGCCAACTCAGCAGGCCTCACCCACCCCGCACCATAGTTATAAAGCAACAATATAAATTGTTTTCCTTCATTTTTTTTATACTTATTAATTTCAGGAACCAGTATGGAATCAATTTCTGCAAACAAAGAATCAAAGATGGAATCGTTATCCGTAAAATAATAGCACTTTCTATAGCGAATAAATTCATCTTCAATAATTTCTTTTACTGTATGATTCGCTCCCGTCAGAACATAAAATTCTATACCACTACCCACCCCATCAAAGAAAGATATATAACCGCCATTCCATCCTAATAAAATATTAGAATCCAACATCGATCGGCATAATCCTTCATACCCACAATATACGGCATCATTGTAACCATGTACTTTCCCCTTATAAAACGTAGAGCACGCTTCATAATCTTCCTTATTCATATCATCACTATCAAAAAAAAGATTTTCAGGAAAACTCTCTATACGAACAGCCATTTCGATTTCAATTTCCGCCCATACAAACGAGGCCAACGCAAGCAATAGAATAAACAACTTTTTCATTTTCGACCTCCTATCCAAGCTAAGCGTTTGACGAATTTCCACATGCAACAATTTACTTAAAACAGATTCCGGCACGGAGGCCGGAATGACAATCAGAGCTCAATGCTGTATGAATCGGAATAGCGTGATTCCGGGGATTTTGCGGGTTTCGAGGTATTCGGCGAGGGGTACTTCTACGACTTGTTTCTTCTGCGATGAGGCATGGCGCAGCATCGGCTTTTTGCCCGGATAAAACACGACAAAGCCCGTATGCGTCGCATCGATGCGGTCGGATGTCCCGAGGAATGCCACGCCTAGAACTTTCATTGTTCCTTTGTACGGCTTTTTCGCCATGTCGATAGCTTTAACCAAGGGCATATAGCGGATTTTGAGCGGTTTTTCCTTGCCCGTATATACCAAGTTGTGATCCTTGAAGAAATCCTTCTTGGGCATCGTGCGCATCATCGAGGTTTCGCCCTTCATCGGAACAATCTTGGCATATTTCCCTTCACCGACCCAGTCATCGAGCAGGTAATGCTTACGCGTCAAAAAGCTCACCTTGCCGCCCTTGTAACGGAGGCGCTGGAGCTGCTTGAACAAAGACTTTTCGCTTTTCGCCATCGCAAGCGCAACGACATGTTCCAAGTACGTCACGCAATCGACCGAGTCCAAATAAACTAGCGGCTTATCTTCAACAGAATCCACATGACCTTCGCCCATGGGACCAAGCTTGTACGGGCGACCTAAAAGCAACTTCGAGAAATAATCCAAGCGTTTGTTCAAGCCGTTCACGCCCTGAGCTTCAAGCCACATCGTCTTCATTTCCATCAGCGACCGGTAACTGTTGTTCGTATAGCTGATGATTCTTGTCCAAAGCGTATCGAGAATATCCTTGTTCTTGATGTCAGGACTCTCGTTCGTTCCATTCAAGTACATGGAAACCGCAAGCGTATCGTTGTCAATCGTGTAGATGTAGCCCACCAAGCCATAGACTTCGGCAATATAGCCGGTCTTGAATTTCGTGAGCCATGGCGTTTCCAAGGCCTGCATGCGTTTTGCACCGGAGCCGACTCCTGGGCTTGCAAAGCTGTTGATGTAATATTCATGGTTCGGGTGGCGAGCCATTTTCGCTAGCAATTTTGCAACCGTCGAAGGTTTTACCTTGTTATCGGGCGAAAGGCCGCTTCCGTCATACACTTCGTAATCCGCCGGGTTAAGCCCCATTTCTTTAAGGAACTTGCGTTCTGCCTTGCGGCCCCCTTCGACACTGCCCGATCCGTTCATTTGCGCACCGAGGTTCCTGAGCAACGTTTCGGCATGAAAATTTTGGCTCCGCTGGTTGATTTCGTCGAGCATGCTCAAAAGCGGTGCCGACGAGAACGAGAACTTTTTCAGTTCCGCATTCGAGCCTACAGACAAATTTTCTTTGAAAACAACACCGCGATTCTTTAGAGCATGCATAAAAGCCGCCCTGAAATACCCCACCGGGTTGCGAATCGGGAGCACGAGACTTGCTGAATCAAGCCCTACGCCTATCGTTCCGCCAAGCGTTATCACGGACTTGTCGGGGTCAATGCCATAGACCCAATTTTTTCTTTTGCCTTTGGTCGTTTTTAAGTTGTTTATAACCTTGACATAGCCTATGTCAGGATAAAGCGCGACATCGGCATCATCGCCAATTTCTATACCCGGCCAAAAGCGAACCGTCACGCAGTTGTCGTTAAATCCAAGCGGGGCAATTTCAGCACCGTACCAGGAATCGTAAAAATTGCGGCGCCAGTTCTCGGCCTTCCACGGCCCTGTATAATAACTCGTATCCAAGTCAATCCGCCCGACAATCGTATCAATGCCCATCGCACGGATGGAATCCACCATGACGTTCAGCATGTAGAACGGGTCGTCATAATACCTCGCCGAAATATTCGGGTCGCCTTCGCCACGGATTTTCACAGTTCCCGTGAGCGTGTTGTAATCGATGTCGCCAAGCACCGTGATTTCTGTCTTCGGCTCGTAATTGAGCGGCAAATAATGAATCGCGGCTGCCGTCGTGAGCGTCTTGAGCGTACTCGCCGGCGTGAACATTTCATCACCGCGCACGTTCCCGATTTCCCTGCCCTGTTTTACAGAATGCAACGACATTCCAAAGCGGACTCCAGGAATAAGCGAATCCGCATAATTCTTGAATGAAGCCACATCCACATGCGCAAACAAAGGAACCACAAGAAACGGCAACAGCCGAGACGTAATTTTAAACAACTTATTCATTGGCGAGATTTACTTTTTCCTTTTTCTTGCAAAGCCGAAAATGACGAAGATACAGACAACCAAAAATCCCGCACCAGCAACAATCAAAAGCTTCGAAGAAAACCCAAATTCATCAACGGAGGCAAGTTCATCGCGGCTGACAAATTCCGTAGAATTTCTAGGATAAATTACTTTATACTTATTCATAAAGAATTGCTGGATCCAGGGTAGCAATTCAGCTTCTTCTAAATTCCCCGAATGGTTCAAGACACCATTTATTTTTTCATTGGCGTTATAGACAAGTTTTGCAAGATATTCACTGCGTTGCTTCAAATCGCCTGTCTTTGCAAGAGCATTCCCTATTCCATTGGACAATTCAATGAGGATATTTTCCACTTCGCCCCACTTGGGAATGTTCGGGAAACTGCGGCAATATTCCAGTCCCGCCACAAGCTTGGAATAACGCGAATCGCGGTTCCAGATATGCAGAATGCTCCTGTCCGCAGGCAAGAACCCGACTTGACGCGAATAAGCGTCAATGTTATCGGCACGGAGCATATAAACAAGCAGCTGTTCTGCCAAAGCATTCTTCGAGCGGTCATTTTTTTGGCCTAAAGCCAAATGGCTCCCGCCCATAAACGAGAACTTGCCCGCCGGTCCGGAAACCATGTTCATCACCTTGATGCCGTCTTTTGCAATAGAGAAATCGGCAAGGCCGCCAGCGCTTTCCGGGTAATCGAGTTGCTTGATCAGTTCCGAAGTACCGTAGAGCAGCACGCGTTCCGAACGGACGAACCCCTTAGCGTTTTCAGCGGAGTTTTCAGACAAGCTATAAGGAGCCATTTGAGCATCGCCCATGATTTCGGCATAGAGAGCAAGCCCTACAAGCGTATTCGAATCCAAAAGCGCACTGCGGTAGCCCTTGCCCGACGGCACTACAAAATCACCGCCATGGCTCCAGACAAGAGGAGCCATGCACTGCTGCCCCGCCCAGTCGTCCTTTCCGGGGAAAGCAAAAGGCGTAATCTTGGTATCGCCATCATTTTTCAAATCCGCTTTTGCAATCGTCTTCAAGACACCGATAAATTGCGGATAAGTTTCGATGTCCGCATCGTCGAACCCGAGTTCATGCCACAGCCGCTCGTTCACAAAAAATCCGCGAACGTCGATGAACCACGGAACCGAATATATTTCCGGTCGCCCCGCGATATGCGAACTGCGAAGCCCTTCGCCCAAAAAACGTGCCGAGTCAATCTTGGACATCAAAAAATCAATCGGACGGATAACGCCTTCCGCCGCGAAATGCGGAACCCACGTCGATCCGAGCTGAATCACGTCGGGAGCAAGTTCGTTCGAATCCGCAAACGTTCTCGTAATCCTGTTGAACGCCTCGCCCCAGCTAAGAGCTGTCACCTTTACCGGGATTCGCGTTTCGCGATAAAACTTTTTCACGAGGCGGTTCATCGCAATTTTCGAGCCCAAACCATTATCCATCACCCAAATCGAAAGCGTATCGGACGCCACTTCAGAATTAGCTTTTTCCGCCGCAACAGACGTGACAGAAAAGCCTAGAACAAGGCTCATAAGAAATGCGATGTTCTTCAAGGCTTTAATCATTGGGCAAGTCTTCCGAAGTCTTCAAAGAAATGGGGATAGGTCTTGTTTACGCACGCAGGGTCCAAAATCTTGATAGGCACGCCGCCGAGCGAAACAAGGCTAAAGCACATCGCCATGCGGTGGTCGTTGTACGTCTCGATTGTCGCAGGCTGCAACTGTTCCGGCGGTTCAATCGTAATCTGGTCCATATCGGCCACCACGCGGGCGCCCACCTTTTGCAGTTCCGCAGAAATAGCGGCAATGCGATCAGTTTCCTTCACTCGCCAGCTGCCAATGCCTCGAATCGTGGTCGTGCCTTTCGCAAAGAGAGCAAGCACAGAAACGGTCATCGCCGCATCCGGGATGTCGTTCAAGTTCATGTCAAGCCCGGTGAGTTCGCAATCGCGACCGTCGCATTCAATCCAGTCCGGCCCTATCGTCACCTTCGCGCCCATCTTTTCGAGGACCTTCGCAAAGCCGACATCGCCCTGACGGCTGTTGCTGCCGACACCGAGCACGCGCACCTTGCCCTTTGCAATCGCAGCCGCCGCCAGCGGATAGCTCGCGGAACTCGCGTCGCCTTCGACAAAGAACTTTCCGGGAGACTTGTAACAGTCATGCGGCACGTAAAAATCGACGAGGTCGTCATGACGTACATCCACGCCAAAACGTTTCATCACGTCGAGCGTAAGCTCGATATACGGAGCCGAAATGAGTTCGCCATCCACATGGATATGTAGCGGGGACTTGCAATACGGGGCGCAAATCAAGAGCGCTGTAAGGTACTGGCTAGAAATGTTCCCGCGAACGCTCACGTAGCCGCCGTTAAGCCCGTCCGCCTTGATACGCACAGGAGGGTAGCCCTCGGATTCCAGATACTTGATGTCCGCGCCAAGTGTGCGAAGCGCTTCGACAAGGTCTTGAATCGGGCGTTCGCTCATGCGTTCTTCGCCGCGTAAAATGAACTTGCCCCAACCAAGCGTCAGAGCGGCCGTCAGGGAACGCATCGCCGTGCCCGCATTCCCCAGGAACAGCTCGATGGACGGACTTGGACCGTCAAACACGCCCGCATGCCCTTCGACAACGGCATTGGTATAATCATCCGTAAATTCAATTTTCGACCCCAGACGCTGCAAAGCATCGCCCATATAACGGGTATCGTCGCTCTTGAGCAAATTGTTGAGCGTAGTCGTCCCTTCGGCAAGTGCAGAAATCAAGAGCACGCGATTCGTAATGCTCTTGGACCCCGGAAGACAAAGAGAACCTTCAAAAGAATGATAGGCAGGGAGCTGGATAAAACTAGGGCGAAATTGAAACTCGTTCATACAAGAAAATTTATACATTTTTGTTAAAGCAGTTTTATTTAAATGTGACTAAAGCCACTGAAAAACGCAATAAACCACGTGAGGACAACATGGAACCGGAAGTAACCACCAAAAATTTTGAAGTACGTTTCTCGGACTGCGACCACCACAGCCGACTCAAACTTTCAAATCTCTTCCTGTTCATGGAAGAAACCGCCATTGCCGATGCCGAACAAAACGGATTCGGTCTCTGGAAAATGATGAAGGCGGGCTATACCACGGTCATCACGCGCTTGAAGATTCGAATGCTCCACCACCCGGTCTGGGGCGAGAAACTTTCTATTTCGACGTGGGCGAAGGACATCTTTATGGACAAAGTTTGTTTTAAAGACTATTCCATCCTCGATGCCCAGGGGCACTCCATCGCACAGGCGACGTCTTCGTGGCTTTTAGTAAACTTGAAAACCGGCAAGGCCGAAAACTTGGAAAACTCGCCGTACCCGATTCCCTTGATTCCGGGCAAGAACGCACTCCCCGAGATGATGGACATTTTGGACCCGCAGATTGAGCCGAGGGTCGTAAGCACGGAAATCGCGAAGTACAGCGACCTCGACATGAACAACCACGTGAACCATTGCCGCTACGTCGATTGGGTGATGGACTCGCTGGATGCAGTCGAGCTCAAGACGAGGCGCATCCGTTCGATACAGATAAACTATATTTCTCAAATTCCGCTGGGCGGGAAAGTGAACATCGTGCGTTTCAAGAACACAAACCACCATGCCTATTTCTTCGGGATGAACGCCGACGACATGACGCAATGCCACTTCCAAGCGAGAATCGGATTCGCGGATTAGGAGTTAGTCGGAAGTAGGCGGTAGGAAGTTGGAAGAAAACGCAATACAAAAGTCATTCTCGACCCTGGAGAGCTTTGCTCGAAAGGGGAGGGAATCTAGGGCATATTTTTTACGGCGTCAATTTCCTTTCAGTCGAAGCTTTGGTTGTTTATTTTGAATGACAATGTTTGAAGAACGTTTAACGGCGGGAATGCCGTTGACTTTGTACGACTTAGCGTCTAAAATACTTTGTTTATATATTTTCTGAGTTGAAAATGGTATAGAATACTCCATACCATCGGGACATCCCACTATACCAACCATTTTGGTCGGATCAGGAAGCGAATCAAAAACAAAAGAACCATCATTTTGATAGAAACACCCAACCTCATAATAACACCCACCACTTAATATTCCACAAAGTGCCGTTACCATATTTTCTCTTTTATATAGAATATAATCGTAAAAATATATTACAGGCAGCGAAGAATCAAAATATCCAACACTATCCTCTGGTATATTTCTATTTATTTCTACATCCTCATGATGATTGTTATCATTCACCAAATATTGAACATGAGTTGAATCAAACACTAATTTTGTAAAATTTTCCAATGTGAGCGATTTACCTTTTTTAAGTCCCGAGTGCAACGAATCTATATCAGAATAATCCGTAAGAACCCATATAGTATCATTTTGTTTACCATCCGGATCTTTCGCAATCGACAATCTTAAGTATTCAGGAGAAACGCAGCAAGGGCCATCAAAACCATATTCTACATGCAAATACACTCCACTTGCGGAATCCCGCAATCCAATTATAAACTTTCCCTCATCATCTACTTTCGCGATATCAAAATAACCATTTCCCAACCATTTACCATCAACAAGATTACGTTCGGAAGCCAAAGCGAAACTCGCAAAAGATAAAATCACCATAATTAAAATACTATGAAAACGATTCATTTTTTATTCTCCTTTCTTGTATGGTGGAAAATATCTTTTTTACAAAATAATAAAAATTTCCGTTATTCGGTCATATTTCGCAAAATTTTTTCTTCAACTTCAAATGCGCTTGGCTTGTCTTCGGGAGTCAATCGCGGGCCGGTACCGTAGAGATGGCGCATCATTTCAAACAAAGTGTATTCACGGTCAAAGTAACCGATGTCCGGATTCGGGCAAATGGTGACCGGCTCACGGGTGTGTGCAGATTGCGAACCGCGAGCTACTGCGACACATTCCGGTTGGTAATGGAGCGATGGACTCTTTTCGCGGATTTCTTCGCGGCCCGCGTTCCCGAGGAAACGGCAGATGCACTCACGTGAAAGTGTCTCGCGACGAAGCGCATTGTACTTTTCGCGAATCGCGGTAACTGCCTCTTGGATTCTATCGGTCGCAACGCTCCCTCCAGAATGACAGTCCGTTTGTTCGTCAACTTCGCATGTCATCCTGGAGCCGAAGGCGATAGGATCCAATGCAGAATGACAAACAGCGCGAAGTTCTTCTTTTTCCAATGCGTCGATTTCGGCCAGGCGACGCATCACGTATTCGCGGGAGGCCATACACACGGGATGGTCAAAGCCCGGTATTCGTCTGCAAAGATAATGCTGGAGACACGGAAATCCCGGTTTCAATTCCGGTGTCCCAGATTTTTCCTCTTGCGGTGCAAAATACTCTTGAACTTTTTTACGACAAAGTTTCGCCGCTGTCGATGTCCGCAAATTCACGAACGGAATTTCAAGTGGGGACGCATGGCTAACATAGACATCTTCGGGCTTTGCCGCCACAAGCAAACGACGCGTTTCTTTATCGACGCTCGTCGCCTGCGGTACAAGCAAAAACGGAGTTCCGACACCCACACCGTCAATTCCAAGCGACATGATTTTTTCGATGTCTTCGGGCGAGCAAAGCCCGCCTTGTGCTGCAATCCGCGCAGGAGACGGCGGCGGAACAATTTCACGAACGCTATCATTCGCCGAAACCGGCGCGCTTGTCATTTTTGACGCACTTGTCGCCACTCCTCGTGCATTAACATCCGCCACAGACTGTGCGAACTTCGCAATCATTCCGCGAGTCGTTTCAAAAAGCTCATTCTTTTTTTCGACAAATTCACGCACGACATCCAGCAGCAACTTTTTTGATTCAAAGAACGCATGGCCTCCGCAGTTCACGCCGGATTCAATGCGGTATTCATAAACTTCCAAGCCTTTTTTCGCCAAATAACGCCCTTGAATGAGCGCCGAACGAAAATCCGAAACTTTCAGAATAATCTTCTTTGACGGAGCCTTATCGCGAGTTCGATAAAAGTCCTTGCACTTCGCAATTTCTTCAAATACAGCCAAGTTAACGCCCGCACTCAGCACAAGCGAACCTTTCACTTTTGAGGCAGCAAATCCGCGAACAGCATCAAAAGCGGCTTCTTCATGATTCAAGCCGACCATAATGTTCGCCTGGATTTCGCCCGGTTTCATTTTTTCGGTGAGATTAGCCTCGGCGGCAACACGCGCAAGCCCTGTCTTTGCAAACACGCCGTCGTATTCCACTCGGAGCCTAGAATCTAGCGGTAACATCAAAAAATAACGGTCCTTGTTGCTCCCGCCATCAAGGCGTTCCGCACAAAGTCTTTTGAATTTGCGGTCCACCTCGTCTGCGACAAAATCCAAGTACGAGCGGATGCGGCCAATCCGAGTCGTCTGCGGAGAACCCAAGTCAAGTCCCAGGCGTTCTGCATAAGCCATGCGGTATTCTTCAAGAAGCCCATCATCGACAAGCGAAATCACGGACGTAATGCCAAAATGAGCCACGCGAATCGGCGTGTCCGCCGTGTAGCAAATACCCATGACAGGGATGTGAATTTTATGCACCATGATTCTTGAAGCGTTGAGAACGAATAAAACGATTTTGCGAACAATATATAAAAAGTGATTAGTGGTTAGTGATTAGTGGTTAGTAAATAGTAAGAAGAACGTTTAGCTATGCAATGGGAAACGTATCTGCAATTAGAACCGTGTAAGCCGGCCCCGGCACAGGGCCGGGATGACAGCGTCCCTTCTATCGCTGTGGATCCTATCACTCCACTGCGTTACGTTCCAGGATGACAGCCCCATCTATCGTCTTTCGTCTACCAGCGCAGCGGTCTTTCGTCTAATCCTCAACCACGCCCATGCCGGGATAGAGTTCAAAATTCACCGTTCCCTGCAAATCCGTGCGGTACAATTTCGTCGAATCGCCAAGTACAAGATTCAGCTTGCGTACAACAGATGGTACCGGATGGCCATAGTCGTTCCCGGCACCTACGCTCACAAACGCATACTTTGGCGACACTTGCGACAAGAACTTGAGCGTATTGCTCCCTGCCGAACCGTGATGGGCCACTTGCAAGAGCTCCGCCGAAAGCGTCGGATTTATCTCTAACAAACGTCGTTCGCCCACAGAGTCCAAGTCGCCCGTCAACAACGCCCTTGCAGCACCGTAGCGAACAAGCAACACAACGCTAGCCCCGTTCCCCTCGACATGCACATACTTCGTCGGCCACAGCACGTCAAAGCGTGGACTGTCCTCGCCTGCGACAACATTCCCCGCACCCGCAGAAGACATATTACCCCCTACCTCAAACCTTACAGTCTCGCCTCGCAAAAGCGTATCCACCGGAATTTTAAGCCGACGCGCCACACGAAAAACGCTATCGCAAAAGAAATTGCACGATTCATCCGGCCCCACATACAGCCGCCGCACGGAAACGCCCCGCCCCGCAAGCTCCATGAACCCGCCAATATGGTCCCGATGGAAATGGCTCAGCACCACCCAATCGAGCGTATCCACCCCACGCCGCACAAGCGAATCCACCACGCCCACCGAATCCGGCCCGAAATCGTACATTGCGTAGCGTCCGTTCCATTCCAAGAGCACCGCAAGCCCCTGCCCCACGTCAATCGCCGAAAGACGCATAGGAGACTCGCCCTCCGACGACGAATTCACGTACATGCAGCCGCCGAGAATCGCCGATACAGCCACAACTAAAGCCCAAAAAAGTTTCATAACAGCTCCTTTTTACCGTTCCTACTTATATAACACGCTTTTTTTGCCCATTTGGACCAAAATCGCCCACGCAAAAACGGACTCGCCGCCCAAAAACGCTAATTTTTATTATCTTTACACACCGAGGTCACTATGCAATTACCTAAGTACAAAAAGAAGAAACGCATCAAGCTCAAAGTCTGCCAGGAACCCGGCTGTGGCCGCGAATTCTGGGGCCACCCGATCGCGAAGTACTGCGAACTGCACCGCGACATCAAGCAGCGTCAAAAGCAAAAGAAGGATATCGAGAACATCGAATCCAAAAACATCATCTTCCGCCACAACTACTCGGAATCCATGGACTTGGAATTCAAGTGCTGCCTCGAAGGGTGCAACAACACGTTCACTATCCGCATGTTCCCGAAACAGTACGTCTATCCGCGATTCTGCATGGAACACAGGAACGACTTCAAGCGTGCGAATTTCCTCCGAATCATGCAAAAAAAGTAAGCTTGAGCCGTTAAAATTCATTTTTTTTGAAAAATTTTATCGCCATCCCTTGAAATTCGGGATGGCTTTTTTATATTTGGTCTCGCTACATGGTGGATGTAGCTCAATTGGTTAGAGTCCCAGATTGTGATTCTGGATGTTGCCGGTTCGAGTCCGGTCATCCACCCGAAAAAGACCTTGCGAAAGCGAGGTCTTTTTTTTGCAGATGTCATCCCGGATTAAGGTTGGTGAGCCTGCCGAACCATTCCGGGATCGGCATACACATTCTCGAATTTAGGTCGGCGAACTCGCTGTAGGCCCCATGTACTTGAGGGCAAGCATCGTGATATCGTCGAACTGCGGGGCGTCGCCCACGAACTCGTCTATTTTCGATTTCACGAACGGACAAATTTTGGCAGGTTCCATGCCGCAAGCTTCGCGGAGCGTCTGCAAAAGGCGGTCGTCGCCAAAAAGTTCCTCGTTCGCATTGGTCGCTTCGGTCACGCCGTCCGTATAAAGGAATATCGTATCGCCAGGTTCAAGCTTGAGCGTCTGACGTTTGTACCGAGTTCCCTCCATTGCGGCAAGCACAAGCCCGGGCCTGCTCTTTGCAAATTCGACGGTTCCGTCATCATGGCAAATCACTGGCGGATTATGCCCTGCACAAGCGAATTCCACTTCACCCGTCCGCAAGTCGAGAATGCCCATCCAGACGGTGACAAACATGTTCAAGTAGTTGCGGAACGCGAGGCGGTCGTTCACCACGTTGAACGTATCTTCCACGGAACTCCCAGCAAGCACCACGCTCTTGAGCATCGAACGCGAAGACATCATGAGCAACGCCGCCGGAATGCCCTTGCCTGAGACATCGGCGATAAGGAGCGCAAGTTTGTTTTCATCGACTTTGAAGAAGTCGTAAAAGTCGCCGCCCACTTCCTTTGCAGGCAAAATAAACGGACAAAGTTTATGACGAACGTCTTTTACGTTTTCGTCATCGTCATTTTTCGCAAGCAGGCCCAGCTGGATTTTACGCGCCATTTCAAGCTCATTCTGTACACGCTCCACACTTTTCTGCTTTTCGATATTCTCTTTGAGCGAATCGCGCATGTGCCCAAACGCTTCGGCGAACTCCGCAATTTCGTCCTTGCCCTTGACTTGCGGAATTTCGACTTCAAAATCGCCTTGGCCCAAACGTTTCGCCACGTCCGCCAGTTCCTTGAGCGGACGGGAAACGCGGCTCGAAATCACGAGCACAAGCCCGAACATCAAAGCGTATCCCACCAAGCTGAGCAAGCCCAAAATCGAAGTCATCTTGCGGCGTTTTTCAAAAAATTCATCAGCGGGCCACACAATGCCAAACACCCAGCCATCCACCTTCATGTGCGAAAAGTAAATGCAAGCGCTCTCGCCTTTAAACGTTTTTCCAAGCAAAATACCGCTATGGAGTTCACGGACGGCCTTCTCGAAATCAGACAAATTCGCATCACGGCCTTTCGCGAGCGAATAGAGAGTTTCCTTGAAAATCCAGTCGTCACGCGGATGCGCCACAATTTTGTTTTCAGCAGACAAAATAAACGCATAACCAGAATTTTCAATCTGGATCGATGCCACAGCCTCTCGCAAAAAAGAAAGCAAAATGTCAAGGCAGACAACGCCCTTGAATTTTTTACTGCCATCGGGGAGAGTTTCGTAGAAAGGCATGGCATAAACCGCAACAGGCTTATCGACGTAATTGCTGATAAACGGTTCGCACCAAACTCCCTTGCCTTTCGTCTTGGCTTCGACATACCAGGACATCGACTGGTACCCCGACCCGTCGAGAACTTTTCCATTCAAACCGTCGCCCGTAATCCGTATAAACTCCTTTCCATTTTCGGGTTCGTAAGCCACGACCAACGCAGATGTTATCGTTACTTTATCATGAGCTTTCCGATGCGCGGCAGGCAAGAATTCGTCCATGTCCGCTTGAGTAATCTCACCCTGTTCAATCTTATCCACGATGCCCTTTACAATGGAGGCACTACCGTCAAAAATATTGTCAATAAGGGAAACATGCTTTTCGCTGATTTCCTGACCGCGGGCCATAATCAGTTCGGACATGCGGGTATTGACGAGCCGCTGGAGCGTAAACAGCAGTGTGCCAAAGACAACAGTGATACCGAGCAATATCAAAAGAGTCTGCTTAAACGCAAGACTGTGAACATTGAACTTCATTTGGAACCCCTCGATTATACACCGCGAAAAATCTTCTTGTAAACATATATAATTTTTGGGGAAAGTCAACCGGAAGAGAGGGGTTCGTAGGCGAAAGGAACTGAGCCGAACCATTACCTACTTTTCATTGAGCATTAGAAAACACCTCTATAATCCGCTACGAAACAACTTTTTTTCCGTTCGTAGCGGATTATCCCAACTTTTTGAAATTCTACCGTTTCAACAGCATCACTTTTTCGGTTGCCTTGCCGCCCACTTGCATCACGCCAACATAGCGGCCCCGGGCAATTTCTCCAGCAGTAAGCGTTTCAAAATGCACCCCCGTTGCACGACGACCCAAATCAAACGTCCGCACCACTCGGCCTTGCATGTCGATGAGCGAGAACTTTACCGCAGCCGCCGCAGAGACTTCAAAATGCACTGCGATGTCACCGCCTTGGAATACAGCTCCTAAAGAACTCGTTTTGGCAAGCACTTGATTTTGAATACGGATGCGAGGCTGTTCTAGAGATCTTAAGTAAACAAGCCATAAACGTCGATACCAATAATAATCATTCATATCCAAACCATCGTTCAAGTATGGATAAGATTTGCCTTCATCTATCACCCAAAACCTGTGAAAATCCTTTTTGCAAAAGCACCCGTAATCTTCATCGTCAATTTCGCACTTGGGAGCCTCGCAACGTTCAAACGTCCAATAACCAAGAGTATCCCACCCTGCAAAAGAAGCCATCGTCATCATTTCTTTTGTCTTAAGTCCCGTGCCGCCAGCACTGCTATCAATTTTAGACAATTCGGCATCCCAGTAAGAATTCACAACATCGCCTTTGCTTGAATCTACAAGTCCTCCAACCTTTCCACCTTCAACGATATTAGCAGCATAGCTAGAGTAAATTTCGCCATTACTCAAACCGACTAGTCCCCCAACACTTTCATCAATAACCGATTTGCTAGTTACATCCCCCCGAGCATAAGAGTAATAGATTTCCCCGGCATTATACCCAACAAGGCCTCCTACTTCATCATCGCCAATGACAGAACCAAGAGCATAAGATGCATAAATTTTCCCATAATTAGAACCAGCAAGGCCTCCAGCATAATCTGCAGCCTTGAGGCCATAGGTCCCATCCTCAAATTCTTTCACAGAACCCGTTGCATACGAAGCAAAAATGACGCTTTCGTTATGGCCCACCAATCCGCCTACATAAGAATCGCCTTCAACATCCATTGAAGAATAGCAGTGGTCAATCGAGCCATTGTAACTTTTACCAACAAGCCCTCCAACGTCGCTCACATGAGGAGCAGTAACAACAACTTTTCCGCTAGAATGACTCCTTTGGATATCCCCATAGTTATATCCGGCAATTCCTCCAATTTCCTTAGCATCTTTATATGTTATAGATATATCAACATCAGCAACAAGGCTATCGACCTCAACGCCTATTATACCTGCAATACCGCCAACTTGCTGGTATCCTCCAATTTCACCTTGGAACGATACATTTCTTAAAACAGGCGTCATATCTTCGTAGCCATAGACCGGGTCATACCCTGTTTTATCGATTGCCTTGCCTACAATTCCACCAACACGTTCATAGCCAAACACTTTGCCATGGGTCACATGCACATTCTGGATAGTCCCGACAAGAGCCGAAGCGACACCGCCATTATCACATTTTTCGCCTTTCACATCCAAGCTGTCAAAATTCAGGTTGACCACGGAGCCGACCAAAACTCGAATAAAGCCTATTTCACTCGTATATCCAGCGTTGATTTTCAAGTTTTTGATGGTGTGATTTTTCCCATCGATTGTTCCCCAGAAAACAGTGCTGTCTGCCGCATCTTTATTTTTTCCAATCGGAATAAAGCCTCTACAGTCGTTTCCATCATCGCATCGCTCGCTTTTCGAAGCAGAAGCATCAATGTCTTTTGCCACAACGTAATTCGAAGAATACAAATAAGCACCCGAGCCTATTGCTTTGAGGTCTCCGTAGTCTTCGATTTCAAAAGGCTTTTCTGCAGAGCCATCGCCTTTCATGGTTCCGTTCGCGGCAAAAGTTTGGATAGTAATAAAAAACAAAATAACAGAAAAAAGAAATTGTTTTTTCATACATTTCTAATCCTTATACAACTCATCAACTCAAAATCCAAAAATTATTTCACAGTCACTTTCTGCATTTGCACTCCAACACGAAGCAAATAAGTTCCCGCCCTCGGTACAGCGATTTGCCAAGAACATTTGTCAACAAAACCTGACAAAAGCATCTTGCCTTGCATATCAAATAACGTATAATTCGAACCTACTTGCACTCCGTCAATTTGTACGTATCTGCCAACAACGTTCACTTTCATGTTCATGTCAACAATTTGAACAATAGCATCCGTTTTGCTAGACGAAGACGATTTCCTGAGGCTGCTTGAACTGGATTTCGCATTCGACGAACTGGATTTCACAGCGAAACCGTTACTGGACGACAAAGGCTTTTGAATCGAGGATGACGATTTCGCAACACTGGAACTTGATTTTGCGTTACCAGAGGAACTCGACTTAGCAACGCTTGAACTAGACTTCACCGCAGCACCGCTACTGGATGACAAAGGCTTTTGAGTCGAGGACGACGATACAACAAGAGCAGAGGATGACGGTATCGCAACACTACTGCTGGATGGTACTATAGAACTAGAAGATTCTGCACACTCGCTAGCATTTTCTTTCCACTTGGGCCAGAAATTCTTGTCACCATAAACACCCTTGCCAATGCCTTGAACAGGAGTTCCTTCTAATTTTTCATTGTCGTACCATCCTTCAAATTCATAACAAAGTTTCGTAGGAATCGGCAAGGTAACAGAATCTTCAAGAGTGCGGGTTTCATTCTTATATGCAATTTCTACACTATCGTCAACAGCGTATATGATTTTATAAATACCCTCTCCAAAATGAACAGACAACGATTCCGCTTTTGTAACTTTATCTATAACATATACCCCACGTTCATCAAACGGAGTGAAATAATAGCTGGACGATAGTCCACAACCAGAATCGGGAACAACGGTCAAAGTAACCTTTGAACCATAATCATAATATCCAGTACCATCCACGTAGCCCGTACAGCCATAGCTATCCCAAACCTTTACTGCTATGACAAATTTCTTTATCTCAAATTTTGCATACAACTCTAAATCTCCAGAAACAGTGGAATCAATAAACAGAATAGAATCTCCCAAAAATTCCGGTTCAGTATGCCAACCGTAGAAATAATGCCCCTCGCGTGCAGCTGTCGGAAGCGGAGTTACGACACCCTCCGTATAATGGTTGATATACTTCACAGAATCGCCTTCAAACGTGTGCAAGACGAGCTTCGAAATCTTCCTGCCGCTCTTATAGCCATCCACATTGGATGTAAACACCGGATAAGGATCCACTCCGACTTTCTGTCCCCAAATAGCGCCAGTGAGGCTACCATCATCGTAATTGTGCAAGCTGTATGCCACTGTTCCATCGGCAAACATCGCCGAATCAGCAGCGTTTGCAGGGAATTCCGAATATAACGATGACGGGTAGAAGACATTGTCAATATGCACTTCATCGGAGTGGTTATAGCCAATGATTCCATCTACACTTCGATAGTCGTTTTTGGCACTGACTTCGCCCAAGTGGTATGAATTTACAAGGTGAATATGCGAGTACGATTCGTTGACTCCGACAATGCCTCCAACGGCAACGCCACTAACTGTCCCCCCGCCATAATAGTCCCTAACAACGCTAGCGACTTTGCCAATATGGTAGGAATTTTCTATACGAACATCTCCATCGGTACCACCGAGAATGCCGCCAGCATAGCTATTCGCATAATTGTCACTTTCCGCGTAAAACTGGCCAATGTAAACGTCTGCGAAATCAATCACACCCACTGCAGCACCGACTCCATTATTCGATGCGTTAAGTTTACCCGTGACATAATTATTGACAAGGCGAATCTTCGAATCTGCATAAATCGATCCTATGAGACCGCCAATACTATAGCTTCCTGATACGCTGTTTGGTATATAATATTCACTATATTCGGGATAATTCGCCAGTTCCGGATTTACGGCATAGCTGTAAATTTTGCGAGAATTTGTCATAACTACAGTCGAAGAACCGATTTCCCCGACAATGCCTCCGACTCTGAATTCACCGCTAACTGCAGCATCTACCGTAATGCTATCCAAGATAACATAGGAGTCTGCAATATCTCCTACGACGGCACCGGTATTCCAACCGCCACTAATTTTACCCCCATATATCGTCAAGTTCTTAATGACAACAGGCTTTTCAGCAGAACCGCCAACAATAGAAGCGAACAATCCTAGAGGTTTAGAATCTTTTTCGTAATACGTCGATGCCTCCATTGCGACCATATTTTTAATGGTAAATCCATTTCCATCAAATGTTCCCGCAAAATTATAGATAGGAGTCCAGTACAGATAAACTGCATTCCAATCATCATAATCAATTTCATCAAACACAATGTCTGCAACAAGCTTTCCGCAAGCAGCAGAATCTTTTTTCGCACCGATATTGCCGTTCACAATTGCCGCAAAGCCGAACAAATCATCAACAGAACCAATTTCGTAACAACCAGCATTCTGCTTAGGCAACGGCCACCATTTTCCATAGAACTTCTTATCGCCGGAATCGGAAGGCGTAATTTCCTTAACAGAGCGGCCTAAATAATCAGGATTGTCAAACCAGCCGCCAAACGCGTAGCCTTTCTTCGGAGACGGATCTTGCAATTTCATTCCCAAACCTTTCACGTAAACCTTTAAATACGAAGTCGTATCGTCGTTATGGGTCACCATATTCACAGAATTAAGCCCAATCGCCGAATCATTTGCTCCAGTAATTTTCTTACTGAAATTCGGGCTTAAATCGACACCAACATTTTGCCCCCAAATGGATCCATCATAGTCATAATCATAACGCAATTTTACAGCGACCGAGCCATTTGCAAATTCTTCAGCAGAGGCTGGCGTTCCACCATACTCCGATTTAAGAGAATCCAGATAATAGGAATTAATTATCGAAACATTCTTCTTATTGCTTGCAGAGAAAACAAATCCAGCATTTTGACCTTCTATCAAGCTATAAGAATTTTCAATTTTCACACCGTCGTACGCATAACCCACAAGGCCCCTTGAGCGGCCAACATTATAGACATTTTTGAAGGAAATTTGTCCATAAGCTGCGTAAACAAAATAGCCTAGATTTCCAGAGAAAATCCCGGTGTTATAGGAATTAGCAATAGACAAATATGCATTTTTACTGACTGTCGATACAAAATTACCATCATCGGCAAAATCCATGCTATTATGGATAGAATCCATCACAACGTAAGAATCATTCTCTATGCGTTGTATCAAACTTGCTCTAAAACATCCATCAACATTTTTCCATTCCACATTTTTTATGGTTACAGGCTTATCTTTTGAGCCGCCGTTAATCGAAGTTATAAACGGTTTTTTGTCACTGCTATAACGAGCCTCAACCCACATGAGAGAGACCGAATGTCCTCGGCCATCCAAGGAACCTGCAAAGTTTTCAAGAGGAGTCCATTGTTCAAACTTATTGGAATCAAGGACTATGTCAGATGTCAAAATTCCACAAGCCATAGAATCTTTTTCTACACCTTTTCTCCCGTTCACAATGGCGGCAAAGCCAAACATTTCGTCAACAGAATTTATTTTATAGCAATCACCATCGCGCTTAGGCAAAGGCCACCACCTTGCGTAATAAGTCAACTTATCACCCACATCCTGCATATAAATTGCATTACCAATGGATTCCGAACTATTTAAAGTTTCAAACCAGCCCCCAAAAGCATACCCCTTTCGAGGTTCAGGATCAGGCAACGACAATGAAGTTGAGGCAACATAATATTGAGGATAGCTTGTTTTATCCCCACTATGCGAAACAAACTCTAACTGAGCAACCTTGGGAACCAAATTCATGTCACCCACAATGTTCCCGCTAAAGTTCGGACTAGCATCTACACCGACATTCTGTCCCCATTCCATTCCTTCATAATCGCTTCCATTAAAGTAATAATGCAACCTCGTTGCAACACTGCCACCTGCATAAGAGCTTTTAGACGTACTAATGGAACGACGTTTGCAAAAATCCATTGCATTTCCGATGTAAAACGAATTTTCAATGACAATTTCAGGCCTTTTTTCCTCACAAAAACCAACAATAATCGAAGACTCGCCATCACTACGTTTTGAATTGTTATAGGAATTTATTACCTTCGCACTATCGAGCACAGATCCAATAAGGCTTGGAGCACCACCCGTATTATACACATTCTTCAACGTAACCTTGCCATCGGCAACAGCAACAAAGCAACTCAAAGGCGCCCCACGGGATCTATTATATATATCTCCAATGTTATAGGAATATGTAATGTTTACATTAGAAAATTCTTCCGCCAATGCGACAAAAGCCGAAGCATAGCCTTCTTTTGTTTCAAAATTCATTGCGTTATGCGCATGGTCAATTTCAACATAAGACCCTCTTTTTACGGTATAAATAAGAGCAACCCCTTTCGTCGAAGAAATAGTCGCATTTTCCCATCCGATGTTTTTTATAACAACAGGATTATCCTTTGTTCCACCGTCAATAGACGAGATAAACGAAGCAACTCCTCCGTAGCGACTAGAATCTATCCCCAAATTTAAAATCGTATGGCCTTGGCCATCCA
>JAEEGJ010007764.1_pt1 | contig 30272 bp, 23 predicted proteins | sample 8958761 | NCBI WGS metagenome assembly JAEEGJ01 (sample SAMN16246546, study PRJNA631951) | gut metagenome | biome: gut microbiome; feature: rumen; material: RS-attached | host: Bos | place: Iran: Karaj | collected 2018-10
ATCATCATGACCAGCAACGCCACGCGCGACCAGCTGCGACTGACGATGCGCCCGGAGTTCCTGAACCGTATCGACGAGATTATCACCTTCCAGCCGCTGACGCGCGAACAGATTGCCGACGTAGTGCGTCTGCAAATCCGCAAGGTGCAGGAGATGCTCGAGCCGCAGGGCTTCAAGCTCGAAGTCACTCCGCAGGCCATCAGCTACCTGGCTCAGGAGGGTTACGACCCGGAGTTCGGCGCTCGTCCCGTCAAGCGTGCCATCCAGCAGCTGGTGCTCAACGACCTGTCGAAGAAGCTGCTGGCGGGCGAGGTAACGAACGAACGACCCATCATCGTCGACGAATTCGGCGACGGTCTGGTGTTCCGCAACTAAAAAAAGTGGCGGCGAAGTTTGGCGGTTTCAGACAAAAACGCTAACTTTGCCGCCAGATTATTTTTTACGACATGGCAGCAACACCTAACGACGAGGCGGCACGCTGGTACGTGCTGAGCGCCAACTACAGAAGTGAAGTCAAAATCCGGGACGACCTGCGCCGCCTCGGATTTGACTGTTATCTGCCCATGCGCTACGAACTGAAGGAGCGCATGGGGAAGAAGAAGCGCGTGCTGGTGCCTGCCATCAACGGGCTTGTTTTCGTCAAAAGCCTCAAGTCGGCCTTGGAGGAGTATATTGCCACCACCAAACTGCCGACGTTTTTCAGGATGTCGGGTCTGCCTGGCCAGAAGAAGCCCATCGTCGTGCCCGACCGCGACATGGAGAATTTTATGCGGGTGACGCAGCAGGTGGAAGAAAGTCTCACTTATTTCCAGCCCGACGAAATCAAACTGCGCGTTGGCGACAAGATTCGCGTCCACGGCGGCGTGTTCGACGGCGTCGAGGGTGTGCTGATGCGCGTTCCCGGCAAGCGCAGCAAGCAGCTGGTGGTCAGCATACCCGAGATTTCGGCCGTCGCCGTCAGCCTCAGCCCCGAGGTGGTCGAGCTGGTCGACCAGCCTGTCAAGAAATCGACCGACGTTGACGGCGACCTGAAAGCCCTCTTCGAACTGGCTTTCCGGATGCTGTTTGCCGCCCCCGACCGCGTGACGCAAGAGAATGAATACAACCTACTGGTCGTCGAACTGCGCCGGACGCTCCAGCGCATGGAGCCTTACAAGGGCTACACCGCCCAGCGCGAGGCCGAGCTGGCACTGGCGGTCTATATGGGCACCAAAGCGTTAGGTCTGGACGATGGTAAGGTCTCCGAACGCCTGCTGTCAGCCACAAACGCCTTGAAAGAGAGCAGTATGCTGCGGCTCCGGCTACAGCTCTACTGCGCAGCCCTTGCCCCCGACGACAAGCTGAAGGCTGCCATCGGCGAAAAGCTGAAAGCCTGGACGAAGTCGCCCCTAAGCGAGCAGCAGCGCCGGTTCAAGGAAGAATGGAACCAAGTATTCGGACAGCCTCCTCAACCGTAGGCACGTCGCTGACAACCATCGAGCGCTTGCCGTTCTGCTCTTTCAAGTTACAGCGGCGCACATTCCGACCGATATAGTCGAGCACCCGACCGAAAGCATCGCTCTGGTAGTAGGGACTGTCGGGATTGGAGACGAAATAGAGGAACATGCGTCCCTGCTTCAGCATAATTTTCTCACACCCCAACTGCTTGCCAAGGCGGCGTAGCGGCACCACGCGTATCAGCTCCTCAGCCACGGCCGGTATGGCTCCAAAGCGGTCGACGAGCCGTTTCCGATAGCCTTCTATCTGCTGGTCGTCCTTCATATTATCCAGTTCGCGGTAGAGCAGCATACGCTCTGAGTCTGACGGCACATACTGGTCGGGGAAGTACATCTCGAGGTCGCTTTCGAGGGTGCAGTCGGCGACGAAGCTGAAAGCCCCCCCTACGGCCCCCGAGGGGGCTTCATTGCCAAGCCGGACACTTGTAGCCCCCTCGGGGGCGGAGGGGGGGGCTTCATTCCTCAGCTCCGTCATCGCCTCATTCAGTATCTTCTGGTAGGTCTCGTAGCCCAGGTCGCTGATGAAGCCCGACTGCTCGCTGCCGAGCAGGTTGCCGGCACCACGGATGTCGAGGTCCTGCATGGCAATGTTGATGCCCGAGCCGAGGTCGCTGAAGTTCTCGAGGGCCTCAAGGCGGCGGCGGCTCTCCACGGGGAGGGCAGCAAGGGGCGGTGCCAGCAGGTAGCAGAAGGCCTTGCGGTTGCCACGCCCCACGCGACCGCGCATCTGGTGGAGGTCAGAAAGTCCGAAGTGGTGGGCTGAGTTGATGATGATGGTGTTGGCGTTGGGAATGTCGATGCCATTCTCGACGATGGTCGTCGACAGCAGCACGTCGTAGTCGTAATTAGAGAAGTCGAGGATAATCTGCTCCAGTTCCTCGGGCTTCATCTGTCCGTGACCGATGGCCACGCGGGCATCGGGCACGTTGTTGTGTATCAGCTCGGCTATGCGGGTCAGGTCTGATATGCGGTTGTTGACGAAGTACACCTGTCCGTTGCGCGACATCTCGAAGTTGATGGCGTCAGTAATGATTTCGGCGCTGAAAGTATGAATCTCCGTCTGTATGGGGTAGCGGTTGGGCGGCGGTGTCTGTATGACGCTCAGGTCGCGGGCACCGACGAGCGAGAACTGCAGCGTTCGCGGGATGGGCGTTGCCGACATCGTCAGCGTGTCGACGTTCGACTTCATCTGGCGCAGCTTCTCCTTGGTGGCCACGCCGAACTTCTGCTCCTCGTCGATGATGAGCAGTCCAAGGTCGTGGAACTTCACCGTCTTGCCTATCAGCTTGTGCGTACCAATTATAATATCTATCTTGCCTGCCTCCAGGTCCTTCAAGATGGCCGTCGTCTGCTTGGCCGTACGGGCACGGGTCAGGTAGTCAACGCGGACGGGCATATCCTTCAGCCGGCTGCTGAAGGTGTGGAAGTGCTGGTAAGCAAGCACCGTCGTGGGCACCATCACGGCCACCTGCTTGCCGTCGCAGGCCGCCTTGAACGCCGCACGCACGGCCACTTCGGTCTTGCCGAAGCCCACGTCGCCGCAGACCAGGCGGTCCATCGGCTTGGCCATCTCCATATCGGCCTTCACGTCCTGCGTAGCCTTCAGCTGGTCGGGTGTGTCCTCGTAGAGGAACGAGGCCTCCAGCTCGTGCTGCATGTACGAGTCGTGGCTAAACGCAAAGCCTTTCTCACGGCGCCGCTTGGCATAGAGTTTGATCAGGTCGCGGGCAATGTCCTTGATGTGTTTCTTCGTGCGCTCCTTCAGCCGTTCCCACTGCCCGGTGCCCAGCGTCGAAAGGCGAGGCGCCTCGCCACCGTCCTGCGACTTGTACTTCGACACCTTGTAAAGCGAGTGGATCGACACGTAGATGCAGTCGCCCCGCTGGTAGGTAATCTTGATCATTTCCTGATAGGCCCCCTCCCGACCTCCCCCCGTAGGGGAGGTGACTGGCATACGCACCAGTCCGCCGAACTTGCCGATGCCGTGGTCGATGTGTACCACGAAGTCGCCAATCTCAAACTGCTGTATCTCCTTCAGCGTCAGAGCCACCTTGCCCGTGCGGGCCTTGTCGCTCTTCAGGTTGTACTTATGGAAACGGTCGAATATCTGGTGGTCGGTCAGGAAGCAGGCGCGCGCATCGTGGTCGATGAAGCCTTCGTGCAAGGTCTTGTCGACGGGGACGAAGCCCACCCCCGTCCCCTCCCCAAGGGAGGGGTGTTTGCCTTGTGCCCCCCTCCCTTGGGGAGTGGATGGGGGTGGGCTCAATATCTCCTTCAGTCGTTCCTGCTGCTTCTTGCTGTCGGCCAGTATAAACAGGTTGTAGCCCTTCAGCTGATAGTCCGTCAGCGTCTTGGTCAGCAGTTCGAAGTTCTTGTGGAACAGGGGCTGGGCGGAGATATTGAACGAGATGGCGGTGCCCTCTCCCCTACCCCTTAGCTCTATGCGGCGGAAACGCTCGCTGTCGGCCTTGAACTGGCTGCCGTTGATGAGCTGGCTCTCGCGGCGCAGCTGCTGCTCAATCTCCTGCTGTTCCATCTCCGACTCAGCCTCCTCCATACGCTCCATGACGGCCTGCTTCGAGAAACCCTCCTGAAAGGTGCGGTCGATGGCATCGGCCACATAGCCGTAGTCCTTCAGGCAGAGCAGCGTATCGTCGGGCAGGAACTTGAACAGCGACTCCTTGTCCTCCGTCAGTCCAGCCAGCTCGGGCACGATGTCCACCCGCTCACGGCGCTCCTTCGACAGCTGGTCCTCCACCTCGAACGTGCGGATGCTGTCTATCTCGTCGCCAAAGAAGTCGATACGGAATGGGAACTCACTGCTATAGGAATAGACGTCGAGGATGGAGCCGCGCAGGGCATACTGCCCCGGCTCATAGACGTAGTCCACCTCGCGGAATCCGAACTCCTGCAGCGTCTGTTCTATAGTGGCCGTCGCCACCGTCTGGCCTGTGGTCAGCGTCAGCGTCCTCGTGTCGAGCTGCTTCTTCGACACCACCATCTCGGCCACCGCCTCCGGGTAAGAGACGATGTAGAGTCCCCTGCCCTCTGCCGCCAATTGCGACAGCACCTCCGTGCGCAGTATCTCGTTGGCCGGGTCGCGCTGGGCATATTTCACCGACCGCCTGTAGCTCGACGGGAAGAACAGCACCTGCCGGTCGCCCATCAGCTGCGTCAGGTCGTGGTAGAAGTACCCCGCCTCCTCGGCGTCCTGAAGAATGAAAAGTATCGTGGCAGCGGTTTTCTGAGCCAGACTGCCGAACACCAACGGCCCGCTGGAGGCCAACAAGCCCTCGAGGAAAATGCGTCGTTCCCGAACATTTCCCACGGCTTTCGCCAGCGCCGCCACCTGCGGCCGCTTGGCATACTGTTTACTCAGTTCCTGTATATTCATCGCTTAAAGCGGTGCAAAGGTACGCAAAATAAACGAAGATTCCGCATTTTGCGTCGTTTATTTTGGAAGTCCCGGCAAGTTTCTGTATGGCAATCCCAAATTATCGGCTCTGCGCCGCATCTTTTCTGAACACTACACTGCCGACGTGGTTGCCCACATACATCGGGACAAGGTCGGAAGTGGCGTACCACTTAGGCTTTCCTGGCATGTCGTCATAAATGGCCCGCCCATTGATTTTCAGTCCCTCGAAGGTCACATTCTGCACACGGCGCCCCTCGTCGTAGCCGTTAATCACCGACATGTTTGGCTGTATGCCGCAATAGCGCACATGGCGGAACACAATGTCATCGACACCTCGGCCGGCGGCGTTGCAGTATTTCTGGTTGAACCCCACTTTCACCTGCACGATGCTGCCACACTCTATCTGCTCAATGCGGATATTGTCGAAGCACACGTCGCGCACCAGGTTGCCGTCGCCGCAGTTGATGGCCATGCAGCCCTGATAATCCACCTGCGGCTCAGCCTGGCCAAGAATGTCGATGTTCTCATAAACCAGATGCTCAATGGTGTCGCCAACTTCGGCATCGCCATGAATGCCGATGAAAATAGGATGGGCCACGTCAGCCCAAAGCGTCGAGTTACGCATGCGCACATTGCGGGTGGAGCCCCTGAACCCCTTTCGGGTGGCGTAGGCCGTGGTACAGTCGTCAGAGTTGCGGCAGAACACCCGGTCGAAGAGTATGCCATCGCAGCCGCCGAAGACGTTAAGACCGTCGCCCCAGGCAGGATGGGAAATACTGCGTACATCCCGCAGCGTCACGTCCTTGGATTCGCCAATGGGACAGGTGTTCAGCAGCAGTCCGTCGATCAGCACATTGCGGGAGCGATAGACGTGAGCCCCCTCATAGCCACGGGGCGGACGTGCGATGCCGCGCCCCAGAATGCTTACGTTCGCGGCATCATCAATGGCAAAAGTACTGGTGAAATAAGCTCCGCCGGCAAGATAGACCGTCGTGTTTGACTCGACAAAGATGGTGTCTTGCCGATCGTAAAAGCCTGGCGCATAGTATCTGAACCTACGACCTTGCCGCTTCGCCTCCCGCTCTGCCTGCTCCTTGCTCACGGGGGGCTTGGATGAGAAGATCAGCAGGTTGCTTGTGATGTCACCGTCCAGCTCTACGCTGACGTTCTCAGGCTGAAACAGCAGGAACTCTACCGTGGAGTCGTTCTGGACGGTGGCAGTCACACCACGATAGTCTGGACGGATGCGCGCTGAGGCGAACTTCCTGGTCTTGCTGATCACCCGCACCCGTACATCGCCCGTGAAGTCGAACATGGCGTATGAGATTTCGCACACTTTGTGTTTGCCGTCGCCCACATATGCGTTGACCTTAGCCATGTAAGTGTCTGTCTTTGTCCACTCGTCGCAGCCGCGCGGACAGACGAAGACGTCATAGTCATGCTTCAGCGGTGCACCCTTGGGGGCTGGATAGGTGAACGCCCGGTGTATTCTCGGATTCTCGTCCACGACCTTTATGGTAAACTCGTCGGCCTCGATGTTCTTTCTCACCTCGTCCCTTCTGTCGGCTTTAGCCTGCTGTTCAAGCAGTCTCTTGGTATAGGGCATCTTCAGTCCGCAAAACCCTACATAGTGGTCGTAGGCCTTGCGGTAGATGTCGCGGATGCGTCCGCGCCCCATGCTGCCCGGTTCGGTCCAGTCAGAATAGAGGCCGGTGCAGTCCTGCCACGTCTCAAAGGGCACGTCATGGCCCAGGTTATAGCGGGCTGTGTATTCCAGCCCCTTCAGCAGCCGGTTGTCGAGTACCGCATAGAGATCGTCGCCCTGCTGCCACGCCATTTCGCAGACATCGCCCAATGCCCCCAGCCCGAGCTGCACGTGCTGCTGGTCGCGCCCGGACTCCTGGCACTGTCCGGTCACGCTGATGTAACGGGGCAGCGAGCCGTTGTCGTAGGCATGCAGATAGTAGTCGACGGCATTTCTGTACAGCGCCGTGTCACCCATGGCGATGGCAGCCGCCATGCGGCAACGGTTCACGATGGCGCCCCAGTTGCCGTTGGCGTAAGGGCTGTCGGCCTCGAACTTGTCCATGACAGGCACCATCGCCCTGCGGATCATTGCCGACCAAGCCGGTGTCCCGTGCTCCCTCTCCACCATGATGGCGCGGCACAGCCAGTAGCACTGAATCAGGCACAGAGGCGCATCGTGGCCGTCAATCAGCCGCAAGGTCCCTGCATACGCTTCAATGATGCGCACGGCCTCATCGTGCCTGCCGGCCAGCGCAAAGTCCCACGCCGCCTTCATGTCGCGCTCGCTTCCTGCCTTCGTGCCACGGAACTGTCCGTCACGCGCTATCACCTCGTAGGGTCCCGACATCTGGAACTCCCCTTGTGCCATGACAGCAAGAGACACTGCCAACAGGCTGAGAATAGATAATAGGTATTTCATCACGTCGTATAAGGTCTGAGTGTTATTTACTATCCATGACGAGGCCCAAGATACCTTCTAGGTCAGCGTCATCCACTTTGCCGTCGCCATTGATGTCGGCAGTCCCCGTGATGGGAGTGGGGGTTGGCTGGCCAAGTATCTGACCGATGGCTAAAGTGACGTCAACAATGTTCACCACGCCGTCGCCGTTGACGTCGCCTCTCGTCAGCGGTGGCTGCGTCTCTAAGTGGAACGTGAACAGCGTCTTACGTCCGCCCTGGTTCTGATAGACGAGCTGCACGTCGCGGTTGCGAGTCACGGTTTTCGTCACCGTGCTGCCGGTGGTGCCGTCATCCCAGAGGAAGGTGTCGAACCCGCGTGTGCCGCTGATGCCCAGCGTGACCTCCTCGCCGTAGTCCACGCTGATGGTAGCTTCGTTGTCCAGCGTCTTGCCCTTATATATTATAAAAGGTGTCACACCGGGCGTCTCCTCACAGTCACCCTGTACGGCGATAGAGAAGAGCTGTTCGCTCTTGACTCCCCGGCTGTTGGTGTAGGTGGCTCGGTACATAAAGCTGCGGTCGGCCGTGACGGTGATGTTGCGAGTGCTCTCGCCCGTGTTCCACTGCCACTGTCCGGTGTCCGCCTCGCCGTCGGGCAACTGGGGCTGCAGGGTGACGATGCTGCCCCGTGGCAGTCCCGTCTGGTTGTCGGTGGTGTAGTCGTTCTTCAGTCCGCCCAGTTCACTGTGGTCGATGGTGGTGCCATAGTCTTTCAGCAACGGCGAATAGGGCTTCGACGGATGGCTGCTCGTGGTCGTGCGCTCGAAGGTAATGCGCGGGGTGAGCGGCGTGGGGCGCCGGTTGGCTGGACAGAGCTGCTCGTCGCGGGTGTTCATCAGTACCGAGTAGCCCAGCTGGTCGTAGCTGCCGCTGGTGCCGCCAGTGCCGCCACCGTCGGTGCCCATCCGTTTCAGCACTTTCTCCGAGTAGGGCATGGTCACGCCCTTCACGCCTTCGTAATGCCCGACCACCGTTCCCCAGCAGGGACGAATCTGCACGCCAAGACAAGGCTCTGTCATCGTCCAGCAGCGCGAGTCGGTATAGTAGATGCCGTTGGTGCCATAGCTGTAGTCGGTCCAGGGCAATCCCTCGGTGCCCAGCACTTGTGCGGCGACATACTCAATGCCGGCAGCAAGGCGGTTGTCCATATACGAGAAGAGGTCGTCGCCCTGGTTCCAGGCCGTGTGAGCTATGTCGATGGCCAGTCCCAGGGCCATAGCGGGGTGCCCGACGTCGCGCCCGCTCTCATTAGTCTGTCCCAGGCGTCCGTAGGCTCCCGTCTCCAAGTCGCTCGGCGAGGTGGTCACCACGAGATTACCTATGAACTCCGTCAGTCCGTCGTTCAGGATGGGGTTGGCGGTGCGCGGGTCGCGGAATGTGCCCACTTGGTCGTACTTCATGAACGACATTCCCTGGTTGTAGATGTGCACGTCGTCGCAGAGTATGCCGATGGAGATGACGCAGAGCGCGTTGCACAGTCCCCAGTTGCTCCAGTAGTGGCCGGGAGCCTTCCACCACTTGCCGGTGTTCTCCCACGTGCCGTTGCGACTGCGCAGGAAGCCGATAGCCGGATAATACCACACGCGCAGCATCCACCGGCGGAACGTCTCGAAGTCATCGCGCTTCCAGCCCTCATAGTCGCGCATCAGCTCGGCGGCCTGCGCAAACTGGTAGCCGTAGAGACCCACGGCCAAGCACTGGTCGCTGCTGCCCGTTACTTGCTTCGTCGTATTGGCCCATGCCATGAGTATGCGCACGGCGGCTTTAGCACATTGCTCGTTGTCCTCTATCTTCCAGCGCAGTGCGTTCTGGTAGGCCATCGTCGCACCACGGGCGGCGTTGATGTAGTTTTCGCCTGAGCCGCCGCGCACGATGCTCTCCACAGGATAGGTCTGTACACCGGGCTGGGCATAGGCAGCATTTTTCAGCAGGTTGTAGGCCGCCTTGACCGTGGTGTTGCCGGCGGCGAGCTGTGCCTTGATGCGGTCGAAGTCCTGCTGCGTGTGCATGCCACCGGGATGGCGGAAGCCGCGATTGGTGTCGTAGATGCCTGCTGCCTCAACGTCGCTCGTGTCGAACAACTTCCCGGCGGTGGCTTTCATGGCCGTAACGGCGGCTTTCAGCTGCGCGGTCATCCTGTCGAGCACCGTCTGCCCGTACGTGCCGTCGGCCACGATGGTCTGTGCCAGCATCAGCATGTCCTCGACGTTGGCAACGGCTCCGGGCAGACAGTCGTCCGCGGCGCTGCCGACGGCCGTCTGTGCCTGTGCGATGGCCGTCTGTAGGGCAGTCATGTCGCCAGGCGTGCCATGCTCGAAGGCATAGTCCAGTTGTACCGTTTTCGCAGCCAGCTCGCTTACCTGCGTTGCCGTGAGTGCGGCGGCATACAGGCGGAAATCGGCCACGAGCGTCTTCCTCAGATAGTTGTCACCTGAGAACGGTGCACGGCCTATCCAGCAGCAAGTCGGTTTTGCAGAGCCATAGAGTGCCTTGTTCGTCGGCATCGTCGTGACGGCTTTCTGCAACTGTCCGTCGATGTAGAGCCGCCCGGTGGTGGCCTGCTGGGTGTAGCAGACGTGCATCCAGCGGCCCTTCGGCGATGCCGTGCCGACGTCGTCGCCCTTCTCGTTCTGGTAGCCGCCTGTTGACGATGCCACACGCTGTGCGTTGAGCCGGTAGGCCGTATAGGCTCCCGCCGTGGCCGTGCAGGCCGCCGACGTGGAGAAGGCCCAGAGGAAGTAGCCGTTGCCCGACAACGAGGCATCCTCGTCGACACGGTAATATACCGATATACTATAATTGCCCTGTGCGGCCAGCACGTCGCCCGCCGCTGCCGTCATGTCAAGATAGCCGGAGCCATTACACAGGTCAAGCACCCGGTACGAGCCCATCTCAACCACCTTGGCGGCACCCGCCAGCTTGGCCGTCACGCCCGAGACATTGTCGGTCACGGCTGTTTCCGCCACCGACGAGAAGTCGAAGTGCAACTTCAGGTTCTCTTCACTCTGTGCCTGGGCGGCACTCGCCGTCAGCAGACATGCGGCCAGAATAGCCAGTAGTTTGTTTTTCATCTCTTTGATATTTTTGATTTACCCAATCTGGCAACAAAGGTAGACATTTTTCGTGAGAAAATGCCTTCCTCGTGCACAAAACCATCCGCCGTTGGCGTTTTTGCGCGTCTGCGACCATCGATTTTACATTTTTTGGGACGGAAACGGCCATTGTCTACGAAAAGAGTTATACCTTTGTAGCCGAATATCAACGAAACGGTTAAGAAAAAGGAGAATAGACCATGCACATTACAAGACAACAACAGGCCGTCGTCGTGCTGCTTGCGCTGATTATCGCCTCCAGCCTGACCAGCTTTGGCTGCTACAGTTCTACGAGCCGACGGGTAAGCGAGGACATGGACAGGGCACTGACCCTGACGCTGCACGAACAGCAGAGCGACGTCATCAGCCAGGACACCATCCGCAAGTTCAACAACCACCTGCAGATTGCCGGGCTTCGCGGCAAAGCCACCATTGCGGTTGACGGTTCCCCCGTCAACTTCAAGCCCTACGCACACTGCTCAGAGGCAACCATCTTCAGCCTGTCGGACCAGCGGCCGGCCACCGTTCTGTGGGTGCTGACAGGAGTCTGGGCCATGCTTGTGTGGTATCGCCGCCAGCACTACGCCGTCCTGCCAGGCGGCATTACGCTCGGCGGACTGACCTACGCTGAAGCCGAAGGCCGGTTCTATGCTGCCGACGGCCAGCGGGTGCAGCTCACGCCCATGCAGCACCAGCTGCTGACGATGTTCTTCCAGTCTGACGCCCATCTGCTGACGAAGGCTGAGATCTGTGACGCTCTCTGGCCGAAGAAGCCCGATGCCAGCGACACCCTCTATACGCTCATACGGAGGCTGAAGCCCATTGTCGAGCAACATTCCAGCCTAAAGATCGAGTCCGACAGAGGTCGGGCTTACGAGCTGACGGTCAGATAGATAGGTCGCCTGTCAGGAAATTGTCAGACAAATGTCAGACAGTTTTTTCGCCGGTTAGCAGCACTCTTCATACCTTTGCCGAAAAAAGGCAAACGTATGATGCAACAACCAACATTTTCAAGAATCAACACCTGCACGGCCTGGCTCGTCTTTGCCATTGCCGCCACCGTCTACGGACTGACCATCGAGCCGACGGCCAGCCTGTGGGACTGTCCTGAGTTCATAGCCTGCGGCTATAAATTAGAGATAGGTCACCCGCCGGGGGCACCTTTCTTCATGCTGGCCGCCAATCTCTTCGCCCAGCTGGCCAGCCAGCCGTCGCAGGTAGCCATGATGGTCAACCTGCTGTCGGCGCTCCTGAGTGCCGGCTGCATCTTCTTCCTCTTTCTCACCATCACCCATCTCGCCAAGCGGCTGACGTGCCCGCCAGGCAACGCCCTGACCCTCCATCAGGTCGTCACCATCGAGACCTGCGGACTGGTGGGAGCACTGGCCTATACCTTCAGCGACACGTTCTGGTTCTCGGCCGTCGAGGCCGAGGTCTACGCCTTCTCCTCGTTCCTCACGGCCCTGATGTTCTGGCTCATCCTGAAATGGGAGGAGAAGACCGAAGAGCGCTGGCTCATCCTGATTGCCTACATCACCGGCCTGTCCATCGGCGTCCACCTGCTCTGTCTGCTCTGCCTGCCCGCCATGTCGTTTGTGGTCTATTTCCGCCGGACGGAGCACATCACGCTGAAGGGTGTCGTGATGACGCTTACAGCCGGAGGCCTGCTCGTGGGCCTCATCCTCTACGGTCTCATACCGGGTGTCGTGAAGATAGGCGGCTGGTTCGAGCTGCTGTTTACCAACGCCTTGGGCTGTCCGTACAACACGGGACTCGTGTGCTACATCTTGCTGCTGGCAGCGACACTGGTCGTGGCCTACTATAAGGCGCGACGCAGGTTGGTCAGGCTGTCGCTGGCCTGCCTGCTGATGCTGCTGGCCGGCTACAGCAGCTACGGCGTCATCTTCATCAGGGCCAATGCCAACCCGCCGATGAATGAGAATGCACCCGGCAACATCTTCTCGTTAGGCAGCTACCTGAACCGCGAGCAGTACGGAAAGACGCCACTGCTCTACGGTCCCGCCTACTGCAGTGAGGTGGAGCGCCAGGTGGAAGGCGACTACCTGGTGCCGGTGCAGAAGGAGGGAAAGGCCATATACCGCCCTTCAGCCGATGCCGCGAAGGAGCAGTACGAGGTGATACGCCACGACGTAGAATATGTATACAAGAGCAACATGGTATTCCCACGCATGCACTCCCAGCGTCACGCCAAGGCCTACGAGGACTGGCTCCAAGGCGTCAGGAAGCAGGACGGCGTGCCGACCACTGCCGAGAACCTGCGCTTCTTCCTGACCTATCAGGTGAACTTCATGTACTGGCGCTACTTCCTCTGGAACTTCGTGGGCCGGCAGAACAACATCCAGGGACACGGAGAGGCTGAGCACGGCAACTGGATAACGGGCTTCCGGTGGATTGACGACTGGCTGCTGGGCTGCGACACGTCGAAGCTGCCGTCAGACCTGAAAGAGAACAGAGGGCGCAACGTCTTCTACGGTCTGCCACTGCTGCTCGGTCTGCTGGGCATGGTCTGGCAATGGCGGCGAGGGCGTGAGGGGCGCCAGCAGCTGTTGGTCGTCACGTTGCTGTTTGTGATGACGGGCCTTGCCATCGTGGTCTACCTCAACCAGACACCGCTCCAGCCGCGAGAGCGCGACTATGCCTACGCCGGCTCGTTCTATGCCTTCGCCATCTGGATTGGGTTGGGGGTACAAAGCCTCACCCCCAGTCCCTCTCGCAAGGGAGAGGGGAGTGGTTACTTCTTCCGCTACATGTCCGCCTTGAAGGCATATACTCCCCTCCCTCACAGGGAGGGACTGGGGGTGGGTCTGCTGCGGGCTTTACTCTGCCTGCTCGTCCCCCTGCAGATGGCTTCGCAGACATGGGACGACCACGACCGCTCAGGCCGCTACACCTGTCGCGACTTCGGCCGGAACTACCTGATGACACTACAGGACGAGGGCAACCCCATCATCCTGACCAACGGCGACAACGACACGTTCCCCCTCTGGTACAACCACGAGGTGGAGGGCGTGCGTCGCGACACCCGCGACTGCAACATGGAATACCTGCAGACCGACTGGTATATCGACCAGATGAAGCGTCCGGCCTACGACTCGCCAGCCCTGCCCATCAGCTTCAGCCACGAAGACTACCAGGAGGGGCGGATGGAGTACACACCCATTGCCGCCGACAGCATCACCATCGGCCAGACGACCATCTCGCTGAAGGGCGTGGAAGGACTCTACAAGAACGAACTGACGGTGCTCGACGTGCTGGCTAATGCCGACTGGAAGCGCCCCGTCTACATCTCCGTCAACTCCGGTTCCGACAACTTGTCGTTCCTGCGCGACCACCTGGTGCTCGAAGGGCTCGCCTACCGCGTGTCGCCCACAGCCACTGAGCAAAAGGTGGACGTGGAGCGGCTCTACGACAACATCATGCACCGATTCCGCTATGGCGGACTCAGCACCGAGGGCATCTACGTGGACGAGGACGTAAGACGACTGGCCAACACCCACCAGATGATCATGGGCGTGCTCATCGACTCGCTGCTCCGCCAGGGCGACAACGAGCGGGCACTGGACGTTTGCAGGAAGTGGCAGCAGGAGATGCCGCCGCAGAACGTGCCCTATACCGAAGCGGCCCTCGCCATGGCCCGCTGCTTCTACGTGAACAGCCTGCCCGACCAGGGCGACCGGATTGTCAGCGGCCTGCTGCGCCGCGCCGTCGAGTGGCTCTTGTGGATTGACACCATCCGTCCGTCGCGTCGCGCCGGTTCGGCCTTCTCACGCTACACGTGGCTGCAGACGATGGAGCTTGCACTCGCCGTGGCCGCACAATACGACAGGAATAATATCTACCAACAATACATCAAACATTATGAACGCTACAATCAGTAAATGTATGGCCGCCATGACCAGCCGCCGCATTGTCATCGCAGCCTGCGCCCTCATCGCCGCTGGTTACATCCTCATGTCGGGGCCGGGCAGCACGGAGCAGGCCTTCAATCCCGACATCTTCTCGCCCCGCCGCATTGTCGTCGCCCCCATGCTCTGCCTCGCCGGCTACCTGCTCATCATCGTCGCCATCGTCCGGAAGAAGTAGAAGAGAACCCCCTCCCCCGACCCCTCCCGAGGGAGGGAGAGAATCGATGGAAAATGAAGATTTCGGCCAAAAGATTTGGAAGAAAAGGAAAAAAACTTCTAACTTTATTGCTGATGACATATTGAATCAGCAATAATGCACAAGGCATCGAGGTCGTTGAAATTGGCTTGGCTAATCAGAACTTGCCTATAATTGCGAATCGCAGGAAACACCCGACACTTCCGACACTTCCTACACCTGTTGAACTTTTTTAGGTGTAGGAAGTGTCGGGAGTGTAGGATATAAAGTGCAAATGGCAATCATATATATAAAGGTGAGGAGTAAGGACGTGGGGCGGAAAGGAGGCTCTTCGGCTTGCTTCGAGGCTGGAACCTACACCAGAACCTACACCTTGGGAGCTGGCGGGAAAGTTTTGTCCCACGGCCTGGGATTTCCGAAACCCGCCGGGTTTTGCGCAAAAGGCGCCGGGTTTTGGGAAAAAGGCGGCGGGTTTTGGAGAAAAGGCGGCGCCGTTTGGATAGTTTTTATTACTAAAGGGGCAAGGAATTCATTTTATTTTTGTACTTTTGCACCCATGTTTCAGACAACCATACTGACGGCGGCGGTGATGGCCCTGACGGGAACGCCGGGCGACACCCTGCGCACACAGCAGCTGGACGAGGTGGTGGTGACCCACAGCTCGGCCCGCCAGCGGCTGCAGAGCCTGCAGGTGGGCGCCGAACAGCTGCAGCTGAAGGAGCTGACGGCGGCTCCCTCGCTGCTGGGCGAGGGCGACGTCATCCGCTCGCTGCAGATGCTGCCGGGCGTGAAGGCCGAGAACGAGGCGTCGAGCAGTTTCCAGGTGCGCGGCGGCACGTCGGCCCAGAACGTCATCCTCTACGACCAGGCTCCGGTCTACAACGTCGGCCACCTGGCCGGACTGCTGTCGGCCTTCAACGACGACGCCCTCGGCTCGGCCACGCTCTACAAGGGTCTGCTGCCGGCACAGTTTGGCGGGGCCTCGTCGGCCGTGCTCGACATCTCGTCGCGCGGCGGCAGCCGCGAGGGGTGGCACGGCGGTGCAACCATCGGGCTGCTGTCGGCCAAGGCGGGCATCGAGGGGCCGCTGACGGACAAGGTCAGCGTGCTGCTTTGCGGACGGCGGTCGTATGCCGATATGTTTCTGAAAATGTTTGACGACTACAAGGACAACACCCTCTACTTCTATGATATGAACGCGCGGGCCGACTGGCAGGCCGGCGAGCACGACCAGCTGCAATGGTCGATGCTGGTCAGCAACGACAAGACGGCACTGAAGGACATGGTGAGCCTGCGCTGGCGCAACCTGGCCACCTCGCTCACCTGGCGCCACCAGTTCTTAGGGGGAGCCTACTCGCAGACGGCGCTCATCCTGTCGAACTACACGACCGGCAACGGCGTCGACCTGTTAGGCATGGACCTGACGTTCTCAGGACACATCCGCCAGACGGGACTCTACCAGAACTTCACCCTGCCCTTAGGCAGCCACACGGAGCTGCAGGTGGGCGGGCAGTCGATGCTGATGGACGTGAAGTCGGCCGAGTGGCAGCAGATCAGCGAATCGAAGCGCGAGCAGCGGCGAGCCTGGGAGAACACGCTCTGGGCAGGCGCCGCCGTCAAGCTGTCGCCACGCCTGTCGGCTCAGGCCGGCCTGCGGCTGACGGCCTTCTCGTCGCTGGGCGGCCCCTACTACTACGAGGTCGACGAGCAGGGCGACATCGTCTGGTTCTACAAGACGCGCAAGAACCGCATCGTCTACACCCACTGGACGCTCGACCCGAGGCTGAGCGTGGTGTGGCAGCCCACCCGACTGCTGAGCGTGAAGGCCGGCTACACCCGCACGGCACAGAACCTGCACGCCCTGCGCGGACAGAACACGTCGACGCCCTTCGACCGCTACACCATGAGCAGCAACCTGCTGAAGCCGCAGAAGGCCGACCAGGTGAGCTTAGGACTGTTCGGCATGACCGACAGCCAGGACTACGACTTCTCGGCAGAGGGCTACTACCGCCACATCGAGAACATTCTGGACTACCGCGACGGCAAGTCGTTCAGCAGCGAGATTGAGATGGAGCGGCTGGTGCTGCCCGGCAAGGGGCGCTGCTACGGCGTCGAGCTGATGGGCCGCAAGAACACGGGACGGCTGACGGGCTGGCTGAGCTACGCCCTGTCGTGGAGCGAGAACAAGATTGCGGGCATCAACGGCGGACGCTGGTATACGGCCAGCAACGACCGCCGCCACGACATCGGCATCGTGGGCATCTACCGCCTGTCGGCCGAGTGGCTGCTCAGCGGACTCTGGACCTTCAACTCGGGCCAGGCCTTCACGGCCCCGAGCGGCAAGTACGAGATGATTGACAACTACATCTACTACTACGCCGAGCGCAACGGCTACCGCGCCCCCGACTACCACCGCCTGGACGTCAGCGCGACGTGGACCAGGGCCATCAGCCGCAGCAGGCTGACGCGGGTGTGGACCTTCGGCATCTACAACCTGTATAACCGCTACAATCCCTTCCTCATCAACTTCGAGGACAGCAGCAACGGAGCGCGCACCAAGGCCGTGCAGTACAGCATGTTCGGCATTGTGCCCTCGGTATCGTTTACCATCAAATTCTGAAATGAGAAATGAGAAATGAGAAATGAGAGAATGAGGTATGTCCGTTTTACGATTTATTGTCTGTTGGTGCTGCTGTCCTCATGCGAGAAGGAGATCGACATCGACTACCGCACCATTGAGCCACGCTACGTGGCTGAGGTGGAGGTGAGGCCCGGCATGGCTAAGGCACGGCTGACGACCACCCGCGCCATCGAGAACTCGCGGGTGGAGGACACCTACGTCACGAACGCCACCGTCACCGTGTCGATGGTGCCCGACGGCAAAAGCTATCAGCTGAAGTACACGGGCCGGGGTTTCTATGAGGCGAAGGTGGCTGGCCTGGAGGGACAGGAATACCTGGCCGACATCGAGATTGACAGACAGCACTACACGTCGACGTCGACGATGCTCAGTGCGCCGGTCATCAACAGCTTCACGCTTGTGTGGCAGGACATCGTGGGCGAGCGGATGCTCTTCGGCGACCTGCGCCTCCAGGACAACCCGACGGAGCACAACTACTACTTCATGCACCTCTACCGCAACAGCATAGGCTACCGCTGGGCGGTGATGCGCGACACCAGCAATCCGGGCGACGAGCTGCAGCAGCTGTTCTCGTGCACGACAGAGACAGAAATCAGGAAGAACGACAGCGACGAACTGCGCGACGGCGACCGCCTGCGCTTAGAGGTGCGCTCCATCGACAAGTTGGCCTACGACTACCTATACTCGCTGCAGACGATGGACAACTCGGGGTCGAACCCCATCCAGAACTTCACGGGCGGCATGCTGGGCTACTTCTCGGCCTACCAGAGCCAGACCTGCGAGACGGTGTTCCACATCGACAGTGTGCAGACAAGATAGCAACGGGTTAGAGAGATGAAAGTCTACGACATACTCCTGCTGGCAATCAGCCTGCTGCTGGCAACAGCCACCAGTGCGCAGGACACGAACGAGTTCCAGCGCATAGCCAAGCGCATCATGGACGCCTACGAGGTGGGCGACGAACTGGAGCATGCCCCCGACTCGGGCCACTTCTACGGCGGCGCCTACCTGGGAGCAAGCAGCAACGGCCGGGCCATGCCCTCGGGCTACCTCACCTACCTGAAAGACAAACTGCTGCTGACGAGCCAGATCTCCATCGACCTGAGCGAACAGAACTCTGAGAAGGACGTCGGCACCGACTTCGCAAACGGCAGCGACCGGCTGACCAGCACCGACATACTGACCCGATATGAGAAGCTGGACTTCTCGACACGTCTCGACTATGAGCCAACGAAGGGGCACATTCTCAGCTTCGGCGTCTTGGAGAGCCTCGACCACAGACGGGTAGACGAGAACACCATCAAGAACGGCCACGAGGCCGACGGCAGCAGTCAGGAGTCGCACTACGAGGAGCAGCGCCGCTCGAACCACGACCTGAAACTGGGCGGTCTGCTGCAGTACATCTGTGACTACGAGGAACTCGGTCGACTGACGGCGCGGCTGAACCTGAAATACAACTACAAGCCCACCACCGTGACCTCCGACACCTGGGCTGCACACTCAGAGGCATCGCTGCGCGAGCAGGAGCAGACACTCTACAACTTCGACCCTTACGCGATGATCCGCCTGCAGTCGAAGACGTGGAACGGATTCAGATTCGGACTTGAGGAGAAATACACCATCGAGGACATGCGCATCAACGACACCGAGACGACCTTCAACTACAACACCTATTCGTCGCTGTCGTCGCTGTCGGCAGCCTACTCCTACCGCTGGCTGGCTCTCGACGCGACCTTCAGCTACGAGCACTTCGCCAACGACATTGACGACCATCGGTCAGCCAACACCAGCCAACCAGCACCTGCCACCCAAACCTACAACGACTGGATGCTGACGGCCAGAGCCACCGCCAAGGCGGGCGCCAGAAACAAGTTCACGCTACGCTTCGACCGCAACATCCAGCGCCCCACCTACACGCAGCTCTACCCCTTTGTACACATAGGCAGCAGCATCGGCGTGATGGTGGTCGGCAACGCAGCGCTGTCGCCCTCGAAAAGCACTCAGCTGAAGGGCAGCTACACATACTCGGGCCGCCACTGGACCCACACCCACAGCCTGACGTACAAGCACATCAGCGACGACATCTCGCAGGTGTCATCCTACGACGAAGCGTCGCAGCGGTCGGTGCGGACCTGGCTCAACGATGCCCGCTACCGCTACCTGCGCTATGCCGCTGAGGGCGAAATGCGCTACAGGGTGTTCTCGATGACGATGGGACTGCACACCCAGTACCTCGACTACGAGGGCGAGCGTGTGTCGTCAGACAATGCCTGGTCTTACAGCTTCAAGGTGCGGCCCCAAGTGCAGCTGCCCCACGACTGGACCCTGGCCACCGTGCTGCTTTATACGGGCCGCGAGACCCACCGCCACTACTATTACAAGTCAAACGTCTATTGGTCGCTGCGCGCCGTGAAGCAGTTCGACAACTGGGCTGCCTACGCCTTTGTGCAGGACATCATCCAGCCCGACCAGAAACAGGTGCTGACCAATACTGACCAGACGATGACGACGCTGACCAGACCCAACACCCGCTGCCTCATCGTCGGCTGTTCCTACACGTTCTGACACGGTGTCGGTCAGCTTGTCGAGCGTCACCGTCAGCGTGACATCACGGCCCTGCGCCTGATGGGTGTACTCGGCCACGACACGGTTGGGCGACATCACGAGCACGCGCCAGAGATAGGTCTGCTGCTCGCCGTCGATGACGGCATCGATCTTGATGGCGGCATTGCTGGCGCGGTAGGTGCCGTTCTCCTGACCGTCGGGATAGGTGAGCGAGCAGGTGCCGTCCTCGCGGAAGATGACGCACTGGAACGACATCTCGAAGTCGAGCTGCTCGGAAGCCTTGTAGCTGAATGCCCACGTGCCGGGCAGCGTCTCGTTGATGACGTCGCTGTCCTCCAACTTGTCGCAACCCGTCAGGGCCAAAAGGGCCACGAGCCATATCATAAGATGTCTTTTCAACATTCCGTCAAGCTATAAATTGATAGTCAGAGTAAAAATTCTCTGCAAAGATACGAATTATTTCACAAATAATGCCTATCTTTGCAGAAAATTCCAAAAGACTATGCACCAGAGCGACAGTATCGTCATCATTCCGACGTACAACGAGAAGGAGAACATCGAGAAAATCATCCGGGCCGTGTTCGGACTGGAGAAGTGTTTCCACATTTTGGTTATCGACGACGGCTCGCCCGACGGGACGGCACAGATTGTGAAACGGCTGATGGCCGACGAGTTCGCCGACCGCCTGTTCATCGTCGAGCGCAGCGGGAAGCTGGGCTTAGGAACGGCCTACATCACGGGCTTCAAGTGGGCGCTGGAGCGCGACTACGGCTACATCTTCGAGATGGATGCCGACTTCAGCCACGACCCCAACGACCTGCCGCGACTCTACTCAGCCTGTGCCGACGAGGGCTACGACCTGGCCATCGGCTCGCGCTACGTCAGCGGCGTGAACGTGGTGAACTGGCCCATCGGCCGTGTGCTGATGTCCTACTTCGCCTCGAAGTACGTGCGGCTGGTCACGGGCTTCAAGGTACACGACACGACGGCGGGATTCAAGTGCTACAAGCGCCGCGTGCTGAAGACCATCGAGCTCGACAAGATACGCTTCAAGGGCTACGGCTTCCAGATCGAGATGAAGTTCACGGCCTACAAGATAGGCTTCAAGATCAAGGAGGTGCCCGTCATCTTCGTCAACCGGCGCGAGGGCACCTCGAAGATGTCGGGCGGCATCTTCGGCGAGGCGTTCTTCGGCGTGATGCGCCTGCGCTGGGACGGCTGGACGCGGAAGTACCCGAAGATTGCAGATTAGTCTTACTGGTCGGGATTCTCGACGTACCCCTGGTATTCGGGCACCAGACCTGACATAACGCTATCGTACGCCTGGCGTAGGGTAGCGTTAACGTTTTCCGGCCCCTGACCGACGGGATAGATGGGCTGATGGATGGTGAGGCGCAGGGGGTGCCAGCTGACGAAGTTGAAGCCGCGCTGACGGGGCAGCACGTCGAACGAGCCGTTGATAGTCAGCGGCACGACGGGCAGCTGCAGTTCGTCGGCCAGCGCAAAGGCTCCCTTCTTGAACTGCCCCATGTGGCCGGTAAACGTGCGGGCTCCCTCGGGGAAGACGGTGACGGAATAGCCTTGGTTCAGTATCTCGCGCGCGTCGTCGTAGGTCTTCTTGATCTTGCTGACGCCGCGCTTGTCGACGAATATCTGGTGCGACCGCTCGCAGGCAAAGCCGACAAAGGGTATGCTCCGCAGCTGCCGCTTCATCATCCACTTGAAGTTGCGGCCCAGGTAGCCATAGATGAGGAAGATGTCGAACGCGCCCTGATGGTTGGCCACAAAGACGTAGGACTGCCCCTTCTCCAGATTCTCGCGACCTTCGACGGCGACGGGCAGCAGCAGCGAACGGATGATGACCTTGGCCCACCAGCGGCCCGGATAGTAGCCCCAGAAATGGCCATTGCCGATGGCACAGCCTATGGCCACCTCGAGAGCCGTGATGATGGTTGATATGACGAGGACGGGCAGGCCGACCAGGAGTTGATAGACGTAATACAGGTATTTCATTTCTTCTTGAGTGTGATGACAACGATTTCAGGCGGCGTACCGAAGCGGAAAGGAACGACGCCGCCAAGCCCCGAGGTGACGTTGATGGCCCGGTCGCCGGCATAGTACATACCGCTATGCTCGCGGAAACTGAGCGCAGCGGGCGACCAGCCGAAGAGTGAGAACTGGCCGCCGTGGGTGTGGCCGCTGAGCGTCAGCTGACAATGGGAGTGAGTCAGAATCTTGCGGCGCCACGACGTAGGGTCGTGCTCGAGCATGACGACGAAGTCCTTGCGGCTGAGCTCCGTGAGCGCCGACGTGATGTTGCCTAACTGCGGGAAGCGCCCCTCGCCGTCGTTCTCCATACCGGCAATGTAGATACGCTCCTCGCCTCGGCGTATGCGGCGCCAGGTGTTGTTCAGCAGTGTCCAGCCCATATCCTCCTCGGTATTCATCGTCTGCGCCAAGTTATGGGTCTTATGAAGATCGTCGTCGTCGACGTAGAGCGGATAGTCGTGATTGCCCATGACGGAGCAGATGCAGTCCTTGGCCTTGAGCCGCTGCAACTGCTTGAGATGGGGCTCTATCTCGTCGGGCGTCTTGTTCTGCAGGTCGCCCGTAAAGACTATCAGGTCGGGGTGCTGGGCATTGATGCTGTCGATGGCACGGGCCAAGATGGGCTGGCGCCAGCCGTTGAAACTGCCGACGTGGGCATCGCCGAACTGCACGATGCGATAGCCGTCGAAGGAGGCGGGCAGGTCGGCAGAGGCAAACTCCACCCGGCGGACGGTAATGTTGGAAATGCCAAAGAACGTGCCATAGACCAGCACATACCAGCCAAACAGCACGAACAGCAGCGCCAGCAGACGGAGCCAGCGGTGGCGGGTGCGTCGGCAGAGCCGGAAGAGGACCAGCGTCAGCAGCAGCATGACGGCAGCCGAGGCCCACAGGTAAGTATCGGGGGCGAAGAGTATCATCAGAATTGCTTTCATTGTATGTTTCCTCCTAAGAATTTACGCATAAGGCTGACGGGAACACCGCGACGGCGGGCGTAGTCGGCAACCTGGTCGTCGGATATCTTGCCCACGCTGAAGTAGTGCGCCACGGGGTGGGCAATCATCAGTCCACTGACACTGGCATGGGGCTTCATGGCCCCGCTCACGGTCAGCCGGATGCCGATCTGACTGAGGTTGAGTACTTGGTCGAGCAGGAAGTTCAGACTGGTGTCGGGCAGCGAGGGATAGCCGACGGCAGGACGGATGCCCTGCCAGCGCTCGCTGAGCATCTCGGCAATGGTAAGCTGCTCGTCGGGGGCATAGCCCCAGTACGCTTTCCGCACTTGTTCGTGCAGCCGCTCGGCAGCAGCCTCGGCCAGCCGGTCGGCCAGCAGCTGCATCATCATCTTCTCGTAGGGGTCGCCGCCGAAGTCGGTCTCCATGCCGGCATCGACGGTCGTGGCGAAGAGGCCGACTTTGTCGTGCTGACCGACGAAATCGGCCAGACAAAGGAAGTCGCTGCCCTGCTGCTGTTGGCGCAGGCAGGGTATGACCGTCTCTCGCCCGTCGCACTGAATCACGATGTCGTCGTCCTCGCCGCGAGCGTCGAACAGCTGAAAGAGACCATGTGTGCGGTAATGGTCGGCAAAGCGCGACAGGCGCTGCTCGGCCTCAGCCTGCAACTGCTGCCGCTCGGTCGGGGGCATACCATTGGCTCCCCAGGCGTGGAAGAAGTAAATCCAATTGATATAGGGCGCCACCTCGCCGATGCTGTAGTCAACTTTCATTGGGCGTGACGGAAACGGAGCGGCTCGCCGATGTAGCCGGCATCGACCTGCCCTTCCTTGTAAACAGTATGACCATTGCAGAGCGTCTGCTGCACCTGCCACAGATAGGTGTGTCCCTCCATCGGGCTCCACCCGCAGCGGCTCTCGATGCACGAACGCGTCACCGTCCAGGCACGGCCGGGACGGACGAGCACGATGTCGGCACGATAGCCGGGACGCAGGAACCCACGCTGCTCGACGCCGAAGAGCCGTGCCGGATTGTGGCACATCAGCTCTACCAACCGTTCCAGCGTCAGCACGCCACGGTCGACGAGCTCGAGCATCGTCACCAGGGAGAACTGCAGCATGGGCATTCCGCTGGCGGCGCATGCACAGCCTCCCTCCTTCTGCGACAACAAATGGGGAGCATGGTCGGTGGCAACCACCGAGATGCGCCCGTCGGTGAGCGCCTGCTGCAGGGCGTCGCGGTCGCGCTCGGTCTTGATGGCCGGGTTGCACTTGATGCACGTGCCAAGCCGGGCGTAGTCGCGGTCGCTGAAGTAGAGGTGGCTGACGGTGGCCTCGGCGGTTATCAGTCCCGTATCGCCTATCAGGTCCAGTTCCCGCTCTGTCGTCAAATGGGCCACATGGAGTCGGGCGTTGTGCTGGCGGGCAAGTTCTACGGCCAGACGGGTGCTCTCGTAGCAGGCTTCGGCGCTTCGGATTTCCGGATGATGGCTGACTGCCGGGTCGTCGCCATAGAGCGCCTTCGCACGGGCCATGTTACGGTTGATAATGGCAGTGTCCTCGCAATGCACCATGATGGGCAGTCCAGCGGTGGCGAAGATGCGGTCGAGGGCTTCGCGGCGGTCGACGAGCATATTGCCAGTCGAAGAGCCCATGAAGAGCTTGATGCCGGGGATGCGCGACTTGTCGAGCTGGCTGAAAAGAGAGCTGTTGTCGTTGGTAGCGCCAAAGAAGAAACTGTAGTTGACGTGGCTCTTACGGGCCGCAATGCCGAACTTCTCGTCGAGCGCCTCGATGGTAGTGGTCTGCGGCACGGTGTTGGGCATGTCGAAATAACTGGTGACGCCTCCTGCCGCCGCAGCACGCGACTCGCTGTCGATGTCGGCCTTCTCGGTCAGGCCGGGCTCGCGGAAGTGTACGTGGTCGTCGATGATGCCCGGCAGAACGAAGCATCCCGAGGCGTCAATCGTCTCGTCGACTGACACCTCGGGACGTTTACTGCCTTCGGTGATTGCTAAAATATCCTGACCGTCGACGACGATAGAGCCGTCGAACGTTCTGCCTTCATTGACAATGGTACCGCCTTCAATCAGCCTTCTCATCTGCTTCAGGCACGTTGGTTAACGGAGTCTGCGGCTGCACCGACAGGGAAGGCTGCGCAGCGGGCTGCAGATTATCGTCCTCCAGACTGTCCTGCGACTGTGCCACATCGGACGGCGGCTGCAGGCCAGCCTCGCTGAGACCCGTCTGGCGGGCCTGGTTCTCGGTAGCCACCTGATAGTAGTCCTTGACGTAGGGGTCGTTCTTGAACTTGGGCGTAGCCTTGCTCATGATATCCTCAATCTGCGGCGTGAGGATGGGATAGCGATAGCCGCTGGTAATCATCATAAAGATGCCGGGACCAAGAACGTTGTCGAAGTTGTCGACGATGAAGTTCGTTACCAGGCTGTCCTCGCGACGGGCTATCTCAGCGGCCTCGTTGTTAAGCTGGATATTGATGACTTCCTCCTCGATACCGTCGAGCAGCATCTGGCTCTGCTTGTGCGACAACTCGTTCATCTGGTTGTCTAACTGGTTGTGGAAGTCGATAAACTCGTAGAGCTTCTCGTTAAGCGGAGTACCAAACACGGTTTGCGACGCATTGTCAATCTTGATGCCGATCTCACCCTTTTCAAGCACGACGGGCATGATACTCTCGTCGTCCATAAAGAGGTTGGCCATACGGACGGTGTCGAGCAGTCCGGCAAAACGGAACTGGCCGTGAACCACCTCGCAGGAGTCGATGTTCTTGAGCTCGTTGTCCTTGATGGCTTTCAAGTACAGCTTACTGCCATCAAGGGCCGAAACCGATGACGAACCCTGTACCGAATAGCTCTCGGCACACGACACCAACGTACAGGCAATAATCAATGCGTAGACAATTCTCCTCATAGCGTATTTGTTTCCAACACTGCAAATGTACGATGTTATATTGACGTACGAAAAAAAATTTGCGCAATTTAAAACAATTGCGCAATCTTTTATAGTTTTTTTGCCTCTTTCTCCAGTTCGTTGTCTATCCGGTGGGTTGTATAGAGCTGAAGTATCGCCGCAATGAGCAGCGTCACTACCCACTTGTTGTACACATATTGAAGGTAGGTAATATGGCTCAGGCCGAACACATTTTCCTGACTGGCGAACATCAGGACGGCCGACACCAGAAACAGCACGTCGCTGAGCAGCATGATGCGGCGAAGGCGGCGGATGACGAAGTTAGAGCCCTCGTAACGCTGAAGCATCTGCATCGACGCGAAACCCAAGGCACCAAATGCAAAGACATAGGGCGCAACCGGCCACTGCAGCAGGCTGGCACCGGCACCCACCACCATCAGGAGGGCACCGACAAGGAAGATGGCGTTCTGCCAGTTATTCAGCTGTCTCATTTTCGTTGGCTATTGACTGGAACTCACGGTTATCGTCGCTCAGCACGAAGATGTCCTCGTCGTCGTGCTTCATAAAATAACGCTCACGGGCTATGCGCTCCATAGCCTTCGGGTTATGGTTCAGCTCGTGAATCTGGCGCATGTCGTTCTCGTAGCGTTTGGTGTATTCCTCTATTTCGTCGGCCAGAGAACCGATATAATACTTATTGCGGAGGTGCGCCAACAGGCTGTTCTCACCGACAAAGCCCACCAGCACAACACCTATAACCGTGATAACGGCGTACTTGACAAACGGCAGGTTCCACACGCGGACCACTCCCGACAGAAATTTCTTCATTATCTTCATAACACTTCACTTTTCACTCTTCACTTTTCACTCTTCACTTTTCACTTCTCACTTCTTACGCCAGTTCGAGGTCAAAAGCCTCACGCAGCTTTCCCACCGAAGGATTGGTCTTCAGCAACTCTTCGAACTGTTCGCCGCGCGTCAGGATTTTCACCTCCTCACGATGCTCATCAACCCGGATGGTCAGTTCGATGCCGCTATTGTGCAGATAGATCTTCAGCGTGTTCTGTATGCTGCCACGTATCTTCTCCATCTCGGCCTGTATCAGTTCGTTGCCTACCACCACCTCCACCTTCGGCAGTTCGGTGATGACGGGAGTCATATTCTTCATTCGGGTGGCAATGCCTACCAGTTTCTGTGGCATGCGGTTGCACATCGACATCCACTGCAGCTCCAGGTCGTCCTGGGTGAAGACGGATTCTTCTTTGTCTGTTTTCTGTTCCACGCCAATCGTACCGGGCAGTATGTTCATCTTCCGATTAGCCGACTGGCGTAGATTGTTCCAAGACAGGCCTAACGACCCTGCCTTCACTTTCTGCGGCGTGGCCGCTGCGGGTGCTGGCTCTTGGATGGATACTCTGACTGACGGTACTGAAACCGCCGGGTTTGCCGACGGAGCCGGCTCTTTCGTCTGACTCGGCGTCGCTGCCACGGCTACCTGCGGGGCCGCTGTCTTGGGCTGCGACTGCATGATCAGTTGCTTAAACAGGTTTTTTAATCTTCTGGGCTGACGCCCACTGGCCGGCCCCTCGTCGGGCTGGGTAATCTGTGCTACTTCTATCAGCGTCAGCTCTACCAGCAGGCGTTTGTTCGATGACTGACGATAGTTGATGTCACACTGGTTCATTACCTGCAATGCCTTATATAAGAAAGGTGTAGGGCAGCGCTGGGCCTGCTCCTGATAGCGCTGGCGCTGCTGGTCGCTCACCTCGAGCAGGGGCAGCGTCTGCGGGTCCTTGGCCATCAGCACATTGCGAACGTGCTTGGCCAGGCCCTGAACAAGCAGTCCGCCGTCGAAGCCCTTGTTGATAACGTCGTTCAGCAGTACCATCGCCTCGCTCACCTTGTTCTCAAGCGCATAGTCCACGAACCTGAAGTAGTACTCAGAGTCGAGCACGTTCAGGTCTTCTATCACCTTCTGGTAGGTGATGTTGCCCTGACAGAACGAGGCTGCCTGGTCGAAGATGGAGAGGGCGTCGCGCATACCGCCGTCGGCTTTCTCGGCAATCACCGCCAGGGCCTGCTCCTCATAGCTGATGCCCTCCTGCTGTGCCACATGCTTCAGGTGGTCGATGGTGTTGCGTATGGTCATACGCTCAAAATCGTATATCTGACAGCGGCTCAGGATGGTGGGCAGAATCTTATGCTTCTCGGTAGTGGCCAGGATGAAGATGACATGTGCGGGTGGCTCCTCAAGGGTTTTGAGGAAGGCGTTGAAGGCTGCTGTCGACAGCATGTGCACCTCGTCGATGATGAATACCTTGTATTTGCCCAACTGCGGCGGGATGCGGGTCTGCTCCATGAGGGTCTTGATGTGCTCCACCGAGTTGTTGGAGGCGGCATCGAGCTCGAAGATGTTCAGCGAGCGCTGCTCATTGAATGACTGGCACGACTCACACTCGTTACAGGCTTCACCCTCAGCCGTTGGGTGCTGGCAATTGATGGCCTTCGCGAAAATACGCGCACAGGTGGTCTTACCCACTCCTCGTGGTCCGCAGAACAGGTAGGCGTGGGCCAGCTTGCCACTCTTTACCGCATTTTTCAGCGTGGTGGTGAGCGCAGCCTGACCTACCACTGTGTCGAAACTCAGCGGACGGTATTTTCTGGCTGAAACGATATACTCCATATTGCTAAGATTTGATTTTGTGGTGCAAAGATATAAAAAAAATGTGTAATTCGTATGATTCGTGAGAGAAAATTAGTAACTTTGCAACCAAATTAATGAAGAGATGAAAGTTTTGACGAGTATTAAGGCTTATGTACTCAAGATATGGGCTTCGGTGTATTTCAAGTACGCTGTGGTATCCCTTTTTGGGCTGTTGCTGATAGGCTTTCTCGACGAGAACAGTTTGTGGAGCCATTTCAAGAACCGTCAGCGGATAGCTGAGCTGACCGAGGAGAAGGAGCGCTACGAGGCCGATTTTGAGCGCGATCAGGCACAGATTAAGGAACTCGACAAAAACCCGAAGGCTATTGAGAAGATAGCCCGCGAGCGTTATTTCATGAAAGCCGATGATGAGGATATCTTTGTGCTGAGTGATGACGACCGTGAAGCCAAACCTTTAGAGAGCAATGAAAGAGTTGAATAAGATACAAACCGCTATTTTCCTGCTGGGCGGCCTGCTGATGGCTGTTGGTGCAGGAACCACGTTGTTGGGATGGGGCAGTGCCCCCTATATTTATGCCTTGGGCGCCTTGGGCTTTGCCTCGATGCAGCTGTTGCAGCGCTACGAGGGTACCAATTTCACCATCCGTAGGCTGCGCCGTATGCAGATGTTGAGCGATGTGCTGTTCCTGGTGGCTGCACTGCTGATGTTTGCCAATAGGGGCAATATTTTCGGGCTGAGCTACATTACTTATATAGAATATGTGTATAATAAATGGGTCATCGTGCTGCTCATTGCCGCCATGCTCCAGCTCTATTCTATGCACAGATTGGGTAGCGAACTTGAGAAAGAGGCAAAAAAATAATTAAAAGTTTGCGCATTTGTTTTAAAATGCGCAAAATTATTTTTCTACATCAATATATCGTTGTACTTTTGCGTTCGAAAACAAGAAATTATGAATAAGATATTTTACGCATTACTAACAGCAGTTACATTTGTGTCATGTGCCGAGTCGTATTCCATACAAGGTTCGACCTCTGTGTCGGCACTCGATGGTAGCAAACTATACCTTAAAACCATGGTAAACGATGAAATGAAGAATCTCGACTCGTGCGATGTGGTTCATGGAAAGTTCAAGTTTGCCGGCTTGCTTGATACGGTGAAACTGGCCAACCTCTATATGGACGACGAGCCGCTCATGATGCCCGTGGTGATTGAGAGCGGCGATATCGAGATACATATCGATAATACCAATAGAACGGTGAAGGGCTCGCCTCTGAACGAGAAGCTCTATGATTTTATGAAGCGCCACGACCAGTTGGGCAACGAGCTCAACGAGCTCTCGCACAAGCAGAGTCAGATGCTGCTGGAGGGTATCGACGAGGCGCTGATCAACCGCCAGCTCTCTGCCGAGGCCGCGCGTATCGCGCAGCAGGAGGACTCGCTGGTCACCAATTTCATCGTCGATAACTGTGATAATGTGTTGGGTCCTGGTGTGTTTATGATGGTTACCAGCAGCTATCAGTATCCCATCCTCACCCCTCAGATCGAGGATATCATGAGTAAGGCCACCAAGAAGTTCAAGGCCGACCCCTACGTAAAGCAGTACTATCAGATTGCCAACGAGATACAGGCTCGTCAGAATGGTCTGGTAGATGATGTAACCCCCGCACCCGCAGCAAATCCAGCCAATGAAACGCCTGATTCAACACGGAACGCTCGTTAATGAGAACCATATATTCGACGGTTCTGTCATCGTCGAAGATTCTAAGATAACTAAGATTGTAGAAGGAAACACCGTCCCGAACGCATCATTCGACGAAGTGATTGATGCTTCGGGATGTTTTGTACTCCCCGGT
>JAEEGJ010007765.1_pt1 | contig 30269 bp, 18 predicted proteins | sample 8958761 | NCBI WGS metagenome assembly JAEEGJ01 (sample SAMN16246546, study PRJNA631951) | gut metagenome | biome: gut microbiome; feature: rumen; material: RS-attached | host: Bos | place: Iran: Karaj | collected 2018-10
TGACCACGCATGCAACGCTCCCAATCCTCACGACCGAGAGGATTGTCGTCGGCCCACCAGTTGGGCATGTCCTGCATGATGAGGAGCCCAAGGCGGTCGGCCCAATAGAGCTTGCGTGGGATTTCGGCCTTGATGTGAATGCGGTTGCCATTGAGGCCGAGACTTTTAGAAATCTCGATTTCGCGGCGCATGTCGGCATCGGAAGGATAGGTGTAGTAGCCCTGTGGGTTGTAGCTCTGGTCGAGGGTGAGCTGCAGGTAGAGGGGATGACCGTTGAGGGTGACGTAGGGATAGTTGGTTCCCGGAAGGGTATCGACGCCGATGGATCGCTGACCGAAGTAGGAACGGACGAGGTCGGTGGCCAAACTTTCACGCTTGATGGATACTTCGACTTCGTAGAGATAGGGGTCGTCGAGGTTCCAAAGATGCTGGTTGTGAAGTGGAAGATGGAAGCTAAGGATAGTGTCGCGTCGCTGAGTCCGTGATGGTGTGAAGGTGTAGTCGGCCTCTTCACCATTGGGGAAGTGGAGACGGATGGCTTCGCCCGAAGAGAGGGGCGCATCGATGCCTACTTCGATGCGGACGATGGAGTTCTCGGGGTAGGGCGCGAAGTGAACGTAGTCTATGTAACGCTGGCCTCGTGCTTCGAGATATACGGTCTGCCAGATGCCGCGGACGTCGCCGTAGCCCTGTTTGCCTGAGAGGCGCTGGTCGTTGGGTGTGTCGTCGGCTACGATGACGAGGTGCTGAGGCACATCGTCGAAACCAGTGAGGTTCCAGGTGATTTCAACCTCGAAGGGTGTGTATCCGCCCTGATGGGAGGCGATGTGTCGGCCGTTGAAGTAGATTTTGGTATCCCAATCGCATGCTCCGATGACGAGGAAGATTCGCTGGTTGCGCCAAGTGCGAGGAATGAGGATATCGCGGGCATAGTAGCCCTTGTTGCCTTCGTCGGCTACACCGGAAAGAGGCGAACCCCATCCGAAGGGGACAGTAATCTGGTGGTCGAAGGCGGCGGTGATGTCATTCTCGGCAGCGTATTGGCCACGTTCGGCATTGAACGTGAACTGCCAGGTGCCGTTGAGGTTGATCCAGTCGGGTCGCTCGAAGTCGGGACGCGGATGCTCGGGGAGCGGAATGGACTGGGCGACTGTGGTTGCGATAGAGAGGGCGAGGAGGGTCAGAAGGGTGAAAAGAGGTTTCATTCTATTGGGTTATGGCAGCCATGGATGGCTGCGATGGGGAAACTTGATTGCAGCCAAACTTGACTGCGAGGGGACGTGTGAGTAGCCTAACTCGGCTGCTGAAGTTAATGCTTTTGCGCACCTTGTTTATTGAGGTGCAAAGATAGAGGTTTTTGGGAATAAATCCAAATAAAAAGGGGATTTTTTGCAATGTCTGTGGGTGAAATAGGGTTTCTCGTGGCGAATAATGGTTCTGATAAGTGGATTTTTTAGATTAAAAGTTGTTTTTTTCGAGATAAAACTGTAAATTTGCAGCCAAAGAATACATTTTAATTATTGTATATTCGGTTGGTCAAAAAGGTGTTGTGCGAATGTATGTTCGCTCATTCAGTTCTAGGCTAATTTATTTGTAAAGATGAGAAAATTTTATTTTCTGCTTTTGTTTTTTTGGGCTTTTAGTTCAGTGATGTTGGCAGATGAAAAGCTGACGGGAACGGTTATATCCTCTGCTGCTTCGAGTTCGACATATGCAGCACAGAATGCTTTTGATGGATTGACAGGTACTTATTTTTGTTCCATGGCAGCTTCCAATACTTGGGTAGGACTTGATTTGGGCACTCCTCATGTGATCAAGAAAGTTGGTTGGGCTTCTGCATCGGGTTTTGCGGAGAATTCCAAGTTGGCTGTCTTTGAAGGAGCCAATCGTGCTGACTTTGCTGATGCCATTCCTCTCTATATGATCAGTTCAGATGGTGTGAGTGAAACAATAAGTACTGCCACTGTAAATGTTAGCCGTGGTTTCCGTTATGTACGTTATGTAAGCCCCAATGAGAAATACTGTATTGTTTCGGAAGTGGAGTTCTATGGAGAGGAAGGTGAAGGTACGGACGACTTGTTTTACCAGGTGACTAATCTGCCTCTTGTTGTGATCCATACCGATAGTGGTAAGGATCCAGTGGACAATGTGAATGACCTACCTGCACATTTCACAGTCATTAACAAGGGCGGTTTGAAGGTGAAGGAAGATACGGGTACTATTCGTATGCGCGGTAATACGTCTATGAACTTCAAAAAGAAACCCTATCGTATGAAGTTCGCAAACAAGACCAAGTTGTGTGGTTCGACTGCGAAAGCAAAAAAATGGGTGCTCATCAATAGTTGGGACGACAAGACTCTGATGCGCAATAATCTGGCTTTTGAAATGAGTCGACGTATAGGGATGGAATACACACCATTTTTGACGCCTGTGGATGTGATGATGAACGGTGAATACAAGGGAACATACGATCTAGCTGACCATGTGGATCAGCACAAGGATCGTGTGGATGTAGAACCGCTTGATAGTACAGTGATTTCGGGAGACAGTCTTACGGGTGGTTATCTAATCGAGAATGATGGCCATTACATTTTTGAGGATCCGAAAGTATTATTCCAAACTAACCATAAGAATTACCTTGTTATAAAATATCCCGATGAGGATGACATTAACGATGCTCAGTATTCGTATATCAAATCGCATTTCCAGACAATGGAGAATGCTCTTTATTCGAAGAATTTCACGTCGGATGGCTATCGCAAGTATTTTGACATAGAAAGTTTCCTCAAATATTTTATTCTTGAGGAGTTTTCTGGCAATCCTGATGCCTTCTGGAGTACATATTTTTTTAAGCATCGCAATGACGATAAATTTTATACTGGCCCTGCCTGGGACTTTAATCTTGCATTTGACAATGATTATCGCCTCTATCTCACGAGCGTTAATGTTTCGTATGATTCTGATGGTAATAAGATTGGAGAGACTTGGGAACCCGATTGGGTATACAAATGTCATGGTGTAGGAGGTGTCACCGCAGGCGATATGCTCAATTTTGTGAACCTAATAATCGATCAAGATCCTGAAACCGAGAAGGAACTCAAGACGATGTGGACTAATTTGCGTGGTACTGGAAAGTTTTCGGCAGAAAGTGTAATCTCTTATGTCGATGAACAAGCTGCCTTACTTGATGCCAGTCAGACATTTAACTATATGCGTTGGGATGTGCTTGGTACAAAGCTTTTCCATAATCCTAAATCTGCTTTATACACTTCTTATACGCAGGCTGTTGACTCGCTGAAATCCTACATCAGGACGCGTGTGAAGTGGTTTGATCAGAAACTAGATGTCGCTGATACCGTATTGCAAATTTCAGTGAGTGATGCCGGGTGGACAACATTGTATGTGCCTATAGCATTTGAGGTGCCTGAAAAGATGACTGTTTTCAGTGTAAATAGTGTTGAAGAAAACAAACTTCAGTTTGATACGGTAAGTGTGGCTGAAGCCAATAAACCATATTTGCTTTTTGCTGAAGAGGGTGACTACGAGATTCATGGTTTTCTTACTGACACTGTTGCTACTGCAGCAAATGGACTGCTTACAGGCACAGCATATGGTATGGATGCTCCTACGAATTCGTATGTCCTACAAAAGCAAAACAACCAATTGGGTTTTTATAAAGTAAATAAGAACACCAGTATTCATGTAGGTGCTGGAAAGGCATTCCTAACGTTACCAACCTCGGCATCTCCTTCGCCTTATCGTGCATTTGTCTTTGATTCGACTGATGCTATCGGCATTACAACATTGTGCAATTACAATTTTCAGTTCGTCTATGTATATGGTCTCGCAGGCGACTTGCTGCTGACTATCGACAAGGGTGTTATGGGCGGTACAATTGAACAGCGTATCCTGCAATCGCTTGGCCATGGCATCTTTATAGTGCGTGATAACAATGGTGCTTGGAAGGTAGTCTTGTAAATGTATGACGACTGGTGCGGTAATTTTCGCGCCAGTTTTTATAGGAGTCAATTCTGGTTCCTATAGGGGGTAATCGAAATATGAGGGGAGAAGAGAGAAAGATGTAAGAAGGTGTGTTTTGCTATATGCGGGGGTATATTTGATGGGTAGGAATGAGGAAAAAGGGGTAATTTGGAAGATTTAACGGTGGCAAGTGGCGAAGGAAATTTAATTTTGCGTATATTTGCGCCAAATTTGTGTATGGTTGGACCCTGATGGGTCAAGATTATTTAGACACATGAGATTTTTGAAATATTATCTGCTGGTGATTCTGATGTTTGTACCCGCGTTTATGCGGGCGCAAGAAGCGGTATTGTCGGGGGATAGTATTATTTCGATGAAGGATTTGCATCGAGTGCATCGCTTGGAACGAGAGGCACGAGGGCCTTTGGGCCGCAGGGATATGGGTGAAGGACGACAGACTGTGCTATCGATGCGTTCGAATCTGTTGCGCTGGCTGACATTTACTCCGGAACTTGGTTTGATTTGGCACTGTGCACCTCGTGTGGATGTGCAAATCAATGTGGCGTGGACATCGCTTTCGGTGTCGGACAGGTACAGGAAGCGTTATGCACTGTGGCTCGTATCGCCAGAGGTGCGGTATTACTTGGGAGCACATGAGCGATATTACGTGGGCCTACAAGGCGAGATCAGTGAGCGTAACTATCGACTACGAGGTCGTGATGAAGGCAAGCAGGGACGCGTGTATGGCTGCGGACTGGTAGGAGGCTATCAGTGGCGTCTAAGCCGACACACGAGCCTGGATCTGCACCTCGGTGTGGGATATAATGCCGGCAAGATGAGCCATTATGACCATAATCCTCTTTTCAAGGGACAAGAGCCTTCGCTCACCTTCCTCAGTGAGGACGACGAACATCGTTTTGGCATAAATCATCTGGGTATAAGCTTGGTTTGGGACCTTGCTGGTCGGAAAGGAGTTGGACGATGAATAGGATTTTAAACATCGTGATGATGGCTGTGACAGCTTGTTGGATAACGAGCTGCCGCGTGTTTGAAGTGGATGATGACCTTTACGATATCAGCAAGGAACAGGCTTTGATAACGATGCAACTTTGCTATGTGGAGCATTCGGAGGATATGGCTAATGAACTGCCATCGTCGTACAGAATTAGGTTGTATAGCAACAGCAAGTTGTCGAATACTGGATTTGCTTTCGTGAGCGAAAGGGATGGTGAGCGGTTTACGACGACGATGAGTCGTTCGATAGATACGATTAGCTATCATGGATATGTGCACCCCGGCTATTACAGACTTTTGACCTACAATCGGGCTGAAGGCTTCAGCGTGGATTCTACAGCTGCTGTAGTTGAGAATGAGGGCGGACTGATTAAGGCAATGCCTGAACCACTCTTTCTCGGCACTTGGGCTGGAGAACTGAAAGGCGGAGAGCAGTATAGCACGAGCGTGACAGTACGCCAACGTACGAAGCGGTTTGCTTTCCGCGTGGAGGTTCCTATAGACGATACATTGATGTATGTGTCGAACAAGGCTCGTTTGAACAATGCATTCTATCGGCTGGATGTGTCGGAGGATGCTATTGATGCGACGGCTTTGGGAACTGTCCTGCTTGAGATGCGGGCTGAGATGCTGGATGGGATGCGTGGCGTGGTGCTTGTCGGCGAGGCTAATCTGCTGTGGCCTGGGGATGACGAGTATGCACGTATGGGCGTGAAGCAGAGCTTGACGGTGGATGTCCGCCTGGCTGGACCATGTGGAGACGTGGAGAGGCAGATCGTGATTGAAGAGGCGACAGGGAGCGGCCAATGACGGCCGCTGACGAGAACGCTGAGGGCGGCCGAAGATGGCTGCAATAGGAACGAAGGTGGAACACCTTTAAAATAATATATATATAGTAGATGATTGAACGGTGTTTTATTAGAGTGGTGGTTTTGGTTGGCCTGCTGATGGTAGGCTTGGGGGGTGATGTGGTTGCACAGTTCCATGAGATGGAAGGTCTGCCCTGGGTCCCTGCTCGACCGGAGATGAACAGGGACGCTGATGAACGAGGTGTCGTCGTGCTGGATGAGTTGAGTGCTGCTCTTAAGAACGGGGAATATCGGCAGGTGGTGGACAGACTGTATCCGTTGGCTATCAGCAGCGGATATCAGCGAAATACAAACCTGTATAACCAGACACGCAGGGCTTTGCGAAAGTTGTTGCAGGAACCGGATGGAATTGTTTATTGGAATAAGATGGAACGGCTATATCAAGACCGTTTTGCAAATATTGGCAAAGAGGATTACCATTATCGAAATACAATGGAGACTGCCAGTTGGAGCGAAGAACAGCTGAACAACGAGCAGTTGCTGATGCTTTCGAAGGTTGAAGGCGGAATGGAGCGATGCTTTGATAGAGCACATCAGATATTGAGCCAGGCACAGGGAAAGATTGACCCAGTGATTGTGGTGCAGGGCATGTTTGTGCCTTTGAACCGCGAACATGCTGCTCATCCAGAACGTGGCAAGGAGTACGCAAACAGATATAACGAGATCCTGCGATGGCTGGATGCTGCTGAGCAGTTTATGCTGCAGGAGCATCGTGAAGAATACCAAACGTATTATAGTACGCAGGCATTGGCCATGGTTCGCGAAGAGAGCGACCGACAGATGAATGCCGATGCATCGATAGCTGCGTTTGAGGCACGACGCCTAGAGTTGCAAGACGAGATGCGCCAACAAGCAGATTGGTTGGACACCGAACAGCGTGCCCAGCGTCTCTATGCCGAGGCCGTGGAGCTCTATCAGAAGAGTGATTATGCTAAGGCATATCAGAAAGTGAATGAGGCACTTGCTGCCGAGAGCAATATGAAGGAGGCACATGTACTGAAGTCGAGCATTCTGCAACGCGCTTCGAATGCCAGCAACAGGATGTCGGATAAGGTGGCGTTCTGGTGTGCCGCCTATGAGGCAGGACAGGGATATGTGGATCGAAAGACTCAACGACATATCCTTTCGGCACTCAAGAGTCATTTGTTCATGACCGGCCTGGCTGGGCATGTGCACTCGACGAGAACCCCGTTCAGTATCCGACAGCGGATATGGACGGTGGAGGAGTTGAAAGAGAAATAAGGACGGGCGGCCAATGACGGCCGCAGACTGAAACGCATTGGCAGCCATAGATGGCTGCGGACTGGAACACAGAGGCAGCCAAGAATGGCTGCGACTAGAACACGGAGGCAGCCAAGGATGGCTGCGACTAGGACAGAAATAAATGAGAAAGATAATAACGATAGGGATCCTGATAGTGACGCTGCTGTGGGCAGGTCGATGGACGTGTGCCTTTGGGCAGACGCCCTATCGGTCGGTGAGTCTGGATAGGTCGGGATTGAGCTGGACCTCGTATCTTACCTGGTGGGTTGACCTGGCGGATTTGGCCCTGGGTGCTCCTAATCTTGGTGTGGATGTGGACTTGCGCAATCCTCAAAGGATGTGGACACAGTCGGTGGCACTGCAATTCAGGACGGGTGCCGACAGCCAGTATAAACTGTTTCGAGGCGATTACAAGGGAAGCGTGATCGATAACTTCGGTGTGCAGGCACAGTATCGCGTGCATCTTAGCCCGTATAAGCATCCCGAGTACCATAAGGGCAGGTATTATGTGGGACCTTACCTGGAGTATCAGACCTTGAATAAGCGTTCAAATGCCGGACTTGTACTGGGATATGACTTTCCGGGTGTGAGTTGGGGAAACAGGTATTTCCTGGAGTTTTCGGGTGGAGGAAACATTGGCTATAATCTTGATAAGAAAGGTGTTGTGGACCTGCATTTTGCCGTAGGTTTCCGCACTTTGAGCATAGCCAATAAATACTGGAAGCCAGACGAGATGCAGTATGTGAGGAACAACCTTTCGAACGAGATAGCCCAGAACCGGATCGATTCGTTGCTGCAACAGATGAACTTAATGCCTGTTACGCTGAGCGTAAAGAGTGCAGCCGGAGATTCCCTTTTGGAAGAGCCAGTGACTATTGAATCTGTACGCAAGGCATTTGCGCATCAGTACGATGACCCTTATCTGGTGGTTGGGCGAATCGAAGAAATGAAAGAGAATTCGCCTCTGCCTATTACAGTGCCGAGTGAGTACAATAATGTGTTGTACAGGCTGAGTCTTTTGCCCAAGGACTACGACAGCGAAGAAGGCGAGGCTACGTACATCATGCCTTTCCGCGTGCGGATAGAAGGGTATGAAGAAGCTATGGCACGCAGACGCAGTTTCAACGAAGCTTTGCGCAATGCCTATAACGATCACGGCAAGCGATTGCCGGCCTTGCTGCTTAAACCAGCCAGTATGGACTCGATGGCCGAAACTGCCAGTATGCAACGAGTGCTGGCGCTCTTTGACGAACAATGGAAGAGCAACCACTTGCAGGAACGAGAGGTAACCGGACTGTATTACCGCAAGGATGGAGATTTTCAGCCAATCACGGTTGAAGACATGAACAAAAGAGGAACGTATGCCATTGGGTTGAAGTTCCATCCGCAAGTGTTTGAATCCTACGATTCACTGGTGACGCGGTTCACCATCTTGCCGGATATCGACAATCGTGAGCAGGAGATGTACGACCGATTCCTTGGCGTCTATAACAAGGAGACTTTCTACGTGGAACGTCCGTGGCTGAACGGCAAGGAAAAGGCGGTGACTGTGGATGATGTGATAGTTGCCCTTGACCGTGGTGGCATGACAGGTTACACAGAAGATCAGATTGAATTGCCTGACAGCATTCATTATGGACGAAACGTCGGCACTACGACTTACGGACCAGCTTTGCAGCCACTGCAGTTTATCTTTGTAGTGGAAGACTCGGTTGGTATGAAACAAGGAACCCGGATACTGGAGGCTCTCACTATGGGCGTTGATGCAAGACGTGCCACCTGGAATACGAAGTACGATCTGGATGCCCATGGACCGCTGCTGGAAGGCAGGTACAAGTCTGAGGCGGAAGACGAGTTCGACAATCCTGAAGTGGAGGTGGCTGACCGAGAAGAGCTGCTGCGTGCCGTGAGTGAATACCTTGCCAAGATTGACCCCTCGTTGGAGGGAATTAAGATCGAGAAGGACTGGGTGACGAACTATGCATATACAGGGCTGCATAAACTGCAGGCCAAGGACAGCACCCCTGAGGGCACCGTCTGGACAGTGCTCCAGTTCAAGTACAGACTGCTATATATGGATGGACGGCCCAGGGTGGCTACGGCTAATGTGGCTTATAGGATAAAGAAGCCTGAGGGCAGCGGGCAGCCATAGATGGCTGCTGCTAGAGAAGCGTGGGCGCGATGACATCGCGCCAAACGTGACGAGGCAAGAGGGGCAGCCAAGGACGGCTGCCGACGTTAACTCAGAGCTGACCAGGACGGTAGCCGACGGGAACACAGAGCGGACCAGAACGGCTGCCGACGGAAATGCTGAGCAGCCAATCATGGCTGTGACAAGGACAAGAAAGATAGAAATGAGAAGGACAATAGAGATAATAAGTATGCTGGCGATGCTGCTGTGGGCAGGTCGGGGACAGTGCGTACAGGCGCAAACGGTTGTGGTTCACAGTAACCTTGTGATGTGGGCTGCGAAATGCGCCAATGTCGGCATGGACCTAGCTGTGAACGACTATCAGAGCATCGGCGTCACGGGTGTGGTGACAATGGGAGACAGCTGGGTCAAGAAGGTGAACGGGTCGGGCATACAACTTGACTATCGATTCTGGTTCAAGCGTAAATTGTTCCAGGACTTCTTCTTCGGACCACAGTTGGGGCTGTATCACTATCGGAAGGATGGTGAAGACAGCAGTGTGCAAAGGCACACGGCCTTGACCGCAGGTTTCGTGAGTGGTTATGGTTGGATGATCAACCGACATTGGAACGTGGATGTCGTGATGGGTGCCGGCTACTTGTTCTATGCTGACCCCAACCAGCATCATAAGTTTGTACCTACTAATTTTGGTGCTAATCTTTCGTATGTATTCTAATATATTACATCATCGAAAATGGCGCATTCGGATGGCGCTTGTCGCACTCCTACTGTGGGTAGGAGGAGTGGCACGTGCCCAATACGATGCTTTGCCTATGGTGATATTGGATGCCGATGGCAAGAACCTGACCGACGAGTTGGGACGTGCCTGGGATCCGGAGGACGGCGTGTGGATGCCGTCGTCGCATGATCTGAAAGACAGGACGGATCTTGAGGTATTTGTCACCAACGAAGTCTGTGCTGACTCAATTGTAGCATGGAGCCATGATCATACAACCCGTAACACCCGTTTAATACAGGGTTTTGTGAACGAGTACCGTCAACGCGGTTGGCGCCTGATGCGCCAGGGCGAGACCTATAACCTGGCAGATGTGAATGCCATCGCAGAAGACATATACTTGAGGTATGGTTATCTGGTGGATTATTGGTGCAGGGAGACGGGTGATACTAGAGGTGTTTATTCGGTAGCTCTGGTGTTGCATCCGATGGAGAGCAGCCGGTTTGAGATGATCGTACTTAATGAGAAGGTCACCAAATACGATGGCGAAGAACCTTACTGTCCGCTTTATTACAAGAACCGCACTGTGCTCGAGAATGTGAACAAGGTGCAACGCGTCACTACTTTCCGCAAGAAGCGCAGACAGGCACAGAGCAGCGGTTCGTGGTTGACCTTCGACGAACATTTCAATTTCCGTGGACCCACGGACAGACGTCTAGTGGTAGAACGTATCGTTGAGGCCTGTATCTTCGGTGAGGACTTTGACCGACTCGATGCACGGCTGAAAGGAGATGCGGCAGCACAGCAATTGAATCAGCAACTGATGGATCATCATGGCAAGGCACTCGACACCGCATATATCCTGGAACCGATGGTCTTCTCGGGGTATCGATTCCAAACCACCAAGCAACGCCAGATGCGCGACGACCTGATGCGCGACACGATGGAATATTATCGCAAGCGTACACAGGACATCTTTGACCAAATGGGAAGTTGGGTTGAGTATCGGGATGTGGAGTCGGATACTACTACCTACCTGGTGCCCAGGCCCTTGTGGAAACTGTTGCTACGTTATCCAAGCTTCGACAGCCTGCGCAACGAATTGCGACAGGCAGCTCCCGAGTTGCCCCTTGCTGTAGCAGAGAATGACACTACCATAGCCTATACAATCAGCACCAGTACTGAGTTGTACCATCGCTTTGAGGAATATATCCAGCGAGGTCATAGGATGGCCGACAAACGAGCCATCTCGAGCGAGTCGGAACTTGTGGATGGTTACATTCGCCACATTAACCAGATGGATATCTATCCCTTGCGCCAAGAGGGACAACGTGTGAAGATTGAACATCGGCAGGATGGTGATACCAGCAGGTACAGAATGCCCTTGCAACTTGTTCCTTATGGCAAGGATACTGTGCTCCATTTCCGTTGGCAGATGCCCGACAAGAATCGTTTCTACCAGATGCGTCACGTGAACTACCTTCACGACTTTGTTCATGCTGACACCACTCATACAGATGAATGCGAATGTGAGCGACAGATGCCTCTGCAGTTCCTTTCGGTATCGGCTCGTCCAGCTGATTTTGATTGTCCACCACGTCGACATTCGGGTACCGATGAAGTTGTCTCCTTCCGTCCGCGTGAACGTGGTGAGGTACAGGATGTATCTTATCAGTTGTCGCTCAGTTTTGACCAGAACAGCACCAAGATAGACTTGTCGCGCGGCAATAACCAACAGCAGCTGGACAGCCTAGTGGCCAAGGCATACGAGATTACCCATGGCGAGATAGAGAATACCATACAGCGTGTAGCCATCGTAGGTGTTTCGTCACCAGAAGGTCATCGCATTGCGAACCGACATATCTCTCATGGACGCAGTGAAGCCATCATCGACAAGCTGCGTCAGTTGGGAGGAGAAGACCTTCGATATGCACGTTTCGATATCGTCAAGGACTCAGTGGCTCCATGGAGTGCGGTTGCTGACCTGATTGACGAGATTCATCCTGAGTTCCACAGTACAGCTGAACATATCCGTGAAGTGGTGGGTGATGACGACCCTGAGAATACTGCACAGCAACAGAAGCGATTGGGCTATACCAATGGTGCCGATCCTATCATTGGAGAGGCGCTGGAGAAACTACGTCTGGCTCAGGTGACGTATGCTTATAAGGCATTGCGTGAAACGCCAAGCGAGAAGATCCTGAATTTCTATTTCTCTGGATCGGATGCATCGCGTTGGCCGTCGTATTATTTCTACGTACTGCTTCGTTCGGACCGTTTAACTAATGAAGAGAAGCTTGAACTTGCACAACGACTGCTTACCCTCAAAGCTTCGGATGTGAGGCGATATGGACGTGACATGCGTCCGAAAGATAGTTTTGGCCTGGTTTTGCCATTTGCTGCCAACCTTTTGGCAACAGAGGCCATTTCAGAAGGCAATTACGACAGTTCGATTCTGGCACCATTCATCAACATGCAGTATTATCAGGGCAATGTGCCATGCTACATGGAGAATGATCCAGACACGCCTGTCAAGTTTATCAATCTTGACGTGGTGCTTTACAACCAGATACTGATGCTGAGCGGCATAGGTACACCAGAGGCCCTTGAAGAGGCGCATGAACTGGTCGACATCCTTGATAATACACCCACGATATCAAGTTCGTTCCACGAAATTTATCGTCCAGAACTCCTCGAATTGCTGCTCAATAGCCAAAGCGGACGATTCGCCCTTGATGACGAGAATGCCGAGATGATCAGGAACACGAACATCTGCAACTTCTATGTGGTGAACATGGCTCAGGCCTATCAGGCTGTCGATGGCGAGTTGATCGACCTTGCTGCCAATGGAGAAGCCATAGAGTTGTTGCAGCAATGTTGTGACAGCCTGACCTCACTGCAACGACAGATGAACGACCAACCCGCTGCACTATATTTTACTGCTTTGACTGAGGCATGGGGTTCGGAAGCCGGACTCTTCAACAACAGAGACGAACATTATGACCGTGCCGTCATGGCTTTGTCGAAACTCTTCGCCAAGGAGGGTGAACCACCTTTTGTGGAGCGTTTACAGGGTGACAGTTACGTGCGCGGCATCTATCGTGATGCGAAGGCATTGCGCGAAGGAATGGACCTCTATCTTGAGGCTGTGGAACAATATATAAAACAAAGAACACATGAGAAGGAATAGCTTTGTTGGGAACCATCGGCATGGCCTGATGGGGCTATTGCTGCTCTGGCTGCTGTCGGGGGAGGCTGCTGTTGCCAGCCAAACACGGGTAGCGGACGAGAACGGAGAGACCAGGCAATCTTGGCTGGCGACGGATAACGCAGGTGAAGAGGGGCAGACTATAGCCTTGGCGCCTTTCCGTGTGACAGACTATATGATGTCGGGAAATTATCGTTATCCGGATAAGGTTCCTTTTGTGCTGGACCATTGGTGGAAAGGACTGAGTGTTTCTACCTATTGGTATCCGAAAGTCATCAATTTCCAGTATGATTATGAGGGAGTTGAGACCAGCGGTTTTGGTTTGGCTTTGACCAAGGATTTCAACAAAAGCCATGCTTTGCGTCTGGGATTAGCTTATAACCACGACCGAATGGAGATGATGGCCGACTATCAGTGGAACCTCTCTAACTATTGGAGAGGATATGATCCGAAGCGACGTTTTGAATGGCTTGCTACGGTTGGCCTTACTGGCGGCATGGCGAAATATGAAGGAGATTACCGCAAGTTCTATGGAGGTCAGGTCGGCCTACAATTGCGTCATACATTGTCGCCTTGGGTGAGCCTGTACGTTGAACCTCAATATAAGGCTGTTTCGCCAATGTACGATGGATACTGGGAAATTGGCAACATTGTGGACGACGGACTGGCTGTTCAGGTAGGCGTTGTCACACGTTTGACGGGACCATTGCGTGAAGGTGGTTATGGCACGGCTGTGGCCAATGGAGCAAAAGCCTTTGGACGCGGCATGGTAAAGACCGGACAATGGATGTCGGGTGTTGGTGGAAAGATTTTCCTGGGCCATGGTATGAAGGTGAACCTCAACAATAGTCTGCATCGCTGGTATGTGGAGCTTTTGGGCGGTACGCAGTTGCGCGACGGAGAGCACGAACTGGGTAAACTGAAATTGTACGAGGCAGACTTTGAGATGAATCTAGGCATGCGACTCAACAGCTTGATAGCTGTACAGGTTGGTGCTTTTGGTGAACGCCTGGACTTGACACAACGGTCGGAACATCCAGAACAGGTGTATGGATACAGGGCAGAGTTGACGTTCGATCCGCTTCGTTTCGTTTGGCACAAGGCGGAAGAGAAAGGCTGGGCTTGGATTGTAGGTGGCGGTATGGAAGGTGGACGCGTCGAAATGTGGAACCACGTACCCGGTCTTAATCTTGAACGATATATTGAGCCAACGATGCATACTCAGTTGCGCAGACGCCTGTTTGGCCAGACATGGCTCGTGCTGCAAGGTCGCTGGCAAATGATTGACGTTGATAACGATTGCTTGCAGATGATGGCTTTTGCAGGTGTGCATCAGAACCTTGTAGGTCGAAAGAGCAGCCATCGACGTACACCTACTTGGTGGAAAGGATTCTGGCTGGCTGGAAGCTGGGGTGCTTGGGACATGCGTAATAGCCTCGTGAGGGCATCATTGGGTTATGACTTCAATGATGTGCATAGTGCCCGGCTGGACTATTCCTATTCGCACGTTGATTCACACTATATACTCTTTTTCAAAAAGACGCATCTGAACCTGTTTAGTTTGGATTATATGATGAATGTCAGGAATGCCTTCCTGGGCTATGATCCGAAACGCCGACTGAATGTCTACTTGTTTGCGGGGTATAACATGGCTGTCCATCAGGAACTTGGCGATGAGTCGTTCTGGCATGCACATACGTATGTCGGCATGGAAGGCGGTGCACAATTAGAGGTGAAGATTTTGCCATGGATGTCGGCTTTTGCTGAGGAGAAAACGATGTTCTTGTCGGGTGATCCGTTCTTGACCAATGACTTTACGCAAGGATTCGGAATGACGGGACTCTTTGGTTTGAAAGTGCGATTCTGAGGGCAACCAATGACGACCGCTGACGAGAACACAAATGGCAGCCAAACTTGGCTGCCACAGCGACACTTGGCGGTTAACGGAGTTGATAGATACCGCCAGGGGTATTACGGATTTTATCGGACATTTCGAGATCGAGCAGCTCTTCGAGGAGGGCTGTTCGTTCTGTGTCTGAGAGTATGTCGGCGAGCTGTGAGAGACGTAGATCGCCACGGTCGCGAAGGATGTCGAGTATTTTGCGTCCGAGGGGAGAGACGTGATCTTCTTCGAAGTTGAGAGTTTGTTGGATGGCCGCGGGCTGGCTGGCGGACTGCCAATTCATAGCATAAAGAAGATCTTGGGCTGAGGTGATGAGTCCTGCTCGGTTGAGACGGATGAGTCGGTTACAGCCATTGCTGCGATCGTCGGTGATGCGGCCAGGAAAGGCAAAGACGTCGCGACCGTAGTCGAGTGCAATAGATGCGGTGACAAGGGAGCCTCCTTTGTCCTTGCTTTCGGCCACAAGTATAGCATCAGCGAGACCTGCTATGATTCGGTTTCGAGCGAGAAAATTGCCGCGTTCGAAGGGAGCACTTGTTACATATTCGGTGAGGAGGCCACCTCCTTGTTGGATCATCTGTTTGGCTATGCTGCGGTGATTGTTTGGGTAGATACGGTCGAGGCCATGTGCAACTACGCCGAGGGTCGGAATATTGTTTTCGAGAGCAGCTTTGTGAGCTTCCACGTCGATGCCAAGGGCCAGGCCACTGATGATGATAAGGTCGGGGAGAGCATCGTGCAATTCTTTTACAAAACGATGGACAAGGTCGCGTCCGTATTGGGTGCATTGACGTGTGCCGACAATGCTGATGACATGTTTAGTCTCAAGGTCGATGTCGCCGAGCTTGAAAAGAACTGTTGGGGCATCGGGGCAATTGAGAAGACGTTTGGGGTATCCCTCCTGGCCATAGACAAGCGGTTGGATGTGATGAGCTTCGATAAACTCGAGCTCGCGTTGGGCATCGTCGATGAGACGTGTGTCCTTACGGCCATCAAGCACCATTTGGCCGACGGCACCTGCTTGGAGGAGAAGGGCAGGGTCGGCATTAAGAACGGCTTCGGCAGAACCAAAGGCCTCAATGAGGTGACGGGCTCGGATGGAACCTACGCCACGGATAGCGTTCAGAACCAGAAGAGGGATGAGGGGGTGCATGTTTTTGTCGGGGTAATGGCAGCCATAGATGGCTGCGACGGGGACACTTAGAGCGGCCAAAGACGGCCGCGACAAGGACGTTTTGAGAAGGGCAGCCAAACTTGGCTGCGACGAGACAGAGGATGCGGCTAAATATGGCTGCGATGGGGTCGTTGGGGTGAAATAGGGACGTTTAAGGGGTGGTGAGATAGGGAGCGAATGTGGGATAGATCTCGTCACCTCGGGTGAGTGAGCCGTTGACGACGCAGACACAATCGACCTGTGCCTTGATGCATTGGACGCCGTCGGACTTCCGGTAGATGTCCTGTTCGAAGACGTAACGAACACCTTTGCGGTAGATGTTGAGGCAGGAAAGGAACTCCTGACCGCCACGGAGGGGTGCACGATAGTTGATGGTTACACGGCTGACCATGACGTCGATGCCTTGGCGATGAAGGTCTTCGAAACTGATGCCGACACTTTGAATAAACTCGTGACGGGTGACCTCGAGATAGTGTTGGTAATTGGCATTGTTGACAACTCCCTGGATGTCACATTCGTAGTCGCGCGTCTTCAACTGAAGGGTGTAAGTGTATTCTTTCATTTCTTAATTAAAAAACGTGGTTGGAAGATAATAGAAATTAGTATTACAATGCCCAGTCCCATTGGATAATAAAGATATGGGACTACAAGCATCGGGTTGAGGGGATGACCTGATGTGGCCTCTACGAGACCGGCAGCTGTGAGGAGCTGGGCTGAATAAGGGATGAGACCTTGAGTAAAGCAACTGGCAGTGTCGAGGAGAGATGCCGAACGGCGAGGGTCGATGTGGTACTGCTTGGCTATGCGCTGTGCGATGGGACCGGTTGTGATGATGGATACAGTGTTGTTGGCCGTGCAGACATCGACAAGACATACGAGACTGGAGATGGCAGTTTCAGCGCCACGACGACCGTTGATGCCCTTGGTGAGTTTGTCGATGAGGTAATCGATTCCTCCCATCGACCGAATCATTTCGAGCATGCCAGCTGCCAACATAGCCATAATGATGATTTCGCCCATGCTGTTGATGCCTACACCCAGGGACCCCATCCATCCGAAAAAGTCGTAACTGCCATCAATTGTTCCAATTACAGCTGTGAGCAGAAGTCCAAGGAGCAATACGATCATCACGTTCATGCCGAGAACAGCAGTGATGATGACGGCGAGATAGGGCAGCACCTTCCACCAACTAACATCGGGCATTTGCTGCGGCACAATGATGTCGCGACCGATGAAGTAATAGACGGCTACCATCAACAATGCAAGGGGGAGAACTAGACGCAGGTTGACGCGGAATTTGTCACCCATACGACAGCCTTGGGACTGGGTGGCAGCAATGGTGGTGTCGGATATGAAGGAGAGGTTGTCGCCGAAATAGGCGCCACCGACGACGATGGCCACCATGAGAGGTAGAGCAATTCCGCTTTCCTGGGCAATGCCTACGGCCACAGGAGTGAGAGCCACGATGGTACCTACACTGGTGCCGATAGCCAAGGAGATAAAACATGCGGCCAGAAAGATGCCCGGAAGGAGAAGGCTGGCTGGCAGAAGTTGAAGTGTGAGGTTGACTGTAGCATCAACAGCACCCATGGCTTTTGCTGAGGCAGCGAAAGCACCGGCGAGGATATAGATCCACACCATTAGGAGAACAATAGGGCTTCCTGCACCTTCTGAGTAGCGTTTGATGCGGTCGTTGATACTTCCTGAACTTAGTGCTATGGCGTAAACCGAACTGACCAAGAAGGCCACAGTTACAGGGACTTTGTAAAAGTCACCAGAGACTATGCTCACACCCAAGAATAGTACCAGGAAAAGGACCAGAGGTGATAGGGCTTTCATTGAACGATAGGCCGATAATATCGACTGATAAGGAACAAATTTGGTTTTGTTTTGCTGCAAAGATAAGCATTTTTTTTTACATGGAAACATGGTGATGTGTTTTTTTTATTTATGAAGGTCAAAAAAGAGCCGTTTGATTCCTTTTGACATTCTCGGGTATTGATTCGGAAGCATATTAAGTTGAATAAATGACACTTTCATTTGACTAAAATAGAGGGACATTGTGAATTTAAGGAACTAATTGAAAAAAAAAGAGGATTAGTTTTGGCAGATTCACAATTTGTAAGTAAATTTGCACCGATATATGGAAATATGTTTTTAAATATATGATGAAAAAGAGTTTAATTATTTTAGCTTTTGTCACAATAGTTCTTGGTTTGGCCTCGTGCAAGGCACCAGAGAATATTGTGTATTTGCAGGATGTGCAGAATGACCAGCGACTGGAGGGAGCGGATCTTTCTATGATTCGCATTCGTCCGGGAGATCAGCTATCGATTGTTGTGTCGAGTCGCAACCCTGAGCTCAGTGCTATCTTTAATCTGGCTGTACCTTATCGTTATGTTGGTGGAACAAGTTTTACACCCACAGGTACTAATAGTCAGACAGCCTTTTTCACTGTGGCTAGTGATGGAACGATTGACTATCCTGTGTTTGGCGCGCTTGAGGTGATAGGTCTGACTCGTCAAGAACTATCCAAAAAGATCAAGGATATGATCGTCGGTGGTGACTATATCAAGGATCCTGTTGTAACTGTCGATTATGCGAACCTGACCATCAGTGTGTTGGGTGAGGTAACAAGTCCTGGCAAATACAGCATTGGCAAAGACCGAATCACCATTCTTGATGCCATCAGTATGGCTCGTGACTTGACCATCAATGGTAATCGTGAGGATGTTTTGGTGCTTCGCGAGGAACCTGATGGCTCGACTCAGAGTTTCCGTGTAGATATGACGAACTCGAGTCTGATGCAAAGCCCTGTATATTACTTGCAGCAGAATGACGTAATCTATGTGTCTCCCAATGAGCAGCGTCGGCGTCAGTCACAAGCTACTGGTAATACCATCATGACTCCAACGTTCTGGCTGTCGATTACCAGCACATTGTGTACAGTAGCAACACTTATTTATACATTAACAAAATAAAAAATGGATAATCAAACCCCTAATATTCCCCAGCAGCCCGTTCAGCAGCCTGTGCCACAGCCTGCTAATGCCCCTGTGGAGAATGATGATTCGGAACTCTCGCTTACTGAGCTTTGGTACCTTTGCATTGGACGATGGCCTTGGTTCGTACTTAGCGTGTTACTCTGTCTTGGCATAGCAACCCTTAAGTTGTTGCGTACGCAAAAGACCTACACACAGCACATGGAAGTGATGATCAAGTCCGACTCTCGTGACTATAGTGGTGGAACAATGGGAGACTTCGCTGACCTTGGTCTCTTCCAGAGCAACAGTAACGTAAATAACGAGCTTATCGCTATTATGTCGCCAGCTCTTTCACTTGAAGTAGTGAATGAGATGGAGCTCTACACCATGTATAGCGAGCCAGGTTTCTTCAAGGATAGGACTTTATATGGCCAGTCGCTTCCAGTGAAGGTCGTTTTCTGTGACATTGACAACGAAGGTTATGCAGCTTTCAGTATTGCTTTGAAGGAAGATGGCAGTTTCTCATTGGGAGACTTCGATGGAATTGATCTTGATGATGAAGCCAAAAAGGTGGTTGTAGAAGGCAAGCTTTCACAGGACACTATTCAGAGCCCTGTTGGACGCCTCGTTGTAATGAATGGCATGGGTTATGGTTCGTCGATGGGTGATCGCACCATTGATGTCGTACACATTCCAGCATCAAATGCTGCAGGTGGTGTGCAAGCTGGACTTAGTGCCCAGGTTGCCAACAAGCAAGCTACTGTCATCACTTTGACTTATGTCGATGTGAATCGTTTCAGGGCTGCTGATGTATTGAACACCTTGATTGCTTGCTACAATAGGAATTGGGTGAACGATAAGAATCAGGTAGCTACAAGTACATCTCAATTTATCAATGATCGTCTAGAAGTTATTGAGAAGGAATTGGGCAATGTGGATACCGATATTTCGAAATATCAGTCGCAGAACCTTATTTCTGACGTGAAGGCAGCCAACCAGATGTACATGGCTCAAGCCAACCAGGCATCACAACAGGCTGTTCAGCTTAACAACCAACTTTACATGGCGAAGTATCTGCGTGAGTATGTTAGCAGTGACGCCAACAAGTATCAGTTGTTACCTGCCAACAGTGGTGTTGAAGATCGTACGATTGAGAATCTCATTAGTAGTTACAATGCCAAGCAGTTGCAGCGCAATAGCCTCGTTGCCAATTCGAGTGTCAACAACCCCGTAGTACTTGACCTCGACAAAGAGCTGACAGAGATGCGTAACAACCTTATTCGAAGCATTGACAACCAGATTACGTCGCTCAATACACAGATTAGTTCAACACGTCGTACTGAGGCTCAGAGTAATGCACAGATGGCTTCGAACCCCACACGTCAGAAATATCTGCTCTCGGTAGAACGTCAGCAGAAGGTCAAGGAGCAGCTTTACCTTTATTTACTTCAGAAACGTGAGGAAAACGAGCTTTCGCAGGCATTCACGGCCTATAACACTCGTATCATCACACCACCAATGGGAAGCAAGCGTCCTACTGGTCCTCGCAGTAAGATGATATTGCTGATGGCTTTCCTGATTGGTCTTGCTCTACCACTTGCCTACATCTATCTTCGTGAAACGATGACCACCGTGGTGCGCGGTCGTAAGGATATTGACAATTTGAAGGTTCCGTTCATTGGCGAGTTGCCTCAAGGTTTGCCTGCTACAGGTAATAAGCGTGAACGTATGGCCCAGCGTCATTTGTTGGTAGTGAAGCCCGATTCACGTAACCTCGAGAATGAGGCTTTCCGTATCCTGCGTACCAATCTGGAGTTTGTGGCTGGTAAGGAAACTGCCAATCCGGCACAGACTATCCTCGTAACTTCTATGAATCCAGGTTCAGGTAAAACCTATATCAGTATGAACCTTGGTGCTACATATGCAATTGCAGGACAGAAGACATTGGTTATTGACCTTGACATTCGCAAGAGTTCTGCCAGCCGTTATGTAGGTCGTCCTAAGGAAGGTATTACAACCATTCTCAATAGGAGTGTTTCTGATTGGCGTTCATTGGTTGTGAATGTACAGGATCGTGAAAACTTGGATATCTTGCCTACTGGTCGCATTGCTCCTAATCCCACAGAGTTGCTGCAGGGTGATGCCTTGAAGAATCTGATTGAGGATGCACGTACACAATATGATATTATTATCTTTGACTGTCCGCCTTTCAATCTGGTTGCAGATACTACACTTGTCAGCAAGTATGCCGATCTTACACTCTTCGTGATACGTTGCGGTATTTTCCAGCGCGCACTTAAGAAGAATGTTGAGCAGCTCTATGCTGAGCAGAAGTTCAACCGTTTGAATATCCTTCTCAATGGTTCGGAAGCAGCCACCAGCAAGTATGGTTATAACCGCTATGGCTACGGTTACGGCTATGGCTATGGTTATGGTTACGGTAGCTACTATTCTACTGACAAGAAAAGATAATGTAGAGATGCTATATAAAAAGAATCCCGCTGCGATGTTTCGCGGCGGGATTCTTTTTGCTGCCCAACTGGCGGCTGACGAAATCAAATAAGGTGGCCAAAGACGGCCGCAGACGTGAACATACGGGAGAACACTAGGGGGCAGCCATAGATGGCTGCGACAAAGAACTGCTAAGCTAGATGCCGATCAGACCATATGCGATGATGCCGATGATGCCGCAAATCAGGGTGGTGTAGATTATGTTCCACTTTCGCCAGAAGACTCCACAGAATACTACTAAGCAGATGAGGATGCTGAGGATGAACTGGTTGGTTTGTGTTGAAGGATGGCCGAAGTTTTCGATGTTCATCAGGCTGATGGCAGCAGCTGCCAGCAAACCGATGATAGCTGGACGGAGGATGGCAAAGATGCTTCGAGTTACTTTATGATCCTTGTGCTTGATGATGATGTGAGAGATCCATATCATCACCAGAAATGGAAGCCAGACCACTGATATAGTAGCAAGGATGCTACCAAGGATACCAAATAGGTGAGGTGCACCAATACTTTGAATAAACGGGTCGTTGACAACAGCACTATAACCAACATAAGTTGCACAATTGATTCCGATGGGACCAGGGGTCATCTGACTGATAGCAACAATGTCGGTAAACTCTGCTTCGGAGATCCATGCTTGTTTGGCAACCACTTCCTGTTCGATGAAAGAGAGCATGGCATAGCCACCTCCGAAGTTGAACAGTCCGATGTAGGAAAATACCAAAAATAATTTGATAAAAATCATAGCGAAGAGAGATTATTTTGACAATTGTTGATTATCTTTTCTGGTGAGGCCATAAAGGAAACCTGCGATGCCAGCTACAAGGATAATGAGAGCGGGAGTCACTCCATAGATGATGAGGGCTGTGGAAAGAATAGGAATCCAAACATTGCTCCATGTTATTCTTGCGGTCTTGCCCATCTTGAATACCGGCACTGCGAGGAGAGCGACGACAGCGGGACGAATGCCCATGAATGCAGCTTCGACCCAACGATTGTCACGGAACCTTGAGAAGATGATTGCGATGAGAAGAATGATGATGAGCGAGGGGAAAACAACGCCGAGAGAGGCGATGATACCTGAACGTATTCCACCGACCTTGTATCCGATATGGGATGCCATATTGACTGCGAAAACGCCAGGGGTGGCTTGCGAGACAGCCATCACGTCCATAAACTCGCTATGGGTAAGCCATTGATGCTGTGTGACGACCTGTTGCTCCATGAGAGGAATCATGGCGGCTCCACCACCAAGGGTGAAGCCGCCGATTTTCATGAAGGTCACAAAGAGGTCTTTGTTGAGGGATTTCATGCGTATCTATTTTTTTGCAGCCATATATGGCTGCCACTTTAACACTTAGCAGCCAAACATGGCTGCTGACGGAAAACTAGGGAGCTCAAGCACGGCTGTTGACAGAAACGCGCTTAGGATAGCCGTTTTAGCAGACCTTGGAGCCGTTCTTGACCTTGCTTTCGTTGGTTACAACATGGAGGGAGCCATCGAAGTTAACTGCCGAAAGGATCATACCGTTGGACGCAATGTGCTTCATTACCTTAGGGGCAAAGTTGGCAACAAAGAGTACTTGCTTTCCTACGAGAACTTGTGGATCGGGGTAGTGTTGAGCGATGCCAGAGAGGATGGTGCGAGGTTGTCCGGTACCATCGTCAAGTGTGAACTGGAGCAACTTGTCACTCTTCTTGACAGGCTTCACTTCAAGCACAGTAGCGGTACGGATATCAAGGCGCTCGAAATCCTCGAAAGGAATATTATCCTTAATGGGTTCAGGACGCCAGTTTCGTTCTGCTTCAGCGCGTGCAATCTTTTCGTTTTCCTCTTTGATGCGAGCCAAACGGTCGAGTTGTGGCTGGATATCCTTGTCTTCAAGCTTCTCGAAGAGGAGTACACTTTCGCCAAGTTGATGACCGACAGAGAGGAGGTCGGTACGTCCAAGTTCCTCCCACTTGAAACTTTCCATACCAAGCATCTTGCGGAGTTTCTCGGCAGAGAATGGCAGGAATGGCTCGAATACGATGGCAAGGTTGGCAGAGATCTGGAGACAGAGGTTGAGAATAGTTCCTACACGCTCCATATCGGTCTTTGCAATCTTCCAAGGCTCGGTGTCGGCCAGATACTTGTTGCCGATGCGGGCCAATTCCATTGCCTCCTTTTGTGCATCACGGAACTTGAAGTCATCGAGAAGCGCTTCAACACGTGCTTTCACATCCTTGAAGTCTTCGAGTGTCTGACGGTCATAATCGGTGAGTTCGCCAAAGGCTGGAACCTTACCGTCGAAGTACTTCTCGGTAAGTTTCATTGCACGGTTGATGAAGTTGCCGAAGATGGCAACGAGCTCGTTGTTGTTACGGGCCTGATAATCGCGCCATGTGAAGTCGTTGTCTTTTGTTTCGGGTGCATTGGCTGTGAGGACATAGCGAAGCACATCCTGTTTGCCTGGCATATCGACGAGATATTCGTTGAGCCAGATGGCCCAGTTGCGCGATGTAGAAATCTTGTCGCCTTCGAGGTTAAGGAACTCATTGGAAGGGACATTGTCTGGGAGTATGTAGTCGCCGTGAGCCTTGAGCATGGCTGGGAAGACGATGCAGTGGAAAACGATGTTATCCTTGCCGATGAAGTGTATAAGGCGAGTATCTTCGTCTTGCCACCACTTCTGCCATGGGCCGTATTTATCAGGATTCGCATCGCAGAGTTCCTTGGTATTGGAGATATATCCGATAGGTGCATCGAACCATACGTAAAGGACTTTGCCTTCGGCTCCTTCGATGGGAACAGGGATACCCCAGTTGAGGTCACGAGTGACCGCACGAGGTTTCAAACCACCATCGAGCCACGACTTGCATTGTCCGTAAACGTTGGGACGCCATTCCTGGTGCTCGTCGAGAATCCATTTGCGGAGCCAACCTTCATGTTCATTGAGGGGCAGATACCAGTGTTTGGTCACTTTCTTGATGAGCGGATTGCCGTTGACAGCGTTGTAGGGATTGATAAGTTCTTCGGGAGAGAGCGATGCACCGCATTTCTCACACTGGTCACCGTATGCGCCAAGACTGTGGCAGCGTGGACACTCTCCACAAATATTGCGATCGGTGAGGAACTCGTGAGTCTCTTCATCGTAGAACTGTTCGGAAGTCTGTTCGATGAACTTGCCTTCGTCATAAAGTTTGCGGAAGAAATCGGCTGCAAACTTGTGATGGATTTTCGACGTGGTACGCGAATAAACATCGAACGAGATGCCAAAGTCGGCGAACGACTGCTTGATCAGGGTATGATAGCGATCGACGACTTCTTGTACAGTGATGCCTTCCTTGCGGGCACGGATGGTGACGGGTACACCGTGTTCGTCGGAGCCGCCAATGAAGAGAACATCCTCGCCCTTGAGACGAAGGTAGCGAACGTAGATGTCGGCAGGAACGTATACCCCTGCGAGGTGACCGATATGAACAGGGCCGTTGGCATAAGGCAGGGCCGAGGTCACTAAGGTGCGCTTAAATTTCTTTTGTTCCATTGGGTTATTGTTTTATTGTTGGTTTCTGATTAGGGCAGCCAAACTTGGCTGCGGACGTTGACATGTAGTTTTAGCTGTTGCAGGCATTGATAGAGCTAGAGCTGGCACAGAGTGCATGTAGGGCAGCGCTTAGAACTGGAAGTAGATGAATGGTTGCATCTCAGCCGTTATGAATTGGTAAATGATGAAGACGGCGAAGGCACAGGCCAAAACCATGACGGGTAGGGGTAGTTTGGCAAACGTGTAGCGATAGCGACGCTTCATGCGTTCGGGTATCCAATGGATAGCCATTCCGATGCAGAAGAGCAAGAATACTTTCCAATAGGCAGGTATCACATCGAGGGGGTTGACGGTCCACTCCGTGCCAATACGAGTCATCATTGAGGTGGCGATGTTCCAGGCCGTTTCGTTAGCCACAGCAGGATCGAGGTTTGAACCCGAGCGGAAGAAGAGACGGGTGAAGGTGATGAAAGTGAAGGTGACGATCACCGACCAAACCACATTGGTGGCTTTTGCGAAACGAGGCCAACGTACATAGTCGCGCTGAGAATTATAATACTGCCAAATGCACTTGATGATCATGCTGACGAGGATGAAGACACAGAAGCAGAGCAGTACATTCCACAATGCCAAAGCCGGAGATGCCCACAGTCGGAGCAGGAAAAGGATGCAGACTACGTAACTGGTGACAATGATTCGCTTGACGGTATGCCAGTCGCTCCAGAATTTGAAGATGATCATTCCGACGCCATTCAATCCACCCCAGATCATGAAGTTGCATGAAGCGCCATGCCACAAGCCACCAAGCAACATGGTAATCATGGAGTTCATGTTGGCATAGATGTGACGACGTTTTCCGGGAGATCGCAGGGCAGTAATGACAGTAGCCAGCGCAATGGCCAGAACGATGACAGCAACAATCCATGAGCCGCTGAGGATAAGTGCCGCAATGGTGATGACACAAATCCAGAACCAAGTGCCGAACGAAATGTTACGGTTGCCGCCAAGAGGGATGTAGAGATAGGTCTGCAGCCAGCGTGAAAGTGAGATGTGCCATCGTTTCCAGAAATTACGAGCGTTCTGTGCCTTGTAGGGCGAATTGAAGTTCTGGGGCAGGTAGAATCCCATCATGAGCGAAAGACCTATGGCAATGTCGGTATAGCCTGAGAAGTCGGCATAGACCTGGAACGAATAGGCAAATAAGGCAGCCAGATTTTCGAAGCCGGAGAACAGCTGAGGGTTGGCAAAGACACGGTCGATGAAGTTGACAGCCAAATAATCGGACATCACAATCTTCTTGGTCAAACCGTTGAGGATCCAGAACACAGCAATGCCGAACTGGGTGCGTGAGAGCGCATATCGGCGGTAAAGCTGTGGGATGAAGTCGGATGCCTTGATGATAGGACCTGCTACGAGTTGCGGGAAGAAGCTAACGTAGAAGCCGAAATCAAGGATATTGCGTACAGGACGAACAAGGCCCTTATAAACATCGGCAGTGTAGGAGATGACTTGGAACGTATAGAACGAGATACCTACGGGGAGGACGATTCGGTCAATACTCCAGAACGGGCGTCCGATGATGTGATTGCCCAAGCGAGCAGCGATATTGGTCACTTGGAAATTGGTGCCAAAGATCTGGTTGACGATATCGGCAAAGAAGTAACTGTACTTGAAGTAGCAGAGAATACCGAGGTCGATGGTGACGGAGAGACAAAGCAAGAAAAGCGCCATCTTGCTCTTCTCGTGCCCTTTGTTGATCGCCCTTTGTCGGAAGCGGTAAATACCCCTTGCAAGGAAAAAATCGGTGAGAGTGACGAGAATCAGAAGACCTACAAAGAGACCTGACGTCTTGTAATAAAAGAGTAGAGAGATCAGGAAAAGGTAGCCATTGCGCAATACTCGTCGCCAACCAGGAAGATGGAGACGTGCACCAGAGCGGTTCTTGTGCAATGAACCCGCAACGATGGAGAAACCCGTGAATACCACTGCAAAGAATGCCCAAAACCGGAAGTGCGTGAAGAGCAGCGGCGAATTGGGATCAAAGGCAAAGATATTCAATAGATATTCCTTGATCAATATTAGTATATCTTGTATTTCAATTGTCATAATACTTAGCGTAATCTTCTGCTATAGCTTTGTAGATGATATTGCCGATAAGCTCATATCCCTCTTTTGTGAAGTGGATATGGTCGCGTTTCATCAGGTCCTGCTTAATCCATTTTTCTACTGACCCCAGTCCGCCCATGAGTGCAAAGACATCGATAACCCCACCATCGTACTCTTCGGCCAATTGTTTCATGGCTGTCTGCACGCGTGCACCATTTTGGTTGGGCGTATAATAACGACGTCGGCCTCGACCATGACGTATGGCGCTGTCGTTGTTGGTAAGCCAGATGAAGCAGCAGTCGGGGTTGACGGTTCTGATGCGCTGGATTAGTTGGCGATATCTTTCTTTGAATACTTCTGGGTTGAATTCATTGAAAGGCACATGCGCATCATTGATGCCAATGCCAAAAATGACCAAGTCGGGCGGAAGGAGGGAGAGTTCCTGCTCGAAATGATAATTACAGCGCTCCCAACTTTCGAGCGAAGCACCGTTAATACCTGCTTCGACATACGTGATGCCATGACGCCAACTCGTCGGGATCATACCTCGGAGAATGAAGTAATGACTGTCTTCGAGGGGAAGATAATCTTGGCGTTGGATGTTTGGCTTTACAGTTCGTGTCAGACCTTTCAAGTTGAGTGTCACAACACTGTCGGGACTAAGCAGCTGATAGACCCAAATGCCATCAACATCTGCAACCTTGCTCAGGATGGGATCGGCCCAAAGTGTGTCACCTCGTTGCGTGGTGAGATAAGGAATGACGGATGGGTCGCTCGACTGACCGAGAAGGATGAGTTGAGAAAAGTTCCATTTGCCTTCATCGCGCATACGCAAAGTAAGAGTTGCCTCCTTGTCGCTCGAGATAGCGGCTGCGCCTGCTAATCCCAGTTCGGCATCGGGCTGCTTGGCTACGTTGCGTGAACCTTTCCAAAGACCGGTGTAGTCGAAACGATAGTTTGCAGGACTATTGGTATTGATTGCACGGAAGGGGAAGCAGATTCCGCGATCGCCCGAAGGTTCGAGTTGCATGCGGATGGTGTTGCTCAATACTCCACCCTGCACATGACTGCCACCGATATGAAGAATGTTGACTTCGTCGGCAGCGAATGGCATGGTGTCGGTTCGCAAGGCGTGCAGTTTGTCATAGAACCTACGCAGACCGTCGTTTTTCCCAGGAAACTGCAGATGGGTATGCTTTCGTACGACCACCGAAGGATAGTCGTCGGAAGGTGACATGGCGAACGACCGAGCCGTCTCCACCAGGTTAGTGGAGGACCACAGGATAATCGTCAGTAGTATCGTTATAAAGCGAATCTTCATTAGCAGTAGGGAGTTCCAGCGTGATGTCGCCGTGACGTAACTTGTAATTTTTGTAATAGGTGTCGATAGTCTCGTAAATCAGGTCGCTGACGTGTTCGGCCCCCTTATGGGTAAAATGAACGTAATCTTCGCCAGCCAACTGAGGACGGGCGGCCACCCAACGCACCATTGATCCTGCTCCACCCATAGCCTCAAAGAGGTTCCAGAACGATGCTCCGCATTCGGTGACATATTGGTCGAGCAGTTCGACGAAATGTGGCAAAAGTGTATAGGTGCGCATTTCACCGCCGATGCGTGTGCTCATGTCGGAGGGACCAATATATAGAATCTTCGCCTGGGGTGCCAATTGCTGGAAGAAGCGTATCTGACGTTGGATCTCCTTGCAGAAGTCATGGAGCGACTTCTCTGTGCGTAGTCCAGGTACGGAATTACCACCATATTGCAGAATGATGAGGCGTACATTCTCGTGTCGGAAGAATGGCTCAATCGTGTTGCGGGTGATACGGGTGAAGATATTGCCCGATGAACCGCGCATGGGGACATTGTCCATCGATACACCGGTCTTCTGGTCAAGCAAAACACCATATATGTTTGCAGGTCCATTGACTGTGACCGTCACCTTGGAGCGGAGGGAGTCGAACTCTTGAACGAGATATTGCAGGCCAGAGCCGTCGGGATTGTTGCGTAGCACCGTCACACGGTCGAAGTCGCGAACATGCGGGAACTTTTCGTTCTTCGATGTAGAAAAGTAGATGCGTACATTGCCGTAGGCTTGTGCTACCGTAGCCATAGGTCCATAGCCGTTGTGACGTGCATGCATTGTGGTTGTCCCGTAAGCTACATAATAATCGAGTTCGGGAGAAGTGCTCTGATAGCAAGTTATTTTGCTGATCCAGCGTTGTGCCGGCATCATGCCTGGACCACCACCGCCGAATTCTGCTTGGAAATGTTCACGCAAGCCCGATGTTATGCGGTCTTCTTCGATTTGCGAATCGCCGTAGTGGAGGATGCGTACATGCTTGAGACGTGCACTGTCGAGTGCCTCAAAAAAACCGTCGAAGTAGGTCAGATCATGTTCTTGGGTAATGCTGTCGCGATAACTTACCCAAAGCGTGTCGGGTTTGGTGTGCTTCTTGAAATATGCAGTACTGTCGATGATCATCCTGATGCTGTCACACAAGTCTTTCACGCTGTCGGACAACTCGGTATACTGTCCGATGGACATTGTATCGACAATACATTGGTGCTTGCGGGGCATCGAGATGCGGATTGGACTATTCATACAGAAGTCCATGAATGTGGAATCCTGTGCCTGCTTGAGGGCTTCCAACTCCTGTCTCTGTATCTCTTCGGGCGAGAGTTCTGCCTCTTTCGGATTGTCTTCGATTTTGGAACTCAACACTTCGCGAAGGTTAGGAAATGTCAAATGAACAAATCCCAACTGTAAGCCATCCTTTGGAAAGAAGAGCGAAATGCCAGCCAATAGGACCAGTAGAGTGAAAATGAATATAAGCGTTTTGAAAAGTTTCATATTTGAATCGTTT
>JAEEGJ010007767.1_pt1 | contig 30265 bp, 24 predicted proteins | sample 8958761 | NCBI WGS metagenome assembly JAEEGJ01 (sample SAMN16246546, study PRJNA631951) | gut metagenome | biome: gut microbiome; feature: rumen; material: RS-attached | host: Bos | place: Iran: Karaj | collected 2018-10
ACAAGCGCCACAAACGAAAAAAAATTTAAATGTCCATTTTTTGTTCAAAATCGGCAATAATTTTTAAAAAACAATTTTTATCCAAATTTTTCCAATTTACACCATCCTTACGAACGTATGTGCAACAAAATTATCACTTATTATTAGCACAAGTTATCAACAGGTATTTTTTCAAACATCCCTTGACAAGATTTTTCTTACATTAAACATACAAACTTTACACAAAACGGCGATTTTTGCGCAAAAAAGGCACTTTTTACGAATAAGAAAAATGTAACTTGTTGATTTTCACTGAGTTACGCGATACAGAATTCAACAGTAGAAAGTCGAAATCAGGAGCTTGGATGTAGAAGTTTGGAAGAGTTTTGTTGGCAGAACTATTGCATTTATGGATTCGTGGAATCGTGCGAAGCTTGTTCAGAATTTTGTTCGTCAAGTTTTTCTTGCAGATGGTCAATCCGCTCTTCAAGCAATTTTTCAATTTCAGGGAGCAAGCGATCCTTAACGCGATCAAGATACAAGCATTGCAGCTGAATCATGCGATTGCGATGCCGGCCTGCAAATTCCTGAATCCAGTGGCTTACCGCCTGCTGGCGGTCCTGAATTTTGTCGTGCAAAGAGCGCTGGATAAAAGTCCTCTGGACTTCCATATAGCGCTGCATATTGAACGGCATGCGGTAAGTACGAATAAATTGCTTCAGCAATACCAACAAGCAAAGATTGTTGTGTTCGTGATCGTGAATGAACTGCCGTAACTCCTCCAGATGCTTCTGGAAGAATGGGACGATAGCTTTATCATCAATTTGATAAAGTTCTAACTCGTCCTGCTTTTTTGTCGCCTCATCGACAGCCATAACACAAATCTATTTTATTAATGCATTGCTAAGCTTTCGACCGTTTCACAAGGAAGCTGAATTTGGCGTTTTTTTCGTTTTTTAAGGTATTTTTTCCCAGAAAAACTCGCCCTTCAGTTCCCGGATTCAATCGATCAGCGGCAGCGCCCCTAAAATCTAGTAGTTCTTCGACCTCAACAGGGTTCATTCCGTCGGGAGTCATGAGTTCTAAGGTATCATCCATCGAAAACGGGTTCTTCACGTTCACAAGGCATGCGCCAGTAGCCGCATCAAAATCCTTGACCTGAGCTGCAACACAGCCGCCTTCGGCATCCACATGCGTTGCCTCGTAATTCTGCGGCAAGGGGCCACGCAAGAATCCAGGCATAAAGCCTCGCCCATCGACAAATCGAATTGCGCGACGGCTTTCTTCGGGCACCGGATTCCCGGCAGCAACGGCATCGATCGCCATGCGGTAAGCGCGAACAACCTGGCTCAAGTAGTAAACCGAGCGCGTACGGCCTTCAATCTTGAACGAATCAAGCCCGCCCGCCACAAGTTCCGGGATTACATCCAAGGCACAAAGGTCGCGGCTACTCATAAAGTACGTTCCCCAAGTGTCTTCGTCGAGCGCAATCGGGTCCAGTTCAGGGCGATCCGTGCGCTGGAGCGTAAACGAGCCTTCGTGTTCACGATAGTCCTCAACCTGTGGACCGGAGTTCGCGTACAAACGATACGGCATGCGGCAGCTGTTATCGCAGGCGCCCTGATTGGCGTCACGGTGCGTCACCCAGTTCGAGAGCATGCAACGGCCAGACATCGCCATACAAACAGCGCCATGGACGAACACTTCCAGTTCAAGGTCTGGAACTTGCTTCTTTATCTCTAAAATTTCAGATAGACGAAGTTCACGGCTTAAAATAATTCGACGAACACCTAGATTTTTCCAAAACGAAGCGGCCAAGTAGTTAGTGGTATTCGCCTGCACAGACAAATGCACTTCCGTTTCGGGATGTTCCTTCAAAAGCCAACCCACAAAGCCCGGATCCGCAACAATAAGCGCATCAGGTTTGAGTTCCAAGGCCGCATTTAGAGCCTTCTGGAACGATTCCACCTTCACATTACGCGGAATGACGTTACTGGTGAGGTAGAACTTTTTGCCATGTTCATGCGCGTACGCAATACCTTCAGCAAGGTCGTCCAAGTTCTTGAAACCGTTTTCGCGAGCGCGCAAGGAGAAAGCAGGTTGCCCCGCATACACGGCGTCTGCACCATAAGCAAACGCATATTTCATTCGCACAAGGTCACCCGCAGGGGCTAAAAGTTCAGGTTTGGTCATAAACAAAGGCTAGTGGTTGGTGGTTAGTAGTGTGAGGTATGAGGTGTGAGGTCGGGGATTCGCCCCTTTGAGCTCACTACCATTTGAATCCGGCGCGGATGTAGGTTTTACGATTATTAAACAAAGTCAGCTCGCCCATGAACGAGAAACGCTGTCCGTCATAGCTGATGGCTGGCGTGAGCGAATACTTGAGCTTAGCACCTTTAAGGAAGGTCTTATGCTTTAAATTATGAGCATCTGGAGTCGTATCGTTCACAGAACTGCCATAATCAGTCCCTTTCCAGAACCAAGTCTGACGGACCGATGCAAAAATATGGCCATCCAAGCGAGCGAAAAGATTCCAGTCAATCGTACGGCTGTTCGGGCCCCCCTGATTTCCCAACGGATAACCTAAATGAGCCACTTGAGCCGAATTTTGCCTAAAATGTGTATAAACATAAGGTTCTACACGGGCGTATTCAAAAATCGTTCCCGCTTCAAGCTTATGCCCTTTGATATAAAAATCATGACCCGCTTGTAAACCTGCCATCCAAGCCCACTTCGCCTCGATATTGTCGTTTCTGATTAAGCTAATCGGCGAATCCATATCATCCAGGAAAAATTCCGTATAAAAACGAACAGAATTAAACAAGCGGTAGTTAAAGTCAAATGATATAGAACCATTATTGCTGGATTCCGCATAATTCCCTTTTTCCATGAACAGCGGAGCCGTCGGAACAAACAACCATGGCTTCATATCATCATGAAGTACCGTAAGTTCACTAATGCCAAACGTAGCGTTCCCTACAGCAAGTTCGTAGCGGTGACCAAAGAGATTTCGCGTACTATCCTTATTTCGGGAATTCATGCTATCATAAATACGCAAGTCCGCATAAAAACTCATCACACGCAAAGGACCAATCATCAAGTCCAAGCTCATCATATTGTACGGAATCGCAAACTGGTTTAAAGAGAGGTTGTTGTAATAACCAGGTCCCCAATGCATCACGTCACGGCCAAAGTCTAGACGCAGCCAATCATAGTTAAACGCAAAGTGCGTACGGTAACGGGCGTAGCTTGTGTAGTCAGCACCGGACTTTTTTTCTTCAGTTTGAACTTCCAAAAATTCGCGGTCAAAAGAGCGAGGCCATGACGCAGAATGTCCTTCGCTATAAATACGGGCATCCAAGACGAAATCAACAGAATCAATAAAGCCACGTAGATAAAGGCCCCCGTCAATTCCCGGCCAGATCGTATCACCAGCATCCTTACGGTTTCTCCTGCTAGCACTATGATCCACATCGTTGATATATTCGCCACCGCGGTAATCAATACCACCGACAATGCTTGCCGCAATAGCCGCACGCGGCATCGCATTTTCAAGTTTCAACGCACGAGAAGCACAAGCGGAGTCGCCCGCCTCGCATTTGTATTGGAGACCATTTCCCAAAACTCCTGCACCGCGCAAATTGTCATAGTACAACAGAGCGTTTCCTTCGGTCTTCACGAAGTTCTTGCGGAATGTCGTATCCCTACGCGGGTAGGTAAAATACTGGCGCTCGTTTCCGACCGTCTGTCGATGGTACTCGAACAGCATCGGAGCCGTTTCGAGCGTTCGCAAATTGAACGTGCGTTCGGGGCTAATCACCGGCGAAGCAGCCATAGAACCGCTCACGCCAGCAAAAAGAAAGAAGCAAGATAAAAAGGGTATAATTTTCTTGAAATCCATTGCAATAATGTAGCATTTTCATCTGCATTCTTCGCGAAAAATGAAAATTTTGACCCATTTCGTCCCGCTCGGAACTTTTCGTCCCACTTAAAAAAGCAACGTCATCCAAAAAACAGAAACCCACCATACACAAGCTTTTTGGCAAAATATAAGTTTTGAAGAAATGATGAATGGGAGATATTTAATATGAATAAAAGAATCTTGATCATGGGATGCATTTCAGGATTTTCGTTAGGAATATTCACTAGCTGCTCCGACTCGAATTCTGACATATACAACCCAGCCAATCCCATCGCGGAGATTGATAGCGATAGTTCCTCTTCGATAGCAGACGAGGGCTACGGCGATATTACTTCTTGCGATTCCGAAACCGGCTCATCAACAGGAACACCTGAAAGTAGCGCAACAACCGGCTCTTCAAACAGCAACGGCACAAAACCGAGCGGCAAGAGTTCTTCGAGCAACGCAGCTCCAGGCGTAAACTCCAGCAGTTCTGCAACGGCGCAGAGTTCCTCTAGCGAACAAAGCAAACAAATTAACGGAAATACGGGTAACCGCCCAGTCATTACCTACACCGCAGGCGGAGCAACAGTTGCCAACGGCGGGAACTGCGTTAGCATCGAAGGCGGTTCCGTCAAGATTACCTGCGGCGGCGAATACGACTTTAGCGGAAGCTATACCGGAAGCGATGCGCAAATTCTAGTTTCAACCGCCAAAAGCGACACGACGGTTTACCTGAACATGAAGGGCCTGACGCTTACCAATACAGCAGATGCTCCTATTTACATCCAGAAGGCAAACAAGGCTTTTGTTGTGGCAAAGAACGGCTCGACCAACACCTTCACGGATGCCGCCACAAGAACTCAAAATTACAGCTACACCAACGACAACGGCGAAGCTAAAATCGATACGACAGGCGCCTGCATTTACGCCAAGGACGACCTCACCATCAAAGGCGAAGGAACGCTCATAGTCAATGGTAACTACAACAATGGTATTCACACCAGCAACGATTTGAGAATCAAGAACGGCCTTATTACTGTCAAGGCCAGGAACAACGGCCTTAAAGGCAAAGAAACTGTAGCCATTAGCGGCGGTACCATCAATATCACTACGACCGAAGGCGATGGCATCAAGAGCGATACCGAAGATGCAACCGATTTAGCTTCCGGCAAAGGTTCCATCGAAATTACGGGAGGCGAAATCACTATCAATTCAGCATTCGATGGCATCACCGCTGCCAATGCAGTTGTCATTGCTAATGGCGAATCGACATCCCCGACAATCAAGGTTACAGCAGGCGGTGGCCATAGTTGCCTTAGCGACCCCACAAGCAACACCGGAAGCACAGGCGGACGAGGCGGTATGGGCGGCTTTGGCCCCGGTGGCGGCAGTTCCTGCTCTCCGACCGAAAGCATGAAGGGTATCAAGGGCGATTCGAGCATCACCATCAGCGCAGGCGTTATCGATATCAACAGCCGCGATGACGGTCTCCATAGCAGTGGAAACATCACTGTTTCTGGCGGTACAATCACAATTGCCACTGACGACGACGGCGTCCATGCCGAAAAAGCGCTCTATGTCAAGGGCAACGCGAACATCTGCGTTACCCTCGCTTACGAAGGCATGGAATCTCCCGACATGCACTTTGAAGGCGGTATTACAAGCGTCATCACTACGGATGATGGCTGGAATGCGGCCGGCGGCACGAGCACGACATCGACCGGTGGCAACACGGGTCGCGGCGGCCCAGGCGGCTTTGGCGGCGGTGGTTTCGGCCCTGGTGGCGGAAGCACCGGCAAGCTCACGGTTACGGGCGGTTACCACTACATTTACGTTGGCACCGGCGACACGGACGGCGTCGACAGCAATGGAGACATTACGATTTCTGGCGGAGTCATCGTCGTGGAATGCCGCATGAACGGTGGTATGGGCGGCATGGTCGATTCCGACGGAACAACGAGTATCGCAACAAACGCAAAGCTTCTCGGATTCGGCACAAACAATTCCGAAGAAGGCACGCAGTATAGCGTAAACTTCACCGCAGACAACTACTACGGCACTACCGAAATCGCGTTCAAGCCGAGTTTTTCCGGAAACAAGATGGTCTCTAGCGTGGGTCAGCCGAGCGCTATCAGCAGCGTAAGCGGCATGACCAAGACCTGCTTCGGCAATAGCACCGACAGATGCGTTTATACGAAGTAGCGCGGCATAGCCGCAGTTACTAGTTAGTAGTTATTAGTTACTAGAGATTCTCAAAAAAGTCACTCTAAAGGGAGTCTCCAACAGAAGACAAATAAGAACACAGAACAAAAAAGGCGGGCTATAATGCTCGCCTTTTTCAATTACAAACATCTTTTAAATCGACATGACAAAAAATTTCTTATTGCAATTTTCTGTCTACTGCCTACCGCCTACTGTCTACTAACTACATCCAGCCGCGGTCAGATGTACCAGAAATACCACGAATCTTAAGATCGAAGTCATCGCGGTTCGTTGCAGCGTTCATAGCCGTTTCAAGCGAAATCTGTTCGTTCTGATAAAGTTCCAAAAGCGCCTGGTCGAACGTCTGGCTGTGATATTGGATGTGTCCTTCAGCAACCGCCTGTTCCACCATGTCAATCTTATCCTTATCCTGGATATATTCCTTGATGGCACCCGTATTCACGAGGATTTCGGCAGCAGGCACACGTCCCTTGCCATCCTTGGTCGGCAAAAGTCTAAGCGAAATAATGCCCGCGAGAACTTCAGCAAGCAACAGACGAATTTCGTCATGCTGGTGCGGCGGATACATCGAAAGCACACGGTGAATCGTTTCTACAGCATTCGTCGTATGGATGGTTGCAAACACCATGTGGCCCGTATCAGCAGCGGTCAAAGCAATCTGCATCGTTTCCAAGTCACGAATTTCGCCCACAAGGAGCACGTCCGGGTCCTGACGGAGCGCCGCACGGAGTGCGTTTGCATACGAAAGCGTGTCCACGCCGATTTCACGCTGCGAGATAATCGCGACGTTGTCTTTATAAAGATATTCAATCGGGTCTTCAACCGTAATGACGTTCACGGATTCCTTCTGATTGATGTAGTCAATCATGGAGGCAAGCGTCGTCGACTTACCAGAACCCGTCGTACCCGTCACAAGCACAAGACCGCGCTTTGTCAAAGCCAACTCGCGAATGATTTCGGGCAAATGCAGTTCTTCGAACGGAGGAATCGTAGCCTTAATATGACGAATCACAACGGCAATCGTACCACGCTGGCGGAACACGTTCACACGGAAACGGCCCATATCGCGGGCGCCAACGGCAAAGTCGCATTCCTTGTTCGTTTCGAAACGCTGCTTTTGGTCGCGGTTCATGATATCATCCAAGAAAGAATCCATCATGGCGCCATCAATGCGCACGTCAAAAATTTTCTGCAATGTACCATTGATACGGTAAACCGGCGGAACGCCCACTCGCAAATGCAAGTCAGAGGCCTTGCGATTCACCATTTCGCGCAAGAGCTGTTCAATACGAAGTTCAGCCATATTAGCCTTCTCCAAACTTTTCGCGACAGAGTTTTTCTATTTCATTCAACCGCGATTTGATTTCAGCATTATTCGGATCCTTCTTTGCAAGATCCGCATAAATTTCAAGAGCCTTGTTGTAAACACCTTGTTCCATATAAATATCGGCAAGCGTACGCGTATTCAGACTGTCGTCCAAATCAGGTGCACCGCGAGACAACGGGGCTTCGGCATTATTGACAAGACTTGCAGAAACTTCATCATCAGAATCACCGGACATCAGGTAATCAACACCCTTATTGTTCGGAACATCCGATTCTGCCAAAGAATCGTCTTCGTCAAACAAGCCTGCGAAAGCGTTTGAAACTTCGGAGTCTATGGAATCCAATTCTGCAGAAGGAGCCTTCTGAGCCGTTTCAACCGGTTTTTCGGCTTCGGCAACAGGTTCCTTCACCTCGGACATAGGCGCCGGATTTTCAGCCGGGGCTGCGGCAGGAGCTGCGCTTGCTACGGTTTCAACTTTTTCTTCTGGAAGATCGTCGTCAGCGCTTCCAAAGATGTTGTCGAAAGATTCCTCAATCGGCTTCTGGACTTCATCAACCGGTTTTTCGACTTCGGCAACAGGTTCCTTTACCTCGGGCTCAGGCGCCGGAGCCGGTTTTTCAGCCGGGGCTGCGGCAGGCGCTGCGCTTGCTACGGTTTCAACTTTTTCTTCTGGAAGATCGTCGTCTGAATCGACACCAAAGATATTTTCGAAGGATTCTTCAACAGTTTCTTCGACGTTTTCGTTTGCACTTTCTTTTACAGAACTTTCTTCGATGACCGCGCCAGTAGCTTCTTGGCTCAACGGTTCTTCTGTCAAGGCGACTTCAGCCGGTTCCGACGATGAAGCAGAATTGGACGGAACGCTCTTTTCCTCAGGCAAATCCAAGTCATCTTCATCACCGAACATGGAGGCGAAAGCGCCACCCATTTCCTTAGCGACATCTTCTTCTTTAGCAGCAGCTGGTGCAGGAGCCGGAGCTGGTTCCTGGACAACTTCTGCAGGTGCCGCTTCTTCTGCAACAGGAGCTTCAGCAAGAGTTTCCGTTTCTTCTACTATCGGTTTTTCAGAAACAGCTTCTTCAATTACAGGAGCTTCTGCAGCAACAGGTTTTTCGGCAACAAGTTCATCTTCTTCTGCAAAAATATCAGCAGGAGCTTCAGACTTTGCAGGTTCCGTCGATGCCGTTTCAGTCAAAGAATCTTCTTCATCGCCAAAGAGGGCATCAAAAGCGCCATCCACATCTTCAGCAGAATTTTCTGCCGCAACTGGAGCTGGTTCAACAGCACTTTCAGCAACAGATTTTTCAACTACAGGGCTCTTTTCAGCAGCAACTTCTGCAGCGGGTTCTTCAAAGACTGGAGCTTTTTCAACAACAGTTTCTTCTGCCGGTTCATCTAAATCAAGAACAAAGTTATCATCTAATTTAGATGGAGATTCCTCTTCGGTGAACGCCATGTGCGTTGCAGGCACATCGCTTTCCGAAGGTTTACTTTCCTCGGTAAATTCTTCTACAGGCTGTTCCGCAGGTGTTTCGTCCATACTAAAATCAGCATCGGCAGATTTTTCGAACAAACCACCAAACGAAGCTTCTTCGGCAGGTCCAGCCACTTCAGCAGGCTTTACATCAGACAAAGTTGCAGTTTCAGTCGATGTTTCAGCAGGCTTTTCATCCATGCTGAAGTCAGCATCGGCAGACTTTTCAAACAAGCTACCAAAAGAATCTTCTTCAACAAGCTCATCAAACGACACTGAATCATTTTTTTCAGCGACAGGCTCTTCTACAGCAGGTTCAGCCGGAGCGTCAAATTGAGCAAGTTCAGCCGCAGGTTCTTCAAATTTAAGATCAGAATCATCAGCAGCCGGTTTTTCAGTTAAAGATTCTTCCGGAAGGTCATCTTCTCCGAAAATGGAAGAAAAAGCGTCATTGACGTTAGTCTCAGGTTCTTCAGTTTTCGGAGTTTCCGCAACCTTAGGCGCTTCCTCAACCACCGGAGCTTCTTCGACCTTTGGAGGTTCATCAACCATCAAAGGTTCTTCTTCGGCCTTCGGCGTTTCATCTAAATTAAATAGATCAGCTTCAGCACTGCCAGTCTCGGTTTCTTCATCCGAGAATTCCATGTGCATAGGAGAAGCAGCGCTTTCAGCAAGTTTGTCCGCAGGTTCTTCTGCCACCTGAGGTTCGTCCAAGCTATCCAAGTTAAAAAGATTTTCACTTGGAGCTTCTTCGACTACTTCACTAGGCTTATCTTCTACAAGACTTTCAAACAGTTCTTCGGGCTTAGCGGGTTCATCTAGATTTTTTTTTTCCTCGTCATCCGAGAAGCTAGAGAACAACGATGACGAAGCGGAATCTTCTTTTTTGGAAGCCCCTCCTAACAAATCAAAATCTTCGTCACCGCCCAAAATTCCAGAAATTGCCGACGTCACTTCGGACGTATTCAACCCACTATCATCAAGGCTGTGCGTTTCCGTGCCATCCAAACTTTTAGCAAGTTCATCCGATGCAATATCCAAGGAATCGCGTAAAGCATCCATTGAAGAACTGTCTTCGTCGTCCGTATTCGAAAGCGATGCGGCAAGGTCAGCAAAGACGTTATCTTCAGCGGCATCAACAGCCGGTTCTGCGGTTTCAGGTTCATTGCCCAAATCCATCGTGAACGAACTTTCATCGTCCATCGGTGGCGGAGCCATGGTAGCGACAGACTGATCTTCTTCGGTCTGTACATCGTATTCATCTTTCCAGAACGCGTCCAACGGATCCATGTCGTGAACACGGCGGAAACAGGCATTGCGTTCGGCTTCCTTGCCCAGCTTATCGTAGGACTCGCCCAATCTCTTGTGAGCAGCGAGGCAGAAAGGATCCTTGGCAATCACCTTCTTGTATTCGGTGATACTTCCCGCAAAATCCTGCTGACCCGCCAAGATTTTGGCTCGGACCAACATAGCCGGAACATCAGACGGCGACGCGGCAAGTGCAGCATCGACAGTTTTAAGGGCAGCTTCATAATCACCAGAAGCGCGTTCCATATCGGCAAGCCAGGCCAAAGCCTGAGAACGCCCCTTATTCTTTTTTATAGCCTTTTTGAGAGAATCCAACGTTACAGCCATCATTTCTCCAATGGAAGAAGAACAGCTTCATCCGCTAAAAGTACAGGTATTCCTTCGCGAACCGGATAGAGACGAGATCCGTCTGGTGTCACAAGGGCTTCCGTTAAAATATCGGCCACATTTTCACCGGCAACGTTCTTAACTGAACCCGCCTGAATAGCGTTGTTCACAAGAGCGATGGTATCCGCATCAGCCTGCGAAAGAGGTTGGCGGGTTTCCGGGCAGCAAAGAATACTTAACAATTTAGAATCGAGCATAAAACCTTTTTATTGCGTTTTTTCATAAAAAAAATAACACAATTTTTACAAAAAAGGGCGTTTTTAACGAAGATATTTAAGGTTTACGAGGGCAAAATTGCCATTTTTGCCATTTCCAATCAACAAATAGACGCACATTCCCAGTTTATCGAGCCAGTTGATGTCGAAATTTTCGCGATAACCGGAAAAATTCGAAACAACGAGAAGCTCGCGGCAGCCGGTGCGGTTGCAGATGTTTTCCATCTGAGAAAGAGGGCCCAACAAGTGCTTGCGGTTTTCTTCACTCAAATTTTCGGGTTCGGAACTCACGCAGCCGAGAATTTCAATCCCCGGGATGACGTTGTAGCTGTCGAACCAGTTATTGAGAGAATCCTCGCGGCCACCCAGCAAGATGGAGCGGTGGCGTTTCTTGGCAAAGATACGATAAAAATAATTTATCCAGAACGCAACGCGACGCCATGCGAGGAGCGCAAGCGGGATAAAAAGGCTGGAGCAAAGGAACAGGGTAATCCATTGCAAATCATACGGCCAATAAGAGATTCCACCTTCAGAGACGACAGGCATCTGGGTAAAATAACGGAATGCAGAATATCCACCCACGGTAAGCAAGTTCAGCGGAACAAGATAGCGCAGGAATTTTTCACCTTTGAGACTTGATGCTGTATATTCTCCACGGAAAATAAGGAATACCATATTGATAATGGCAACCAAACCTACAAGCCACCAGTCTTGGAACTGTGCGAAATCAGAAATTGGATACCTGACGACCAATTCTTCCGGGCAAGGGTTTGTTCCATCACAGAAACAAGCATGAGAAATCACAGAACTGCCATTCAAGAATGTAAACGCCCACACGGCAATCACGCCCAAGTCAAGGAACATCTTCCAGAACTTCGGGATGAGTCGAGAGAACATGCCCACGAACGCTGCGAACAAAATACCGAAAGACACGAGGAAGTTCGGAACAAAATAAAGGTCCTTGTGCTTACGGACAAAGATAAGCATCGCCTTGTAGAAGTCCACGTAAGAACCCCAACGGCGAGTGCGACAGCTCTGGCCCTTGAAATGCAGAATGTTCGTGACCGGTGTGTAGTAGTTATGGAGCCCCATTTTCTTTGTACGGAAACAGAGATCCAAGTCCTCGCCATACATGAAGTAATCTTCGTCAAAACCGTTCAGCTTTTCATAAACGTCACGGCGAATGCAGAAGAACGAACCACTGATGGCATCGACTTCGATCATCTCGTCCGGATCGGCATACGTCATATTGTAGCTGGCAAGCGTCTTGCTTTTCGGGAACATGGCAGCAAGGCCAATCGTCTTAGACACAGCAGAGACAATCGTCGGGAAAGAACGGCGGCAAGCCCACTGGAGCGAACCGTCTTCGTTCAGAATACGGCAACCGACAGTACCTGCTTCCGGGTGCTCTTCCATAAAATCAAGCATTTCGCGGAAGGCGTTCTTCGAAATAATCGTATCCGGATTGATAAAGAACAGGTACGGCTTAGTCGCATGCGTTTCGGCTAAGTTACAGCCCTTGCCAAATCCCAAGTTTTCCTTGGAGTCAATCCATTCCACTTCAGGGAAGAAATTCTTGATTTCGGGAATAATCGGTTCATTGGAACCGTTATCCAAAACAATAATCTGCGAATCAATCCCTTCACACGCATCACGTACGGACTTGAGGCAAGCCGGAATGAAATCGCAAGAGTTATACGAAATGATGATTATGGAACAGGAGAGCATGAGTTAGTAGGAAGTAGGCGGTAGGAAGTAGGAAGTGGTTAGTAAACAGTGGCTAGTAAACAGGAATATTTAAGTGGTTAGTAAACAGTGGTTAGTAAACAGGAATTGCAATCCTAACCACTAACCACCAACCACTAAACACTATCAAGCCAGTCCCAGTCGCAGTTTCAGCACGAGGAAAAACGCTTCGGAGATGATGCCGCCGCTCATCTTGGAGGTGCCGCGGGTGCGGTCCGTAAAGATGATGGGGATTTCCTTGACGCGCAGGCCCTTCTTCCAAATCTTGAAGGTCGTCTCGATCTGGAAGCAGTAACCGTCGCTCTTCATCTTGTCGAGGTTGAGCGCCTGCAAAGCTTCACGGCGGAAGCACTTGAAGCCGCCCGTTGCATCGCTGATCGGGAGGCCGGTCACGATGCGGGTATAGACATTTGCACCATAGCTGAGTATAAGGCGGCGGAGGTCCCAGTTCACAACGCTAATGCGGTGGTCCTGATAGCGGCTACCGAGCACGAGGTCGGCATTTTCGGCCGTTTCCAAAAAGCGGTTCAAGTCCGTCGGCGCATGGCTAAAGTCAGCATCCATTTCGAACACGCGTTCGTAATCGCGTTCGAGCGCCCACTTGAAACCCATCACGTAAGCGGAGCCAAGCCCCATCTTACCCTTGCGGCGGATCAAATGGATTCTAGGATTCTTATCGGCTTCGGCTTGAACGAGATCCCCCGTTCCATCCGGCGAGCCGTCATCCACGACCAAAATTTCAAGACAATCATTCTGTTCCAGAATTGCCGACATGATGAGAAGAATATTCTCCTTCTCATTGTAGGTAGGAACAATAACCAAACTCTTAGGGAACGCCATTAAATACCTCACTTTAACACAAATCTATACAAAATTACAATTCGCCAATCGTATCAGAAACAGGATAAGTCCGTTTTTTATTGCCGTTCATCATTTCGCCAAGAAGACCAAGCGAGAAGAACTGAACACTCATGACGAGCGAGAAAGCCCCCGCCAACAGGAGCGGACGTACATGCATTGCCCCCGTCTGAATCCATTCATAGCCAAAATAACCGCAAATGCCAAGGCCCAAAACGAACAACAGCAGCCCGACAAGGCCAAAGAAATGGAGCGGTTTTGAGGAGAAGCTACGCATGAACATCAAAGAGACAAGATCAAGGAATCCGCTGACCAAGCGCGAAACGCCGTACTTGGAAACACCATGAACGCGGGCGCGGTGTGCCACCGGCATTTCGGTAATGCGGAAACCCTGCCACTTGGCCATCACCGGGATAAAGCGGTGGTAATCGCCGTAAAGCTGGATAAAGCGCACCACGGAATTACGATAGGCCTTGATACCGCAATTGAAATCGTGCAAGCGCTTGCCGCAAACCATCGAAACAGTCAAGTTGAAAAGCTTCGACGGCATCGTTTTGTGCCACGGGTCCAAGCGGCGAATCTTCCAGCCAGAAACAAGGTCATAACCGCTTTCGAGAATCTTGATCATCTTCGGGATTTCGAGCGGGTCATCCTGCAAGTCGCCATCGAGCGTCGCGACGTACTTGCCGCGCGCCTTGGAGAATCCAAGGGCGAGCGCCGCCGCTTTGCCGCAGTTGAACTGGAAACGGAACGCATTCACCGAAGACTTCGGCTTTGCGCCATATTCCTTGGCTAAGCCTTCAATCACCTCCCAAGTATTATCGCGGCTACCGTCATCAATAGCGATAACCTCGAACTCCATACCCGTCGGTTCTATAGCGGCCCAAATTTCCTTAAACAACTGAGGAAGATTTTCACTTTCTTCCTTAACAGGGATAACCAAGCTCAAATCCATTACAAAACCTCGAAATTAGTTAGCAGCGGGAGCAGTATCTTCGGCAGCGGGCGTTGACGAATCTTCGTCAACCTTGAGCGATGGATCCGTAATGGATTCAATCTGCTGAAGGCTTATCGTAAGGCGGTTCTTACCCGGAGCATCGTAGGCCGGAATATTTGCAAGACCGCGCTTCACGATATCGAGAGCCTTATCCTTCATGCCGGCAGAAGCATACACATATGAAGCGGCCCAGTAGTTGCGCCATTCTCTCGGGAACTGGTAAGTGCCAAGTTCGAGATACTTAGCGGCATTATTCGCAATGCGTTCCACTTCTTCCTTGTCAGCCTTGGTAAACGGCTTCTTGGTAACAAGTGCTGCAATCTTTTCGCGAGCATCGAACGAAATCTGCAAGTAGAGCGAAACATAGCTGCTCAAGAGACGTTCCGTTTCGGAGTTGACGTACGCCGTACCGTCACCGAGACCGCGGAACTTGTACACGCTATCGATCATGTTCGCAGTCATCTTGGCGTCGAAAGCATTCTGCTTCGGCGTGAGGTCGCCCTTCACAAAGTTATAGACCATGCCTTCCTGGACCATGTACTTTTCAAGACCCATGAAGTTAGACATACCGACCGTCGTCGAAATTTCAATCGGGCGGTCCATGTTATTGAGAGCAAGGTCAATCACAAGCTTGTACTGCGTGAGCATCATGCTAGCGCGGTTTCTCTTAGCCCATTCCGCAAAGGCATCCCACACCTGGTAGTTCACCTTGAACTGGAGAAGCTTTGCAGAATCCGCAGAGGAAAGGAAGTTAGAGGCTTCCATCTGGTCAATACGTTCCTTGAGCTTCGGCTTGAGGTTTTCAGCCTTGCGGACCCAGGTAGAAACGAGGTGGTTCGGGTTATTGGCGCTGCTATTATCAAGGACCATGTCGTTATCGATGGTTTCCTTGGTGTAAGAGAGCTTGAGAATCGGCTCGTTCGTGAGCATCTGCTTGATGTACCAATCCGTGTTGCCCAAGGAAAGGTTCACCACGCGAACGTCCTTACGGACACCGGCAACTTCCTGAGCAAACCACAGCGGGAACGTGTCGTTATCGCCATTCGTGAAAAGAATTGCGTTCGGGCGGCAGCTATTGAGGAGGTTGTAAGCGTAATCCCAAGGAACCCAAAGGCCAGAACGGTCATGTTCCTTGTAGTTCGAGACGCACGGAACAATAAGCGAAACAAGCACAAGTGCAGCCGCAATCGGAGATGCAAATGCGGCAGTCGTTGCAGACGTTGCAGCGAGCAACACGAGAATGCCTGCACCAATGCCGTAAATCATGCTCATGAAAATGAATGCCGGCGTGTAGAAGTAGTCACGTTCACGAACTTCCATGTGGACGGCCTCCGGGAACGGGGCGCGCTGGCCAAAGCGGGCAAAGTTTTCTTCGATCTTTTGCCAGTTCTTCCATGCTGTCGTATTTTCAGCATCGCTAATTTTCCTTTCGTAATCAGCGATACGAGATGCAGACGCATTGGTCATGCGAAGTCTTTCAATCGCATACTTGGAAGTTTCAATCGTCTGGCGAAGATCAATGAGTTCGTTCGGATCCGGGAGAGCCGTGATGCCGGCACCGGCGTTATTCAAATCCGCCACATTGCGCGTCATGGCGCTCACCCAGTAATCGCGGTCGCGCTGTTCCATGCGGGAGCCATCGGCAAAGTTGATGTAGAATAGGAGGCCAAGAGAGCAAAGCGCATAGAGCGTCGAAATAAAGATACCGACATGCTTGTTACGCTTGTAGACATACACGCAGACAGCAACGAGCAGACCATTAAAGATCAAGAAGAAGATAAGCTGCCATGCAACATTATCGCCCATGAACGACATCTGCGTCGGGAAACTGATGCCGAAACGTTCAATCGGTTCATTTTCAGAGGCATCAAACGTATAGACTCCGTTAGCATAGTTCACCCCACCCACCTTGGTCGGCAAGTACTGGGCCATCTGGTAACCACCGTAGCTCATGCTCGGGAAAGAGAGCACCTGGTGAGCCAAGCGGGAACGGCGGTAGAACGCACGAGAAATCATGCTTTCGGAACCGTACTGCTTACGTTCGATGAACGCATTGAAAGCTTCCCAGTTCTTGCTATCGAAGAGATTGCTCAACTGGAGGTTGCCCTGTTCGTCGCGAATATTGAATTCCGGATCGTTTTCATCAATTGTCGGGTTGAGTTCCGAACGGATCGGGATGTAAAGATGCGTGCTGTAACCGACCAGAGCAAAGAATGCAAAGGCAACAGAAAGGAGAAGGCTACGCTTGAGAGCACCTTCATTAGACTTGGGGATTCTCCAACCAAGTACGGCATACAATGCATAACCCGCAATACCCAAGACAACGAGAATGCCGATGGTCGCAAGCCAGCCGCCCAAAATCATGTGCAGAGCTATAGCCAACAAAATACCCAACCCCACCAACGTGCTACGGACGAGGTTGAATCCAAAGAACTTGCTAGCACCAAGAATAATGCCCAGAGCAGCAAGGCTAAGGAAAGAAAGTTCAATGAACGAAGACACCTGGTAAATCACGGAGCAAAGGAGCGTACCCGTAATCCAAATCGGTAAACGTTCCGGAATCTTTTTCGGCTGAGCAACAAGGAGGAGCGCAAACACGGCCGGAACAGTAAGCATCGTGTAAAGGTGAGCGCCCACGCCGAGGAATGCGATATAGCAAATAAAGATGAGGATTCTATCGCTACTCGCTTCTTCGCGCTTGTTGTACCACACCAAGCCAAGGTAAGAAACGAGCATGAGGATGAACATGGCAACACCATAGACTTCCACTTCGACCGCATTGAACCAGAACGTATCGGAGAACGTGAGGAGAAATCCAGCCACGAGAGCTGCCGTGCCAAGCACAAACAAGCGCATCTTTTCAGAAATCTTTGCAGCAAGTGCGTCCGTCTTGAGGACGGTCGACAAGAGTTCCCATGCAAAGAGAGCTGTCACATAAACAGTCGCCGCAGAACTCACCACAGAGATATAGTTCACGCGCTTTGCGATTTCACCTACGAACGGCAAGAAGAGAATCACTGCACGGGCAAAGAACACGAAGAAAGGAGTTCCAGGAGGATGCGGAATACCAAGCGTATTTGCACAAGCGACAAATTCACCGCAGTCCCAGAAAGAGACCGTCGGAGCCATCGTCATCATGTAAACGATCAAGGCTATAAAGCCTGCAATACCTGCAAAAATGTGTTTATACCACTTCTCGTTGATTTTCATAGCTATTAAGCATCCTTCTTAGTATTGTTTGCAACCATGCCACGCTTCTGCATGAACCCCGCGAGGAGCCCGTTCACGAACGTACCCGAGGAATCCGTGCTGAACTTCGCGGCAATCTGCACAGCTTCAGAAATGACCACCTTCATCGGGACTTCGGTAACATACAAAAGTTCGACCATCGCGATGCGGAGAACAATCCTGTCGAGAGTCGCCATGCGCTCAATTCCCCAATGAGCGGAGCAAGCTTCGATTTCAGAATCGAGTTCGGCCTTGTGAGCAAGGACCAAGTCGACAAGCTTCATGCCGTACTTTTTCATGTTGTCCTGGAGCGGCTGGGCATCGAGAACGCCCGGAAGAGCATCGGCCACCGTGCCGCCAGAAATTTCCATCGCGTAAAGCAGCTGCATCGCAAAAACGCGAGCAGGTCTAAAACTTACTTGTGCCATAATTATTTTCCAATCTGCTTGTAAAGATTTACCATTTCAACGGCCGTTCTTGCCCAGTTGCAGCCGAGGTTCCCAGCCTTGAGGCCTGCGCGATTCATCGCCTGGTCCACCGTATCGGTGGTGAGGATTCCGAGAATCACAGGAATCTTGCCTTCGGCAGCAAGCGATGCGATTCCGCCCGTCGAGTTGTTCACGACCACGTCGTAGTGCCCCGTTTCACCACGGATAACGGCACCGAGTGCAATCACGGCATCGTACTTGCCAGAATCTACGAAACGGCGGCAAATGCCCGGCAGTTCAAAAGCGCCCGGCACATGCGCCACAGCGATATCGTCCGAGGCAACGCCAAGCGTTTCAAGTTCGCGCACAGCACCTTCAAGGAGGCGGTCCGTCACGACCTCGTTAAAGCGGGCGACTGCAATCGCGACCTTCATATTAGAACCATTGAGGGAATTTTTGAATTCTTTCATCTTATTTTCCTTCATCTAAAACTTCGGCTGCACCGTGATCCGCATTGTCGAGATGGAGCTCGTGGCCCATCTTTTCTTTCTTGGTGCGCAGATAAAAACGATTGATATTGTTCGGCTTGATTTCGATAGGCACACGTTCTACGATCTTTAAACCGTAAGCGGAAATGCCAGAAATCTTGCTCGGGTTGTTCGTAAGGAGGCGCATTTCCTTCACGCCGAGGTCTGCCAAAATCTGGGCGCCCGTACCGTACTGGCGGAGGTCCGACTTGAACCCAAGGTGGAGGTTCGCTTCGACCGTGTCCATGCCCTTTTCTTGCAATTCGTATGCGCGGAGCTTGTTGCAAAGGCCAATGCCACGGCCTTCCTGACCGCGCATGTAAAGGAACACGCCACCATGTTCGCCAATGAACTTCATGGCGGCGGCAAGCTGGTCACCGCAATCGCAACGGAGGCTACCGAAAATATCGCCCGTGAGGCATTCGCTGTGGACGCGCACATAAACCGGCTTGCTAAAATCCGGATTACCGGCAACCCAGGCCACATGTTCGACACCATCGGTCTTGCTGCGGTAAGCATAAGCCGTGAAATCGCCATACTTGGTCGAAACGTGGGGGGCGGCAACGCGCTGCACCAGCTTTTCGTTACGCAAACGGTAGTCAATCAAGTCGTGGATGGAGATAATCTTGAGGTCGAACTTCTTGGCGACTTCCTGGAGCTGCGGCATACGAGCCATCGTGCCATCTTCGTTCATGATTTCAATAAGGGCGGCAGCCGGGCGGAGTCCGGCAAGGCGAGCGAGGTCCACAGCAGCTTCGGTGTGACCTGCACGGCGCAAAACGCCTTCTTCCTGGGCGTAAAGCGGAGAAATGTGACCCGGACGGCCAAAGTCGCTAGGCTTGGAATTCGGATCGGCAAGAGCCTGGATCGTTGCGGCACGGTCGTGGGCAGAAACACCCGTCGTGCAGCCTTCAAGCTTATCGACCATGACGGTGAACGGAGTGCCGAGCATGGAAGTGTTCTCGACAGTCTGACGCGTGAGATTCAATTCGCGGCAGCGGGAAATCGGAAGCGGGCAGCAAAGCACGCCACGCCCCTCGTGGAGCATGAAGTTCACCTTTTCCGGTGTAATCTTTTCGGCGGCGATAATGAAATCGCCCTCATTTTCACGGTCTTCGTCATCAACCACGACCAAGAACTTGCCGTTCTTGAAATCCTCAATGGCCTCTTCAATCGTATTAAGCAAGGTCACGTTCCTTTAGATAGTTTTCAATATATTTGCCCAACATGTCGACCTCGACATTGACCACGGTGCCAGGCACCCAGTTTCTGAGATTCGTGCGGGCTAAGGTCTCGGGAATAATGCAAACGCGGATATAGTCCTCCCCTTTTTCGGCAACCGTAAGGCTAATGCCGTTCAGGGAAATGGAACCACGGCGAATCACGTAGCGGCGCAAGTCTTTAGGCAAAGCCAAGTCGACTTCCACACCCGTTTCACGCGCAGTGACGCGCAAAACTTCCGTAGTACAGTCCACATGCCCCATCACAAAGTGACCGCCCATAAAGCTATCGGCACGGCAAGGATACTCCAAATTGACGAGATCCCCGACTTTCGACTGCTGAAAGGACGTATTCACGACCGTCTGGTGCATGAGACAGAACGTAGCTTCGTCATCAGTGCAGCTTTCGACCGAGAGACACACACCGTTATTGGCAATGCTGTCGCCCAGTTTGCTGTTTTTAAAGAATCCCGGCGATTTCATGCGCATTGTAAGCGCGTCTCCCCTGTTTTCGAGGGAAACGATTTCGCCGGTTGCTTGAATTATACCCGTAAACATACGCGGCAAAATATAGAAAAAGGCAAGAGCCGCGCCAACACAAGTATTGCGTTGGCATGGCCGAGCCGCACTATATGCACTCCAAAGGAGTGCCATTTAGCATTTTAAATGAGAGACGACAAATGCATAAGCTGAGAGTCGCGGCCAAATTCATTTGGACATGACCGAAGCGAGCATTTGGGACTTGAGCGAAGCGATAAATGCGTAAGGCGAATATTGCGGCAAAAACTTGTTTTTTGACATAATTGAGCCTAGCATTTAGCACATGTGCAAAGTCCAAAGACTAGAGACGAAAGAGGAAGGCTATTTAAGGCGGATTATTTTTGCTTATTGGTCATTAGCAGTTTATAGGAGTCACCGTCTTTAACGGAGCGCACGCGATATACCTGTTTTTTGCCACCCTTATCCAAGATTTCTATAGGGCATACGCCCTCTGCAAGGACCGTCACATTCCCCTCATTATCCTTCTTTTTAATAAAGTTGCATTTGATATCGAAATCCTGAAGTTGTTCTCCGACATAATTCAGAATTTCGCAATTTGAAAGGGAACATTCGCCGAGTGTGAAAAAGTTTTTCTTATAAGCCCCGTAATTATAGTCACTATAAAAATGTCTGGATTTACGATTTTGATGATCGAACGTTTGATAAAAAACATATTCACTCATAATTCTAAACTTTTTCTGATCCCTCGTCACACGTAAATTACCAAAGAAGAACGTAAGCGTTCGTTGAACCCCTTTTAGACCAATATTCATCCGAACAGGGCAAATTCCGGTATCCAAAACTTCAATGAATGATTTTTTATTATTAAACTTCACAAAGTCGCAGAGGAACTCTAAATCTTCACGAGGTATAGGCATGTCATAGAACAAGCCTATATTTTTAGATTTTTTACTTTGTTCTTTACACAAGGACTTCCGATCCTTCAAAGATGGCATCAACTTTACAGCCATAGGATCATTTATAGTCTTGCAATAAATTGTAACGTTTTCACAATAAACATGAAACGTAGATCTGTAAGAATAATTAGCCAAGTAAAAATTATTATTTAGCTCTCTAAAACTCAATTCAGGAAATAAACGATAGCCCTCTTCATAACCATAGTGCCATTGACTTTTGCCAGGATGCACGCATTTTCCATCTTTTATATATCCATAAAGGCAATACGAGCAGCCATTTTCATCAGTCCATTCGTATTGTGTATTATTAGAAAAAGCACTAACCACAAAGAATAAAATTAAAGAAGCGAGAAACTTCATATTTTATCCTGGGTAATACACGGTCAGCACATCGGGGCCGATGACAGCAGATTCTTTAGCGACAAGACCGGCGGGCAATTCAGGGTATTCAAGCCCATATTTCACAGCACCTTGTTCAATTAGCTGGTCCAATTTTTCATCGACAGATGTATCGGTGGAACGCCACAAATCAAGGCGGTTCCAAAGGGGCGGCGCATTTTCATCCGCATTTTGAGACTGCGCGCAATTCCGCGCATTATCCGAAGCATTTTGAGACTGCGCGCCCGACACATCTTTAAAAAGTTCGCGAGCAAGGCCTGCGCCCGGTTCTACCATCAAGCGGTGCATTCCGCGCGCGGACAAATCCGCAATCATTTCACGCCAATTTTCAGCAAACGTCTCGTGATTTAAAACGAGAGTGTCAGGCAAATTCGGCTGCGCCACGCACGAATAAACCAACACTTTAGAGTTCTTCGACGAGAACACCACCAAATGCGTGATTTCATCAGCAGTAAATTCATGATGCCCCGCCCAAATCACTTTAACGGGATCATTACCATCCGCATAGCGCACATTGAGGCTCGGGTTATCAGCAAGGAGAGTCCCTGCGCCAACGAGAACAGCATCGCTCATCGCACGGAGTTCATGATTCCAGCAATTGGCGCCAGGCTTTGTAATCGCAAGCGGCAAATGCATTCCGTGCGCATCAGCACAGCCCATAAAGCCATCTTGCGAAACTGCTGATTTTACTTCGACAAAAGTGCGTTTGGTGCGCACAAAATAATCATACGCTTCAAAGAAGCGTTCCACTTCGTGGAAAACTTCGCGCCCTTCGCCTTCGCGTAAAGCGCGGTCTTCAGGCGATACACTTTGGAATTCAAAAACGCGGCATTCCGTGGCCGATTCGCCATTCGGGCTTTCTTCAACGCAGGCACAAATACAGGCGTCCACACCTTCGTGCACTTCGATTCCCGCTTCTTCAAGAATCGCGCGAGAATTCCCATGCACAACAGGGTTCGGGTCGGAATGTGCAAAATAAACTTTCTGGATTCCGGCTTCGATAATCGCCTTGGTGCAAGGCGGTGTTCTACCGTAATGGCAGCACGGTTCCAGAGTCACAAAAATCGAGGCACCACGAGCAAGTTCACCCGCATCGCGTAACGCCATGACTTCTGCATGGGCACTTCCGGGGCATTGCGTATGCCCCTTCCCTACCACAATTCCATCCTTCACAACAACGGCACCTACCGCCGGATTCGGGCGGCTCACGCCTACGGCCCCAAAAGCCTGTTGCAAGGCGAAATGCATGTAGTTTGTGATTTCTGGAGTCATACCAAAGCCATTGATAATTTACCAAATCCATCAACCCTGAATGTAATAATGAAAAATATCGAATTCTCTCCCTGACGGTCGAGGATGACAGGGCTTCAGGATAACAAAGCCATTGTTACTTCTGCGGCAAAGCCATGATGCCGCCGTCAATGTTGAACACGCGGGTATAGCCATTTTCGACGAGGAATCTCGAAGCAGCCATGCTGCGCTTGCCACTGCGGCAATAAATCAGCAAATCCTTGTCCTTCGGGAATTCACTCAAGCGCTGCGGCATTTCCTGGAGCGGAATGTTAATCGCGGCAGGCGAAGCCTTGCCCTTTTCAACTTCAGCCGGAGTACGCACGTCAATAAGAAGCGCACCGGACTTGTTCATTTCCAAAGCCTTGTTCCAATCAATCGTCGTAACGGTTGCTGTAGGCTGTTCAGCAACAGCAGCAGCCGGCTGCACAGATTCAACCTTATTTACAACAGTCTGCGGCTTCGGTTCTTCAGAAGAATTGCATGCCGTAGCGAGCAACATTGCACAGAAAGAAATTGTCAACAACTTATTCATTTACATTACTCCTTGATTTCTATTTCTAAAAAATAGCAACAATTATAATTTTATCTACAACACCAATTTAGATTTACGTGTTTCAAGCCTCTATTTTATATGACCATCAATAAAATTAAAGGTTTCACGATAGGCGTTATCTCGCGCATCCTTACGGGAAAGGTACAAATCATGGAGGCCATTCGGGATTGCACGCGTAGTCACCTTTTCCCCAAGATACGGGGCCCATTCTTCAATGTGTTCCACATTCAAGACACCATCGCAACGCGAATAATCGTCAGTCCATTCCTCACTATCGGCCGAACAACCGCTATACATAACAAGCACTGGAGACTTGATTTTTAAATTTGAATGAACGCGGTCCTGAGCATTCATAACAGCACGGAGCCAGCCCAAATATTGAGTCGGACGGACATAGCTTTTCAAAGTTTCATTGAATTCCCATTCCCCCCGTTCTCTCTTTAACAAAGAACTGGCATAATTCGGGTCACCCGCCGTATTCACAGAAAACTCGGGCAAGAACAGCGCTATTTCAGAAACCAACGGTAAGCCAATCTTGCGCATAAACCAATTGAAATTCATATCCAAGAACGGACTATTCAACACCAAAGCCGCAAATTTTTCTTCGCTACGATCGTTCACATAAAGCGACGAAATCAAACCGCCCTGAGAATGCCCGATGATAATATACGGGATGTGTTCCGCTTCTTCATAGTCATCTACAGCAATTTTTTTGCTGAGTTCAACAGCCACATCCAGTTCTGCATAGTACTCCTTGATATTCCGAAAATCGGCACGAGGTTCATCCGACACGAACGAGCGCCCGCAATAATGCAAGTCGATTGCAAAAAAGGCAAATCCTGCAGAATCAGCTTTTTCAGCCAGTTCCTTCTGGAAAAAATAATCGTTATAGCCATGAACATACAAAACAATCCCACGAAGACTGAGGTTGTTTTGCGAATCTGCACGCGGAGAACTCCCGAAGGGGTACTCGATAAGCGTCGAATGAAACACTTTTTCGCTATCCGGGCTGGTCTCTATCGGATAAACTCGAAACGGTTCACCCAACTCCGCGTCAGTTTGAACCTTCGACAAAGACATTTCAATGACATCGGGATGCACATCAATCACAGAAGTACAATCAAGTTGCACATCGCGTAAAGCTTCGGCATTAGCATAATACACATAGACCGCCGATGCGATAAAAAAGAGCAGCAGCGGAATAATCATGAAAATTATTTTAATTTTTTTCATGCGTACATAATACAAAAATACATGAGACTCAAACGGCTACGAAAGCAGAGCCAACACGTCTTTTGCTATCTGAGCCGGATTCAAGCGATTCTTTTCACAGAGATCCGCAAAGCTCACCTTATCGTAAAATTCCTTCGAAAGCCCGCGCACAAGCACCTTCGCATCCGTATCGCCCAACGCGGCAGCCACTTTTTGACCAAAGCCTCCTTCGACAACGCCATTTTCAAGCGTCACAAATACATCGTGCGTTTTCGCAAGTTCGAGCAATAAATTTTTATCGGCACCACTTGCATAACGCGGGTTCACAAGCGTTGCATCAATGCCTTCACGGCGAAGTTCAAGCGCCACGGCCGCTGCACGTTGATAGAAATCGCCAAGACCAATCAAGGCCACACGTTCGCCGCGATGCACCACCTTGAACTTGTTGAGGTTCGAGTAATCCTTTTCAAAAACGTCACTGCGATGATGCACGGCATTCGGAATGCGAATCGCCACCGGATGTTCCGTCTGGTCAATCGCCCAGTCCGCCATCGTCTTAAATTCTTCGACGCAGGTCGGACACAAATAAACTAAGTTCGGGATATTGCTCATCATCGGGATATCAAAGATGCAAAGGTGCGTCGTATCGTTCATGCCATCAGCACCGGACATCGTCACAAGAATCGTTGCGGGATTGTTATTTGCGCAAAGGTCCTGCGAAAGCTGGTCGTAGGTGCGCTGGATAAACGTGCTATGGGTGCTATAAATCGGCTTAGCACCACCCTTTGCAAGCCCGGATGCAAGTGCGACCGCATGCTCCTCAGCAATGCCCACGTCAATATACCGCTTACCCGCCTCCTTACGGCGAGCTTCATGGAATCCAATTCCCGCCGGAACAGCCGAATGAATCACGACAACCTTCGGGTCACTCTTGATTTTTGCCATCAGGTAAAGGCCGAGAATTTCACCGTAATTTTCGCCACTGCCCCAGTTGATTTCGCCAGTTTCGATATTGAACGGAGCCGCCCAATGCCAGCCTTCGCGGTTCTGTTCGGCATAGGAATAGCCACGGCCTTTTTGCGTATGGATATGCACCACGACAGGATGAGTCGAATCCTTTACGGACTTGAAAACTTCAATAAGCGACGCAATATCGTTACCTTGTTCCAAGTACTTGTAATCAAAGTCTAGCGACTTGAAGTAATTATTTTCGGACTTGCCGCCCGTGGCACGGAGATCCGCCAAGGACTTGTAAAGCCCGCCGTGGTTTTCGGCAATAGACATTTCGTTATCGTTCACCACCACGATAAAGTTCGTCGCGTATTCGCCCGCGTTATCGAGACCTTCGAACGCTTCGCCACCGCTCAAGGAACCATCGCCAATTACCGCAATCACATTACCCGATTCACGAAGCACATCGCGAGCAGTCGCAAGGCCAAGCGCAAGGCTTACCGACGTAGAGGTATGTCCCACCATAAAGAAGTCGTGCTCGCTTTCGGTCGGTTCGCTATAGCCAGTCACATCGCCGTAATGCGATTCATCCAAGAACGCCTGAGCACGGCCAGTAAGCATCTTGTGGCTGTAACTCTGGTGGCTCACATCATAGACAATCTTGTCCTTCGGGGATTCAAAAACGTAATGGAGAGCAATCGTCGCTTCTACAAATCCAAGGTTCGGCCCCACATGCCCGCCGCGTTGAGAAAGTTTCTTGATAAGTGCGGCACGCATTTCTGCGGCAAGCTGTTCAAGGGATTTGACATCCAACGCTTTCACGTCGGCAGGGGACTTGATTTTTTTTAGGAACATAGGACCTCTTGACGCCGATAGCGGCATCACCTAACAGAATATTAATTTCAATTTAATATATACAAAAAAAAACTGAGAATTTCGCGATTTTTCAAAGATTGTGTTACGAAAGTAAACAGGAATCGAGATGGAAGTAGGAAGTTAGAAGTAATTTACAACCGTTCTACACTCAGGCCTTTGCGACGCAGAATTTCAATGACATTTTTTTTGAATCCAGTCAGATGCGCAGCCCCGACAACTACAAAGACATTGCGACTTTCATCAAGAAACTTGGAAACAGAATCAGCCATCCGGCCATTTCGCGAATACAAAACCTTATCATTCATAAATTCATGCATCAGAGAATCCTCATGGCTAAACCGGTCCATTCCCATATTCGCTGCATACGTGAGCAACGAATCATTCCCTGTTTTCCATGCATTTTTGAATTTAGCAATAGAGGAATCCAACAAGGCAATATCTTTTATCATATTTCTCATGGCAAAAACACCGATGGAATCAGGAATGTCCATACCCGTAAACAAATTCACTTGCAATTCAACAGTTTCAAGTGAAATAATTTTCTTTTTCATTTCCCGAGCCTTTGTCAAGAAATACAAATCAATACCCAATCTCGCATCAAGTCCCGCGCGCTGATTGGCTATAGAACTAAGGGTCATAGCAGCAGCCCAAGGTTTATAGCCGCTAAAGAAATCCACCGGAATAGACCACGCTAGGCAAAGGCTATCGAGAGAATAAAGGGCATCTTCAGGGAGAAACATATCCAAAGTTTTGTCGCCATCAAGTTTTCCCAACAAAGATGAGAGACGCATACTCTTCTGGAAAACGGTAGAATCGCTGATGTCAATTTCTACAGCCAGCTCATCGGAACGGTCAAAAGCATTTACGATAACAGAATCAAGCGGATAAAACGTCTTATCGGCAAAGTGAATGCTACCAAGAATATAAACGCTAGAATTCTGATCGGAGATTTTCCAAAGAAAATGCTGGCGAGGTTTATCTTTTAGCGAACATCCCAACAAGGACACCGAGAGAAACGCGACAGCAAGCCACAAAAGCGTTTTTATTTTAAGCGGCATAAAACTAAAGCACGTATAACGCTAGATAAAGCGTAAACGCGATAAAGATAATGGCAATGGGCACTAAGAACCAAAAGCACATGAAGCCGACTTTCAAATCGTAGAAGAACATTTTCCGGCGACCGCGCTTGGTCTTGCAAATTTCACTGCGGCATTCGGGGCAGATATTGCCAATCTTATTGCGAACGCGAATGGCAAGATTCCCCTGCAAAGGCGACATTCCGACCTTGTCGTTGAATTCCTTGTGGCAAATTGAACATGTACTTAGCATGATGCTAATATAACAATTTAGTAGGCAGAACTTAGAGAGAATGCAACGTTCTAAATTCTAAGTTCTAAGCTCTAAGTTCTAAGCTCTAAATTCTAAATCCCTCTAAACAGCGTTGTGATGGTCAGGGAATCGAGATTATTGAAATTGTTAGCATTAAGATATCTGTATTTCAATTTCCAAGTGATAAGCGTGTCTTTTTCCAAAGGCGATTCAAGATAATTTGTCAGGTAGAAAGACTCTTTGGAATAACGCGTTGGGTAAGTATTTGCTAACCCGTAAGGTCGAAACGTTTCCGTAACTTTAATAATACAAATCGTTGTAGAATCCTTAGCCATACACGTATCCTTTTTTCTTGTCGATGCCCAGTCCGGCAATCCTTCCACTGAAATAGAATATCCTGTGAACAACGTATCCATTCCAAAAATTTCTTTTTGCGTGTCTAGCGTATCTAACGCACTGCGGAACGCAGCCGTATCAAACGCAGGCGCATTCACGGCAGGAACATAATCCGTCCAAGCTTTTGGGCCATAATTCAGGAACGTTGTGTCACGAGTTTTAGTTCGATATGTCATATGGAATGTGTGATAAACAGTATCTATCACACAGCGATACCCCGGTTGGGAACACACAGACTTGCGTGTTCTTGTTACAGGATCCGGCAACCGAGTTTTAACAATCTCGGCTTGACTCATCAGAAGCTTGGATAAGTAACAAATGCTAGCTTGTGTGCAGCTAAACGTCTTTTTAACGTCAGAAGAATCAAGAGTGCAATAAATAGGCACACTATCGCACTGCCCCGATTCACCGCTTTTTTCTGCCGTAAAATTGGTAAGCGTATCGTACTTATCCGTTTTACGGTCTAAATAGATAAAACTGGTGTATTTTTCGTTGCCTGTAATTATAGTATCGTCATAGACTGTATCTTTATAAAGATTCACGACACTATGGACAAAGATGGTATCGCAAAAAGCACGCAACGAGTCCAATTGTTCGTCTTTCTTGGAGTCCAACAATTCAATCGTACATTTGCCATCCGGAGTGTAAGCAATGGGTTCTGAATTCGATTCCGGGCCAAATGTCGAGCTATTGCACGATGCAAATAGCGCCGCCACCGAAGAAAGCAAAAGAATTTGGGATAATTTTTTCATGTAAATAAAACTATAAAAGCTTTACAGAAAAACGAGTGCAAAAATGAAGTAAAAACAGGAGTGGATGCGAAAATCAACGCCTAAAAAGTACAAAATGTATTATATAGAATTTCCAGCTACTTTTTTACAGCCACAAGCATGACGGCGCCGAGGATCAAAATGATCCCTGCGATAAGGCGGGTGGTAAGCGTTTCTCCGAAGACAGTTACGCCAATCGCTACAGCAGTCACGGGTTCCAAAGCGCCGAAAATTGCCGTAGGCGTAGAGCCAATAATTTTCACCGCCTTGACCATAAAAATAAGCGAAAGCACCGTTGGCACAAAGCCAAGCATAAAGCCCCAGCCCCACGAACTTGCCTGCGTAAAAATCGGAGGGAATCCAGAGCCAAGCGTTACCGAATAGAGTAACAAAAAGCACAAGCAAAAACAGATGGCATAAAAAGTCATCTTCACGGAACCCATCTGAAGGTTCACACGATTCGCCATGACGATGTAAATGGCGTAAGTAAAAGACGAAATAAAGACCAACAGCCAGCCGATGGAACTTACAGAAAAGCCTTTATCACCGTTGTACAAAAGCGAGACCCCCACCATCGAAACTGCGATAGACGCTATCACGCTCTTTTTCATTTTTTCTTTGAAAAATAGCGACATGATAACCGACACTTCAAGCGGGTACAAGAACAAAAGCGTTGAGGCAAGACCTGCGTCCATGTACTTGAACGAGGCGTAATACATTAGGGAACTGATTGCAAAAAAGAAGCCGAACGCCACGAGAATTTTGCATTCACGAGCATTGATTTTGAAGCTCATTTTTTGCAACAGCATAATCGCAAAAAGAAGAATCGCCCCCGTAAAGAAACGATAAAAAAGGACTGTTTCTGTCGAATAACCTTGTGCATAAAGATGCAACGCGCCCAGCGGATTCGTGCCATAGCAAACGGCGGACGCAGCCGCAAGAGCGAAACCTTTCAGAGAAGGCAGACGAGAGACGAAAGACGAGAGAGTCATGGATGACAAAAAAACAACAATAGAGCCGAGCGGTCTAGGAATCGTGAGCCACAAGCGGCACTAAGCAAACGTGCCGTGGTGGCGAGAGCGAGGCTAAGAAGGAATTTTTCCATCAGTGATAGAGCCGAGCGGTCTATATAGCAAACTTCGTGGCGTCGGCGAGCTGCACGCTAGCAATACGAGAAATACCCTTGATTTCCTGGGTCACACCGTAGA
>JAEEGJ010007768.1_pt1 | contig 30263 bp, 31 predicted proteins | sample 8958761 | NCBI WGS metagenome assembly JAEEGJ01 (sample SAMN16246546, study PRJNA631951) | gut metagenome | biome: gut microbiome; feature: rumen; material: RS-attached | host: Bos | place: Iran: Karaj | collected 2018-10
GAATATTCGTGCAGTTTTTTATCATAAAAAGAGTTCTTACGGTAGCAACCCTTGCTGCTACCGGATAACTCTCATAAAACGAAATAAAATCTTCTTTCTTTCCAAAAGAGTTTCTCAAAAATTCAGTAAACTGTTTCTTTTCATTTCTTGCTCTGAACTTATGATGTTCCTTGTATATAGCGAGTCTTAATGCAGTCAGTTTGCCAAATACGGAAAACATCTCTGTCACATGACTCTCAATGAATGCCTGTATAGTTTTCTCACTAACCTTTATATGCTTTAGATTCTTAACAACAACATCTAACTTCTTTCTCAGATATAAAGTGAACGGAATAGCCGGAAGGCCGATTCCTGCTGATGTATCAATCTTTTCATCACTAAAGTCTTCCATAATCTCGGTGAAAGTGTCGAACCATTCATCACCTTCCTGCTTCTTGATATCAACTTCAGGTTGAAGTGCATAAGCAAATTCCTCTTCCGTCATGTTGTTCTCTTTAAGCATTTCATTAAACTGTTTGTCTTTTAATAATGTTCTTACATCCCTCCACTCCTTTAAGTAGCTGTAATCGATATCCTTCTGTCCGTTATAGCTACGGAGCTTTTCTTCTATAGTTCTTGCTTTGGTAATCATTTCATTCATAATCATCTAACCAACCCTTCCTCAATCAGTTATTGATATAGTTTCCTGCATTTATTTAGAAAGGCGACCATCACTTGCATCACCTGATATGCATATATTATCAATCAGCAACCACTAATAACTTGTATCGGAGTTAATGAAAACAAAAAAAGAACCAACTGCTTTTTTGTTGCAGTTGGTTCCTTAGGGTGATATCGCTTACGAATTGCAATGCTATTCTCATAATGATGGTTGTTATTTTACAATTATAGAAATACCACCTGATAATAGCATTTGGGGTGATTGTGATGGAACAATGATTCCAATCCCACCTGATATCATTAAGATTACTACTAATGCTTTCTTAAAAAAACCTATTTTTCTCATATCTCTCCCTCTTTCTTTAATAGATTCCTGCATTACCATTTACAACTATATATTATCAGAAACATTGCGTAATTTCGCTTGCCGGAATAACATGCGTAAATACAGGAATAAACTGTAAAATCATGCTGTAATCATCAATGTAGCAGTAGCTGTAAACACTTTATTCTCACATGATATTTTTAAATTTCCGGCATGCTTTTGAACTACTCTCTCTATATTTGAAAGGCCGAATCCATGCGCTTCTTTATTATCTTTGGTGGTACTAATCCTGTTACCCTTAATTACAACATCATTCATGCAGGAATTCTTTACGGATATAATCCATATATTCTTTTTTAAAATAGAATGGATATCTATTCTTTTTTCACCATCAACCATCATAGCCGCTTCTATTGCATTATCCAGAAGATTTGAAATAAGTATTACAAGATTTACATCTTCTACCTTATTAACAGGTATACATCCCTCCATGGTTACTGTTATGCCTTTCTGTGAAGCAAGCCTGCCTTTATACTCAAGTAGTGCATCCGCGATGAAGTTTCCTGTATCAAACTCTTTTTCTTTTGTTATTTCTAGCGTCTCCTGCATTTTGTTTATGTATTCATATGCCTGATCATTTTTTCCCTCAGCTATAAGAGAATGAAGTGCAATTAATAAATTTTTGGTATCATGCCTAAATCTTCTTAGTTCCGTATTTTTCTCATGCATCTCGATGTATGAAGCCGCAATCTGTTTCATGGGCTCCTTTAGATTACCGATCATTGCGTTCATTGACGTATTTTGGTATCGAACTGTACTGATATTTGCTATCAACACCATAAGTAACACGATTGACACAATACTAAATGTTTTAAGCAGAAGAAAGTTAACTTTTTCATTTACTCCCATCATCTCTATATAAGTGCACGAAAATGTTAATAGAAATACAATAGCATATTCCTTAGCAGTCAGCTTAGCAAACCAAATTTTCATATAACTATCATGCTTTATAAACTTTAAAACAATTATTCCCATGAGCATCACTAGCCCCACTATAATACGAGAAACATCAATACTTGTCCCTTCATTTAATACCCATAAGTAATTTTTGATAAAAGAATATAAAAATATAGATATAACATCAAAAAGATTTTCATAAAATGGAACTATCAATAATAAATCAGGTTTTTTTCCATATTTAGCCACGAAAAATGGGATAAGTCTTCCAAGAGTCAAAACATATATAGTAAGCCTTATTACCACCCCTACTGCATTCCATCTCAAAACAACATCCAACGGTGTAGATATCACCGAGATGATTCCATAGAACGCTATCCATATCCAATTAGTGTTTTTCCATTCTAATTTATGAAAATCAAAAAAAATATCGAGTATAATCTCAAATACAATAAAATTAATTAATGCACTAAACGCACTTATCCCCAACATCAGCGCTATACTACCCATTTTTCTTATACCCCCTCTCTTACAAGATATTCAGAATAAACAGAAGTAAACTCTTTATATTTAAGTCTGCTTATAAGTACTTTATCCCCCGTACTCATAGTGACTTCATCATGATTATATGAATCAACATGTGCAAGATTAATTAAAAAAGATTTGTAAACCCTGTAGAATCTTTGTGGTGAAAGACGATTTTCAATGGCACCAAGTGTCTCATGGCACTCCATGTTTTCACGTCCGTCGCAGAAATGTAAGATACAGTTTTTACCCATACCTTCAACATAAGATATTATGCTTTCTTTGAAAAAATGGTTTTCACCATCAAGTCTGATCTTAAGTACATTGTCTTTTTCCATTGCTTGTAAGAAAGCATCTAGAACATCATAGAACTTATTATCATCTATCGGTTTTGTCAGAAACCGAAACGTTCCGACTTCAAAAGAATCAAATACAATCGAGGGATAACTAGTCACAAAAACAATAGTGGAATTCTTATCCTGCTCACGGATTTTTTTTGCAGTGACAAGGCCATTGTCTCCATTATTTTCAAACTCGTAATCCATAAAGATCAGGTCATACTTTTCCCCTGAATCGACGAGCTTATCGCCTGAATCATACTCGTTAATAGAATAATCAAAATCTTTTTTGACTGAATAATTCAGAATCCGCTTTCTAACTTCCCCTCGCATAAACTCTGAATCATCGCATATAGCAATTTTTACCATTTACTCTCTCCTCATAGTTTATGATTATTAAGTTGTAATAAAAAAGCAAGGTGCTTTCCCCTAGCTCCCTTGCTTCTATTATGCCAAAAATAAAGATTGATTTCAATTGTTATGCAACGTATGTTTTGTATTAGTGTTCAAAGTTTTAAACTTTCTAATTATACGTTAATTTTTGGGCTTCATCCAGAATAGCAAAATCATCTTCAGAATTACTTCCAACTGTAAATGTTGCGATATATCCATCCTTCAAAAGTGCACATGCTTTAACATAATATTCTCCCTCCGAATTCTTCCCATTTATCACCAATGCATAATGCTCCTCTCCAAGGAATGTAGTAACCTCCATTTCTGCCTGTATATCACTATAACCAATTTTCTCAAATTCTTTTTCTGTCATATCTTTGCTGCCTTCAATTACAGCCCTTTCATTAAATACAGTCGTTGTCATCTTTCCAGCTTCAGATAATGAAATATTAAAAGTTGTGCCATCGTCATTCGCTGCATATGCCACTATTGAACTTCGACTGATTTCCATAGCTTTCTTGACAGTTTCATTATCCATATATTCTTCGGCTACGTTGTTTAATTCTGCAAGTTTACTGTTGTCAAAAAAACTCATGTCGTCCGGAATACTGATCTTCACATTAAAAAAAGCATTCTCGTATGTATTATTTTTAATGACACCAGGCGTAAACTTCTTATCTTCTTTTTCTTTGCTTGAGCTTTCTATTGAAATATACTCGGTTGAACTTTCATGATCTGCAAATTCTATTGGGGTTTTACTACCACAACCAATAAATACTATTGAAATTGCAACAATAATGCACGCTACAAATGATTTAGCCCTCATATTTGTCTCCTCTCCTACTATACTAAATGTTCAAATCAAGCTTATACTATTCCATCCGGTTATAGATAAAAAAGGAATGAATGACATCATTTGAGGAACGAACAGCATGTTTTTATTTTTTCACTTTAAACTTAATTTCTTTAGCATTTAAATATTTCTTGAGGCGCTCTGTATACACTTCTTCGCTATCGATTTCAATGGCAGTGCTCAGTCGATTTTCAGGATCGCTAATAAATCCATAGTAGTACGGATTTCCGTTCTTATCATAGTCCTTTACAGCAAATTCCATATGAACAAGAAACAGTTCATCGGGACGATCATCATAAACGGTATACGACACTATTTCATCCGGCTTGCAAGAATACAGCATTCCCTCTCCAACTGCCAGAGGGCATTCTCTTCCTCCGTAAAAATAATAGCCTGCAATATTCCGGACAACATTTCCGTCCTTGGCAAATACAACATAATGCGAACACGGCGGATCACTATCCTTATTATCATCCGTATAAACATAGTCAGTTACGATCAAAAGCTTTTTATCATATCCATGTAATTTTATATATGCATACCCATTTCCCTTGGTAAGATATGATATCACTTCATCATAGCTTTTAAATTCGTCTTTTTTCTCAAACATCTTCAGAAAGCCCGAATCCTCGGAATCCGTCTCTTCTTCATAAGCATCCTCTGTATCAGAAATATCCTCTGTGGCATAAGTATCTTCTACTGCAGTCGTGCCTTCAGTTCCGCATGCAGTCAGCAAAAAAAGCGACAAACATGCCGAAATAACAAATTTTTTTCTCATTAAATTATCCTCTTCCTTTTATCAAAGTAATCTCTCTGAATTCCCCATAATAATAAAGAGTCTCTTGCGACTCTTCGCGCCCGAGCAGAATTGCGAAGCACAATAAAAATGCATGGCAGCCGAAACCACCATGCACCGTATTATACCATATCAGATAAATATTAAGCGGATTCCTTCATGTTGTCCGCGTCCTGTGAATCCTCAAATCTTCTGAGCACATTCGCAAGAATCGCTCCGGAAATGTTGTGCCATACGGAGAAGATCGCACCGGGAACAGTTGCCATTGCAAGATCAGGGAAAGCTGTTGTAGCAAGAGATGTAGCAAGGCCTGAGTTCTGCATACCGATCTCTACAGAAAGAGCTTTCTTCTTGGCAACAGGAAGCTTTAAAATAACTCCAAGTACATAACCGAGCACGTATCCAAGTAAGTTGTGAAGTATTACAACTACGAATACAATAGCGCCTGTCTCAAGGATTCTCTCAGAGTTGTGTGAAACAACCGCAGCAACTATAAGTGTGATCGCAACAACTGATACCACGGGAAGTATTGTGACAACTGTCTCTGTATACTTTCCGAAGAAATGGTTGATTATAAGTCCAAGAGCTATCGGCACGATAACCACCTTGATTATAGACAGGAACATGCTCTTAACATCAACGCTTACACTTGTTCTTAGAAGCATGTAAGTAATTGCAGGTGTAAGGAATGGTGCAAGAAGTGTATTAACACTTGTCATTCCAACAGAAAGAGCTACATCACCCTTACTAAGGTATGTGATAACGTTACTTGCTGTTCCTCCGGGACATGTTCCAACAAGGATAACTCCGGCAAGAAGGCCAACCTCAAGACCGAAGATCTTACCAAGTGCAAATGCCAAAAGTGGCATGATGGTAAACTGTGCAATAGCACCGATCAGGATCTCTTTGGGTCTTTTAAACACAAGAGCAAAGTCAACAGGCTTAAGTGTAAGTCCCATACCGAACATAACCAGCATCAAAAGATAGTTGATCCAGCCTGTCTGAATCCACAAACAGCTCCCGGGGACAAACAGCGCAAGCGCCGCAACCACAAGTACAATGACAGCCATGTACTTTCCTACAAAATCACTTACTTTTTTCATACTACTGATACCTCCAAAAATTTTATTGTTGCCCCTCTTATTATCTATAAATGGACCTTCGCTTCCCCCGGATCCAAAAATATTCGATCACTCAACAACAGTAAAATTTATAACCTCAGCTGCAAAATAGTTATCCCAAAGAGCCTTGTACTCGGCTTCTCCTCCGTTAAAATCCTCCGTAACTTCAAAGCTGTTGGTCTCTCTTGTAAATCCGCCGTATGTAGCTTTTCCGTCAGAATCATACTCTTCATACACATCATCTTTGTACATAAGTCCATATCCGTCAGGATTAAAGAACTGAACCTCATAAGAGTGCGGATTACAGGAATAAAGAAGTCCGTCCGCAACAGCAAGCGGATATGCCGTTCCTGCTGTGGCTACCCATCCCGCGCTTCTGACAGTATCTCCATCCTTGATATAAACTGCCGCCTGAATACTTGCCTTAGTCTTAGGATCGTTCTCATAAACGTAATCCGTTACGAGAAGAACATCTCCTTCATAGCCCTTAACCTTGATATATGCATATCCCTGATCCTTTTCAAGGTAAGAGATAACTTCATCGTAGCTCTCAAAAGTTTCCTTTCCCGCTTTTGCCTGAACAAAATCTTCCAGCATTACATCTTCTTCCGGAGCCATCATATCAGCAACTGCCGCTATATCAAATCCATCAAGATCCTTCGCAACAGTAGAAAGACTATATGCAATGCCTATCTCAGTATCATACCAGGTACAAAGATCTGCAGACTCATCACCAACATATCTGTAAAACTTGGCAGACATATTTCCGTCATACCATCCAATATGACCTTCCTCAGTATTGGTCCACTCGTAGTTCATTCCGGAGATATCCTTGTTCTCGTCTACGCCGTACTGCGTTCTGGCTGTAAACTCCTTGCCATCAAGCTCAAAACTTGCCTGTATCAATGGACTGTCACTGCCTTCTTCCTTCAGCATGCTCCAGGCAACATTAGTTGCTCCCTGCGGAATGACAAAAAGTCTAACCGTATTCTTCATTGCCTCATCCTGTGAGATATCCTCCCATGGATTTGCAAGCTGCTGCCCATCATCGCCACTGTTTTCCGCTGAAGCTACGGAACTTTCCTGTACGCTCACGGATGTTGAACCGTTATCGGTAGTTACACTCCCGGGAACTGCACATCCTGTGACAGTAAATAATGTCGTCATTATCAAAAGAGCTATCGCTCTATTAGCACTTTTTCTTCTCATTTATCTTTTCCCTTTCCTAAAAAACTACCTTTCCTCATTGTACTCTTTTTCACAGTATTTGGCTATCGAGCAGATCCACTTCTACAAGGTCCCGCACAAATCGAGTAGGCTGACTCCTACTCGATTCTGCGCACAGACATTCCGCACTTCGTGCTCCATGTCCTTACGACCGGCAAATGAATTTGTATGCAAGCATCCATTCGCTTGCCGGTCTTGTGCTACAAAAAAGTCCGAACACTCGGCAAAAAGTGTTCGGACCACATGAGCATGATCAGCTTATTGCATATCATATCAATAACAGATTAAAGCCATTCAAAATGAATATCCTCAAGTCCTGAGTAGATTTTATCAGTAATGCGGGAGAATTCTCTCTCTGTAAGTTTACGCTCAACAGGATCAGATGTATTGGAATCTCTAAAAGATCCTTTAAACGTTGACTTTCTGTTCTTGTTTATCTCCTGAATAAAATCCTTGTTCTCAAGCGCTTTTCCATCAGCTGAGATAAAATATGACTCAAGAGTATGATGAGTATTTGCATAAACAGCACCATCATATATTGCCAAAGGATCAGATGATCCACCGCTGCAAAGTGTACCTGCGCACACTACCTTATCTCCGGGCTTGGTATAGAATGTAGCGCAAGAAGCTCCTATATATTCATTATCATTATCATCATACAGAGTAGAGGGTCCGGTTAAAAACTCCTCATCACGGCGTGATACTAAAAGCACCTCATAACCGGAAAGATTGATCTTCGCATAAGCACATTTAGCACTCTTATCCTTCTTAAGATCAGCTATCAAAGCATCAAAGCTGTCGTAATCGGTAACAGTGCCAACCTCTCCTCTTTCCTGACTGACCGAAAGACTTGACTCAGTCTCCTCCATGGGCTGCTCAATAACTTCTGTCTCAACTTCTCCTGTGTCAGCACCTGTTCCCTCTGCGCTTCCGCAAGCAGTCAATGCAAGCATCCCCGCTGCCATGACACCTGTAAGTAACATCATTGTTTTTTTCTTCATTTTGTTTCTCCTTTCCTTTTACGCCCTATAACCGTCAAAGAAAAGTCAAAACACACACGACTTGATTATTGTACCATTATCTGTACCGCATCGTCTAGGTTTGGCGGGCTTCTCCGGTCTACACTTCCTCGCAGATATAGATCTTTTTACTTCTCATCCAATTAAGCGCCTCTTTCTCATCTGCAAATGTCCTACCTGCAGCTGCGCTAAAAGCTTCAAGGTCTGTAATCTTACCCATGATAACAGGATTTTCCGGAAGAACTTCGCCCATGTCAAGGCTCCTAAGCTCCTCTTCCTTCTTCATCCTGCGGATATAATCCTCATCCCACATGCAATAGATATCGTAATTACTCCTGACTTCATCAAAGCTCTTGCATCTATCCAAGGCAAAGTCGCATATCTTCTCAAAACCCATCCAGGAATATATCGCTTCATCAACAGGCATCAGATATACAAATGGAACATGTTCTTTTCTTAGAATCTCAAAGGCCTTCTCAAACACCCGCGCCATCTGCCCTTTTCTGCGCCAGTCTGCCCTGGTCGCAACCGCAACGATATAGTAGCTCTTAACAACCGCGCCGCTTAGATTTATGCAATACGGATTAAGGTGAAGCATAGACACTACTTCACCTTGTTCCTTACTCACTATTATTCTGTTATCCAGACACTTATCGCTGTAGTAGTAATCCACAAATACCTTCGGATCGTCAAAAGAATCCTCGTACAGCCTGCGTGTTCCGGCTTTATCCGCACACTCTTTTACCATATCTTGTCCTTATGCTCCATCAGCAAATTTATGAGCGCTTCTGGATCACCTTGTACTTTCTTGCATATCCTATCGGATTGTAGCTCTCCTTGGCCTGTCTAAGGCCTTCGATTCCCAGATCATCTTCCCTGTTAACAAGAACAGCTTCCTCAAAGGAATGCAAAAGAAACTGCTGATTTATCACCTGATAGATTCCCGGAATATCTGAGTTTCCTTTCTCTATACTGATAACCGCCATCTTCTCTCTGGTGTTGTACGAACCGATTGAAAAAGCCTCAAGGTTTTCATCAATAAAAATGCCGCCTATCCTAAAAGTCACCTTATCGCAATTGCGTAGGACTTCCAGAAGACCGTTCTTTTCATACAAAAGAGTGTCCCTACTGTCGACGCCCTCTTCAAGCTTTTTTTCAAACCACTTCTTCATAAATTCCTCAAGGAAATATTCATCAACGCAGCACATGATCTTGTATTCCCATCTGCCCTCATACTCCTTCATGAATTTATTTATAAGATTTCTTTTTTTCTGGAACTTCTTACCTGCGAGGGTTCTAAGTTCCTCAGCATCGTACAGATAATCCTTAAGATCAAACTCCTCTTCAACAATAAACTCCGGATTCTCCATAAGGCCAAGTGCCTTGATAGCTTCCTCATCAGCAAGATTGATCCTAAGAGGCTGTCCCAGCTCCTTGTTAAAATAATCCCTTAACATGCCAAAGTACTTAGGAAGTTCTTCTTCCGTACAAAAAGGCATGGCAGCAAAATACCCCTCCTCATCTTTCATCAGGGTTAATGCTGCCTTATCTTCAAGATAAATCTTCACATTATACATATCTTTCCAGATATAAGTATCAAGAACTGTGCTGTCACAGGTCTTGTTATCCCTAAGTGCATATATTCCGGAAAGCTTCGCTGCCTCGTCAAAAGAGGGTTCTCTAAAAATTAGTTTATCATTCATAATATTGCTCCATATTGGAAAGCTCTCTGTCGAGCCCTGCAAAAAACTCCGATATGTGTCTTCCATCCACAAGAGCATGATTAACGAAGACAACAACGGGAATAGTGATCTTGTCTTTCTCTACGACCTGACCATCCTCAAGTGCAAGATACTTCTCAACCTTGTACTTGCCCCAATTAATATTGGGCACAGAGAAATCAGAACTCGGGAACGGCATTGTCGCTCCGGTAAAATTCTGCCAGGGAACACAAGAAGTAAATAAAAAGCTCATCTTGTCACCCTCCTCATGAAGGTGATCGTCATGAAGTGCCTTGTCCTGCATGATCTTTGCTTCCGCAAGGTAATCATTCAAGGGCTGATCGGCATTAACCATACAATACCTGTATGTTCCATCCGGTAAAGCCACTGTATATGAGGGATTGCAGAAATCATACTCAATTATCCCATCACCTTTTATACGCTGCCTAAACTGAGGAACGCTGTTGGCTGCCCTGCTCACCGCATATTGGAAACAGTGAAAAAGAGGGTATCCGGCTTTTTTGAGTTTCTTAAACCAGTCGGTAATATCCACCTGTACCGTCATAGTAACAAAGGGATACTGCATAGTCTTAAAATATTCGAAATGCTCTTTTCTTGGATATGATCCCATATCAATATTCTTGTAATTCATGTTGCCACCATAATTCACTTTCATAAATTGAACGCACACTGCGCTGTCTATTCTTAATTGTACATACCAAAATGCAGTACCGTCAAATAAGTGGAGGCGCCCCGAAGGGCGCCTCATGAATTATCATTCTTTAATTTCAAATTCTATTACTTCCGAATCGCTGAATTTATTTAAGAGCTTGTAAAAATCCGCTTCTGTACCTTTAAACTTAGTTTCAGGGCTGTCCAAATCCTCTGCCCTCACAGTTCCGGAACATGTATTCTTGGTTCCATCATCTATGGCAACACAATCTTTACGAACAAGCTTATCCCCGTCATCAGACACAAGATAAGTCTCGTAAGATGTGGTAGTTCCCGCAAAAAGAATGCCATCATTTAACCTGAAACAAAACGTGTCTCCGCCCATATTCAGAGCTCCGATACATTTAACAGGCATTCCCTTCCTTCTGGTATAGAAATGCGCTTGATATGCAGCCGTATTTCCATAGTAATCACAAGGACCTTCATCAGTGATCATAAGAACTTCTCCATCGTATCCTTTGAGACGAATGCATGCATAAGCCGTACCCGTATCAAGGGAATCGATCAGATCATCAAGAGTCTTAAAGTTCACACTTCGCCCTACCTGATCATCAAGGACCATTGTTGTTTCATTTCTCTCCATAGGCTGTACAAACTCTTCGATCTCGATTACCGAATCCGCAGCCGACAAGATGTCCCCACATCCTGTCAACGCGAGCATCGATGCGGTTAGGAGACCGGCAATTATCTGTACTCCTCGTCTCTTCATTGATACTCCTTTCCTTTTATAAGCGTTAAAATGTAAAAGATATAAATCTCTTTTACGTAACAAAATCATAACATATATTAACAATTCTGTCTAGTATTAATTTAAAAAAAGTAAAAAAATAGCTCAGATGCACTATATAAGCAGCATCTGAGCTTAATAATTTATGCTTTTTATTTCACTATAATTTCAACAGTTTTTGCAGCATCACGTCCGCGATCTATATACTCATAATATTCCTCTTGGGTGAAATCACGTTCAGCGGGCTTATCAGTGTTCCTGTTTTTGGTATATCCCCAATAAACAGTTTTACCATTGACCTCTTCATCTTGGATGAAGTCCTTATGTAGCAACTCGCTTCCGTCAGATGACAAGAAGTATGTCTCATAAGTATGATTTGTAAAAATGTAAATAATACCATCCTTACCCATAGAGAAATAGTGTCCGTTTGAATGAGTTTTAAGAGAGCCTGCACAGATAACCTTCCCGTTAGAATTCTTAGTATAAAATGTCACATAAGAGGTTGCCTGCTTTCCGTCAGGATACGCCACACCGCCGCGGTCGGGATAGGCCTCATCAGAAGGTGCTACAGCAAGCGCTTTGCCATTATAGCCATTTACATTAACATACTTGTATCCCCAGCCCTCATCAAGAGAATCTACTATTTCTTCAAGACTCTTATACTTTGTGACAGTTCCGATCTCGCCTGCATTGCCGCTATCTGACAATCCGCTTCCACGTCCCTCGTTCTTCTCTAATTTGTATTCATAAACATTTACAGTAGATGTTAATCCCAATCCCTGAACACCCACAAATCCTGCAATTGCAAGTACTCCTGCAGACGCAAGACCTGCGATCATCATAATCTTATTGTTTCTCATTTTCTTTTCTCCCTTTCCTTAATTAAACTTTGTGAATTTGATTGGTTGGACATTACTTGTATTTGGCTCAAGCGCATTAAACTCAGCTTCTGTCATATCTTTTTCCAATTTTTTATCTGTGATATTATCTCTAAAATAGCCCCATGCTCTATTTGTAGCATAATTCATCTCTGCATAATCCTTATGCATAAGTTCTGTTCCATTAGGATTCAAAAGATATGTCTCATATGAGTGTTGCCTATTAGCATACAAAACACCATTCGAAGTTGACAAAAAGCTAGATGTTTGTCCGGTATTAAGCTTTCCCGCAAAAACAACCTGTTTTCCAGTAGGATTAGTATAAAAAGATGCACTACCACTTTCATTAGTAGAGATGACTTTGTCTGAAATCAACAGAATATCATCATCGTATCCGGCAAGTCTGATATACGCATATCCATAGGTCTTCACGTCGTTTTTCTTTCTGTAATATCTCTCTACCTCGTCAAAGGTCTTAAAGTCTGTCACAGTTCCAAGCTCAGGAGATCCTGATAGGCTGGACTCTGTCTCCTCCATATCCTGCTCTACGGTCTCTACCGCCTCAGTCTCCGCTCCGCCTTCTGCTGTCTGAGCGCTTCCGCATCCTGTAAGAACAAGCATTCCTACTGCTACAATTCCCACAAGTACTTGTACTCTTCTTTTTCTCATTGTTTTTCCTCTCCTTTTATTGTATATGCGCGAAAAGAAGGCCCGAGTGCTTTATAAAAGCACCCGCGCCTTTTTTCTTTGTGATTAATTAAGGGGTTCAAATATGATAAGAGGTATACTTGATTCCTTGCTTGTAATGTCAGCATACTCAAGAGAACTTATACTACGCTCAACCTTAGGCACATCAACAGTATCTCTGAAATATCCCCAGCATTTGGGATTTCCATTGGAACCGTCATTGTCTGTTTCAGCATAATCTTTGTGATCAAGTCTCATTCCGTCAGCAGATATCAAGTATGTCTCATATGTCTTGAAAGTAGAAGTCGCAAATATAACGCCGGAGTTATCAATACGCATCATTCTGGATCCTGTATTAAGTGATCCCGCGCAAATAACCTGATTACCTGTGGGATTTGTGTAGAAAGTAGCCCTAGGAGATGAGCTATCACTCCATGTCTTGTCCGTAATAGCATAAACCTCTCCACTTCCAGCACGATAGCCTCTAAGATAAAGCTTCGCATAGCTATAACCACCCTGAGACCTGTAATAATCAAGAAGCTCATCGAAAGACTTGAAATTAGTAGCCTGTCCCTGCGCAACAGTTCCTGACAAACTTGACTCAGTAACTTCCATGTCAGACTCTACAACCTCTGTTGTCGCTTCCTCAACCGCCTCAGCCTCGGGCTCAGTAACGATAGCATCAACAGACTGTGCCTGAGCAGCAGGCTCAGCCTCCTCAACAACTACAGGCTCAGCAGTAGTCTCCCCTTCCGCTGTCTGCGCGCTTCCGCATCCTGTCATCACAAGCATTCCTGCAGTCATGATTCCTGCAATTACCTGTACTCTTCTTTTCTTCATTTTTGTTTCTCCTTTCCTTTTACGAACTACAACCGTCAAAGAAAAGTCAAAACACACAAAACAATGCATTTATTATAGCATTGTTACATATATATGTCCAATTAATTATGGTGCGCCGTAACCTTTGCGCCCGCATGAAAATCCGATTCTTAAGAAAACTTAAGAATTATCTACAACGGTTCTTAAGAATTGTCTGCTATCATAGATTAAGTCGGCGGTCTTTCTACGGCCCTTCTGTGTCGACACATGGCATTGCGCCAAATCTTTTATATTCGAAAGGATAATCTAATTCTATGTCAGAAACAAAAGACAATTCACAGAAACCAACTTATGAAACAGCTACAGGAGCAATCGAATTTACTCTCATGAGTGACATGATGTTTCACTACGTGATGCAGCGATCGACAAATGCCCTGACGGGGCTTGTATGCGCGCTAAAGGGAATCTCCCCTTCCGATGTGAAGGAGCTGATAGTCACCAATCCTATCGACCTTAATAGCTCAGGAAAGGAGACCATCATGGACATCAAACTAACTCTAAATGACAACGAGATCCTCAACATAGAGCTTCAAGTATATCCCGATAAATATTGGGTCCCCCGTTCGATAATCTATTTGTGCAGAGCTTTCGATAACATTGGAAAAAGCGAGGACTATTCTACTGTCAAATCAACAACCCTCTTCTGCATCACAGACCAAGAACTTATAAAGAATGCAGAGGCAGAATTCTATGCTAAATATCGTCTTATAAATATCAAGAATCATCACCTATATACTGATAAATTCGGGATAAATGTGCTACAATTAAACCACACAGACGAAGCAACTAAAGAAGATATACAGAACAACCTTGTCTACTGGGCAGAACTTTTCAAGGCTACAACCTGGGAAGAATTCAAAGCCCTAGCCAAGAACCATCCTGATATAGAGGAGGTCGGAACATTGATCTTTGAACTTAATTACGATAATCAGACAAAAGAAATACTTGAAGGCCAACGCCGTTACAGAGAGCAGATGAATTCTCAATATACTGCAGGATACACTGATGCGGAAGAAAAATATGAGGCGGAAAAGGAGCAGATGCAAAACAAAATAGATACACAAGCAGCTACTATTGCTGATAAAGATGCTACTATTGCCGATAAGGATGCTACTATTGCAAAGTTGCAAGAAGAACTTATGAAATATCAAAACAAATAAACAATCTAAGTGAATCTATAAAAACGCAATGCGCTACAACGCATTGCGTTTTTCTTTTAATCATCAATCAATTTGCAATCCCCCCAAAATCACTCTATAGAAATATGGAATTTTTGATAAGTACATAAAAGTAGTATACTTATACTATGATGAAAGTAGATGCAAAGAGATTAAAGAAGGTAGCCGAAAAAGATGCTATCAGGCTTATCGTTGTCCTCTTAGCTGCTTTTCTTATGTCTATAAATATCAACTCCTTCGTAAACGCCGTGGGGCTCTACCCCGGTGGTGCGACAGGTATTGCCATTATCATCCAGAGGCTCGCTCTTAAGTATTGGAATCTGAATATCGCTTATACCCCGATAACAATAATCTTAAATGCCGTTCCTGTATATATCGGTTTTAAGTATATAGGTAAGAAATTCACTCTTTTCTCGCTGGTAATGGTTATCGCCAACGGTTTCTTCGTCGATCTGCTTCCCGACTACGCAGTAACTCAGGATCCGCTTCTGGCAGCAGTATTTGGCGGAATCCTAAACGCCATCGCTATCACCATGTGTCTTAAAGTCGATGCCACCAGCGGCGGAACCGACTTCATCTCAATCTTTATGTCCCAGAAAAAAGGCGTGGATGCATTCCCATATATTCTGGGCGCAAATATTGTAATCCTCAGCATAGCGGGCATCTTCTTTGGTTTGGAGAAAGCTCTATACTCTATGATATTCCAATATGTTACAACCCAGGCTCTACACGTGCTATACAGAACATATCAGCAGAGAACCCTGTTTATCATTACCGATATGCCCGACAGAGTCTGTTCAATGATCTATTCCGTCTGCGGACACGGAGCAACGCTTATGGACGGCGAAGGCTCCTTTGCCCACAGAAATAAAAAGATCGTCTACTCCATAGTAAGCGCTTCCGATACAAGAAAAATAATCCCCAAGGTCCGTGAAATTGATCCGAATGCCTTCATCAATTCCGTAAGAACCGAGGAGATTATGGGTAACTTCTATATGCGTCCAAGAGACTGATAAATTCAGGAGCTGTGCTGTAACACGTATCTGCCTCCAATTATCACTTTCTACATATTATTCAGCGCAACGCAGAATCCGTTTATCTGAGCTTCTTTTTCCGCAGTGGGAGCTGCTTTGGGATCTATAAAGATTGAAGTTGCATTAAACCCTTTGATGCCCACTTTTTTAATCAGGTCTTTTCCCAGATTGGCGATAGCCTTCTCTCCGCCGGAGCCTGCCATGCAAGCGTATGCAGAATATCTTTTGCCGGCGAGAGCTTCCTTATTGTCATTAATAAAAGTCCTAATGGGAGGCGTGTAAGTTCCCGCCCAAACAGGGAAGCCAAAGATGATGCGATCATACGCCGAAAGGTCTACGCTATAGTCCTCAAGTTCAGGCTTCTCCGCCATTAAAGCACTTTTCCCGCCCCAAAAGTACTTGGCAAAGCCCTTGTCCTTATAGGCTTTCTTTGGCACAAGGCGCAGCGTATCCGCCTCAACCTTTTCCTTAATCTTGTCTGCAACGTACTCAGTGTTACCTTCAAGTGAGTAATAAACTATAAGTGTTTTCATGTTTTTATCCCCTCATTTGTAATATAATTCTTCTTTTTCTTATCATATAGAAAAAAACGTCCATTCATACTTCCTACATCTGAAACTCTTTTAGATCAACTCGTCCGTTCACAACTTCCACGCCTTCTGCGCGCAGGAGATCTCCCTGCTTCCAGGCGCCTCCGAAAGCAAATTCCCCGGCTAGCTGTCCTTTGGAGTTGACTACGCGGTGACAGGGAATGACGCCGGGCTCGGGATTTTTGTGAAGAGCGTTACCAACTGCTCTTGCCATGTTCTTATCACCCGCCATCTCGGCTATCTGTCCGTAAGTTGCAACCTTCCCTTTTGGAATACGCTTGACTGCTTCATAGATTCTTTTGCTGGGACTGTCGGAGATAATATCATAGCTCTCAGCGATCATGGTCTTTATATCTTTGTCCGGAATGGTTCCATCGAGAATGATGGTGTTCCAGTGCTCTTTATTCTGATGATATCCGGGAATTACGGACTTGTAGATCTTGCGCCAGAAATAGGCTTTTTCCGGGTCGACCTTGACGTTTAAGTTTATATAACCGTCTTTTTCATAAGTCCAAAGAAAAGCTTTCTTGTTGCCCCTGTAGCGAACAAGCTGCCAATTGTTATCGTGAAAAGGCGCATCCTGATAGGCGCCATCAAAAGATAAGCCGTATTTAAGAGCTTGTGCTCTTGTCTTCATGATTATCCCCCCCGTGTATGTATGTCATGAACCTGCGTTTTGGGCTTCACTAATAGATTATACATCACATCAAGGTGAGTGTATAAGCGTTTTTGTAACATCATTTTAATATTTATCCATCAGCAACCCCCTCTCCGCATGGGCTTATACGGATTTGGGTTGATTTTTATCTTTTATATGTTATTATATTCGTAACACTTATGAAAGGATTTTATTTTGATCTTATTATGAAAAAAATATTTCTTTTACCAATAATAATAACAGCAACCTTTATGTTGTCAGTATTTAGTCTTCCCGCTTTTGCAGAAGACAATGTAAGCTCCGGCGCTGTGGCAGAAGGGGAAACCTTTGAGGTAAAGCTCTCACAGTATGACTCTCCAGTTCAATGTAAAATCGAAAAAGTCGGAGGCGATCTGAACTTAGTGATCACCAAAGACGGAGAGCTGCTTTTTAGCGACTTTGTCTGGATCTGGGGATATCCCGAAGACAAAAACTTCAACTTAAATACCATAGAATCTGTCGGCGCCTTTGACTTTAACGCAGATCAACTGGATGACCTGGTTATCATAGGTTATACTGATGATCCTAATGGGAGCAAATGCATCATTCCATTAATATTCACAGGAAAAATGTGCATGGGACGCTTCGGACTAAGAAACGATAATGTATTTTGCAGTTTTGATGGTTATAGTGAATATGAAGCCATAAATAACGGCATGGATTTTACGGTTGAAAGTGTTAAGGCCACTCTTCTTGATGGCAACACAGATGGCATATACACAGATTACAAGGATGCCTACGCTCAGATTGCCAAAGTCTACAGAAGCGCCTACAGTAATGCAAGTTTTGAACTTGTATATGCAGACGATGACGATATTCCTGAATTATTGGTATATAGCGATGATGGCAGACATAATACTCTTTATACCTTTGATAAAGATCACGCCCGTTGCCTGCTTGATTCAAGAGCTCTTGGTTGGAGAGGTGAGGAGTATTATTATTACGCTGAAAGAACAGGCGTTATCTGCTATCACGCCAGTCAGGAGGAGGAGGAATTCAGCTTTGATTACTACATGCCAATCCCCGACGAAGGCCCGCTTACTCACACCTATTATACGAAGAAGCCATTATACTACTATGAAGATTCCGGTCCGCTATCCGCAATAAAGCAATTCTTTTTCGGTGATCCTACTGAATATATATGCGAAACTGACAAGACAATGAGCAAAAAAGAAATTAAAAAGCTTATAAAGTCCTATAAAAAATACGACTGGAAGGAGCTTATAGCTACCAAGAATTACGATACTTTCATATCAGAGTTATACTCTTCATCTGATGATGCGTCCGCTCTTACGGGAAACAGCTCAGAAAATTAAGAATACTGAAAGGTCTATGTCCCTGTGCTTAGAATTTGAGATTATCTCCAAGCACAGGGACTTTGCTTGCAAAGAAAGAAAACTCTCCGCTATCAAGGAGATTGCCGTTGTCATCCGTAACTCTGATATCAAATACCAAGATGTGTTTGCCGGTCTTGAGCTTCATGCACTCACAGTAGATATATTCCGTATTTACCGCCGGGAGCAGGAAGTTTAAGTTGGCAGATACTGTTGTAACGTAGTAACCGCTCATACTGCCCGTTGCCCCTGCCATAGCGTCAACAAAAGACAGCAGCGCTCCGCCATGGATACTTCCGTATGTATTATGAAGTCTCTTGTCGCACTTGATCCTGGCTTTACTGTAAGTTGCGCTTAATTCCAGCACTTCAAAGCCAATAAACTTATTGTATTCATTGGCATATAGTTCCGGGATTATCTTCTCCCTCATTGCATTTTCTTTTTCTGTACGTGTAGGTCTCATATATTTGTATCTCCTGATTACGCTTCTATTGTTGGGTAGGCATTTATGCCTGCCCTTTTATGTTATCACTTACCGCACTTTTTGTGGTGCCAAAAATAGGAATAGCCATATCCTATCGCAGGCGTTAAGTTTTATGAATTAGTCAGGGCGCTGCAAATGTAATAAGGTATAGACATCAGATAACAAAACTCACTGCGCGCGACCAATACAGGAGGAGCAAAGATATGGCAGATACAAAAGAAATAAATATAAACGAATGGGAAATCGGAACGAAGTGCATACAGGCTGGCTACAGACCCGGAATCGGAGAGCCCAGAGTACTTCCCATTTTCCAGACTACAACTTACAAATACGAAGATGTCGATGAGGTAGAAAGACTCTTCTCCCTGCAGCAAAGCGGCAATAAATACTCAAGAACAGGAAATCCAACACTTAACGCTCTGGAAGCAAAAGTAGCTGCTCTCGAAGGCGGTGTCGGAGCCCTCACAGCAGCAACAGGACAGGCCGCAGTTTTCATTGCAATATCCAATATCGTTCAGGCGGGTGATCACATCGTGGCATCCAATGCAATATACGGCGGAACCTACACTCTTTTGGACGTAAGACTCAGAAAGCTCGGCATCGAAACAACCTTTGTCGATCCCGAAGCACCTGAGGAGGAACTTAGAAAAGCATTTAAACCCAACACCAAGATCCTTTTTGGTGAGACACTTGGAAATCCCGCCCTTGGAATCCTTGATTTCGACAAGTTTTCCAAGTTGGCAAAAGAGTTTGATGTACCGTTCCTTGTAGACAATACCCTTGCAACACCTTTCCTGTGCAAGCCCATTAAGCACGGTGCAAACGTAGTCATCCACTCAGGCACAAAGTACCTTGACGGACACGCTGTGGCTCTTGGAGGCATCATTGTTGATGGCGGCAACTACAACTGGGCAAACGGCAAGTTCCCTGATTTCGTAAATCCCGATGCACAGTACGCCAACACCTCATATACTGAGAAATTCGGAAAGGCAGCCTTCATAACCAAAGCCCGCGCCCAGTACCTTAGAGACTACGGCCCGACGCTCAGCCCCCTTAACGCATTTCTTATTAACCTGGGAGCCGAGACGCTGCACCTTCGCGTTCCACGCCACTCTGACAATGCACTGGCTCTTGCCAAGTTCCTCAAGGATAACCCCAATGTAAACTGGGTTAACTACCCCGGACTTGAAGATAACAAGAACCATCCCCGCATTGCCAAATACTTTGACTACAACGGAGCCAGCGGAGTTCTAACTTTCGGACTTAAGGGCGGTCGCGATTCCATCAAGAAATTCGTCGCATCCCTCAAAGTCGCTGCACTTGTTGTACACGTAGGTGATGCAAGGACCTCGGTCCTTCATCCCGCTACCAGCACTCATTCCCAGATGAGCCCCGAGCAGCGCCTTGCAGCAGGCATCCCGGAAGATATGATCAGAGTATCCGTAGGAATCGAAGATGCCAAGGATCTCATCGCAGACTTTGATCAGGCGATTCGTGCTTCTGTAGACTGACATGGAAAGAGATGGTAAAAGAAAATGAGTATAAAAGTAGATACCAAGAAGTATTTTGATATAGATAAAACAACTCTTGTGAAGGAAGAGTTTAACATCACCGTTGAGGATCACGCATACCTTCCTCACATCGACGACATTGAAAACGACTGGCTTGCATTCATCGCAGTCCCCGCATTTAAGCTGGCAAGAAAAAAACATGACGGCAAAGCCTTCAGCTCTTTTGCCTCCATAGGAACAGGCCCCGGCCTTGATGTTCTTGCAGGCGCAGAGATACTTGGAGCACATAAGCTTGGCTTTACAGATCTTCAGGATTCTGTGGTAAACACAGCTGCTGCCAATGTAAGAGACAACTCCGCAGACAGTTCTTTTAACCTTGTATACGGCGCAGGCGATCTCTTCGATCCATTTAGGGGAAAAGGCGCAAATGGCGAAAATCAGCGCTTTGACGTGATATACGAGAATCTTCCAAACGTCCCTCTTTCCCAGGACAAGGTAGTAACTGACAGCCGCAACAGCGGTCACTACCTGGAGGAAAGACAAGAGCCCATCCCCAAGGAAGTTCACGCCAACATGCTAGATCTCCACTTCCTTGCTCTTAATCAGGTATCTTCATTCCTGACAAAAGACGGATTTATCCTGTCACTTATGGGCGGAAGAGTAAGCCTTGATTCATTTGTAAGGCTGGGCGAGCTTGCCGGTGTGCAGTCAGAGATCTTCACCTACGGCTGGAAGGTTCAGGCAGAACCCGAGGATGTTATAGGCGGATATGCCGATCAAGAGGCTCAAGGCTACGGTCCTTTCACCTTCTACAGATCAGAAGACCTCGCCGCAGCCTTTGAGGGCATCAACGTAGAAACTTCCGGCGCCAAGGCCTTTGAGATTGAAAGTAAACTTGCAGATAAGAAACTCACAGCTACAGAAGCTTTTGAAATATGGAAAAAGGGAGGCAGTATAGGACATACAGTCGTTGTACTGAAATCTTATGCCAAATAAGACAAAAGACAAAATCAAAAAGATAATAGAAAATGCGCTGATGCTGATCTTTGCAGCAGGCGGAAGCTATGGAAAATCAGATGAACAGGAAGCTGAGACAATTGACCCCAAAAGTCCCAAGGCTAAGATAAGGGATGTCATAGATAAAATCTCAGGCCATTATATTCCTCTTTTAACCGGTTCTTTTGAAAAGAGCTCATCTCCACTTCTGGCCTATGCAGATTCTGCCCTTGAAAACGGGAATGAGACCACGGAAGGGATACTTGAGATGCTAAGAGAAGTCATGGACGTACTTCCCTGGGAATATTCCTATGACGAAAGAAGCGATACCCCGGGGCTTGGCGCCCGCATCGGATGGGCTGAGCTCATAGGCCCCAAAGCGCCTTTTCAATCAGACAAATTTTGTCTTGGCTTTACATTAATTGCCCCGGATACTCTTTATCCGGAGCACAACCATCCCGCCACAGAACTCTATTATGTTTTGTCGGGAACCGCCAACTGGACACTAAACGGCGTAACAGCCTCCAAGGCACCGGGTGAAGTAATCCTCCACCCTTCCATGAATTCACATTCCATGGAAACCGGAAAAGAAACACTCCTTGCCTTGTATCTGTGGGTTGGCGAAGATATCGTCACCCTATCTCAGTATACGTAGGGCTTGACTCTCAGCCAAGTCCAACGTCAAGCGCCATCATGAGAATGAAACCTGCTGCAAAGCAGATGGTTCCTATATTGGAGTGAACACCCTCTGACATCTCAGGGATCAGCTCCTCAACTACTACGTAGATCATAGCTCCGGCTGCAAAGCTAAGAAGATAGGGCATTGTGGGAATAAGAACACCTGATGCCGCTATGATAAGAAGCGCACCGATAGGCTCAACTATTCCGGAAAGAACTCCGTACAGGAAGGTCTTTCCTTTTGGCATACCTTCACCTAGAAGTGGCATGGACACGATTGCGCCCTCAGGAAAATTCTGGATTGCAATACCAAGTGCAAGTGCCAGAGCGCCCGTAAAGGTAATCGCTTCATTACCGCTCATCCAACCGGCGCACACTATACCAACAGCCATTCCTTCCGGAATATTGTGAAGTGTCACCGCAAGAACCAGCTTGGTTGTCCTCTTAAGACCGCTCTTAGGGCCTTCTTCCAATTTATCCAAATGCATATGCGGCGTGATCACATCAAGGACAAGCAGGAACAGCATACCTATTCCAAAGCCTATCCCTACGGGAATAAAGCCCATTCTTCCCATATCAGCAGTCTGATCAAGTGCCGGCAATATCAAACTAAAAAATGATGCTGCCACCATGACTCCCGAAGCAAAGCCTGTAAGAGCTCTCTGAACTCTCTCACCTATAGCTTTTTTGAAAAGAAAAACACAGGCTGCGCCAAGCGCTGTTCCCAAAAAAGGGATCATAATAATCTGCCACATAAAACTTACCTCTCAAATCTAAAATCTGTAAAAAAAGAAGGGGAAAAATATCTCCCCTTCATTTTATCATATATTATTGTTTTTTATTCCGATTGCCTTACTCCAATTAAACAACTGTCCAACCACCTTGCAATGGTGCTCAACTTCCTTGTCAGACATCTCATGAATAATAGGTTCCGTATACAGATACCACATGGCGGTAATTATAACATGAAGCTCCGTGCGAGTGATGCTCTTATCCGCAAGATTCCTCTCCTGAAGAGCTTTGAGATATTCATAATCTATATCCGACATCTTGTCGAGCCATTCATTGTGAAAGCCGCTGTACTTGGTGCCTTCCGAACACTCCAGAAGGAGCTTAAGCCCATCCTTGATCTCCATCAGGCGCTCATACCAAAGTCTCGTACTTTCCTCGGTATTGGACCATACCTTTATAAGTTCCTCGTCCGATAATTTCCTTGGATCGGTGCTTCCGTCATTCTCAAGGATCCTGTTCATGCTATCCACAGTATCTTTGACGACAGCTTCAAACAGTTCTCCTTTTCCCTTATATCTCTTGTAAACAGCACCGGTCGTAACCCCTGCATCCTTGCATATCTCCGAAAGCTGAGCCCCAAGAAAGCCTTTTTTCTTAAAATGCTTAGTAGCGCTCTTTAATAGTCTTGGATCTATGCTGGTATCTTTAACTGCCATAATCAGCCAATCTTCCTCTTACACCATCCTGAATCGCTGTTCTTGATATCAACGAAATTCTTGTAGATTCCACCATTTTGCATAAGTTCATCATGGTTTCCTCTTTCAACGATTTTACCATTGTTAACGACAAGAATGCAATCAGAGTCCTTGATGGTCTTGAGTCTGTGAGCGATTATGATAAGAGTCTTGCCTTTGCAAAGCTCTGAAATAGCCTGCTGGATTGCCGCCTCGTTATCCGCATCGATGCTGGCTGTAGCTTCATCCAGAATAACGATGGGTGAATCCTTGAGGATACATCTTGCAATAGATATTCTCTGCTTCTCACCGCCTGAAAGAGAAGCGCCGCCCTCTCCGACCATGGTATCAAAACCATCCGGAAGTGACATGATAAAGTCATAGCATCTTGCTTTCTTGGCAGCCTCAATAACCTCTTCTCTTGTGGCATCAGGTCTACCCATAATGATGTTGTTGTAAACCGTATCCTTAAAGAGATATACATTCTGGAATACCATACTGATCTGCTCAAGAAGGTTCTTTAAAGGCACATCCTTGATGCTTGTACCGTTTATGAGAATCTCACCTGAATCGATATCCCAGAATCTTGCCATGAGATTTGCAAGAGTACTCTTTCCGCTTCCGGAAGGACCTACTAAAGCCACAGTATCTCCGTTCATTACGCTAAAAGATACATCGCTTATAGTCTCTTTTGAATCATAAGCAAATCTTACATTCTTAAACTCTACTGCAGGCACACCCTCTTTTACCTGAGAAATCTTATGTGAACCTGCATCAACAAGCTCAGGCTGAGCCATAACACTCTCGATTCTGTCAAGACACTTGTCCATGATAGTGAACTTCTCTGACTCCATGTACACAACCCTAAGCGGAATAAAGACATTGAGCATGAAGAGCACAACACCTAGAAAAGCTGTAATATTGATGCTTCCGTTCAAGTAAAGAATTGAAGCCACGAATCCAAGCGCTACAGCGCCCAGCTCAAAGAGAATATTAATAACAACACCGTAAGGGATCATCTTGCCCTCAAACCTTATACTCTCCTTGAAAGACTTCTCGAAGTTATCACTCATCTCCTTGGACTTCTCTCCGAGAAGATTGTAGGTCTTAGTAATGCCAATACCTTCCACATAATCAAGAACAGCCTTGGTAAGACTCTCGCTCTGCTCCTGTCTGTCTTTTGAAAGAGCAAGTCCCTTGTGATACTTGATCTCACCAACAATGATCATAATGATGGAAAAGACAAGTGTCACGATTCCAAGTGTAGGGTTGAAGAAAAGCATGAATATAGTAAAAATAGCTGCAGAGAAAAAGTAATTCATAGCATCTGCAAGTGACTGCATGGAATTTTCTTCAATAAACACCATATCGGTTGAAAGAACTGAGCTGATCTTACCTATATTTCCTGATGTAAAATATCCCATAGGAAGGCGTCTTAAGTGTTCACCGAGCTTAACTCTCATATCCGCCATGAGCATAAAGCCTGATGCGGACTGAAGCCTATCGGCAAGATGGATGAAAAGAGCCTGTGCAAGTACGCAGCCAAGAAGTCCCAAGCCGTATTTCAAAAAGCTTCCGCCGGCAATCGTTCCTTGGAAGAACTGATCAACCATGAGTACCGTAAGGATAAGTGAAGCATTCTGAAGAACTGACTTAAGAAAAGCAAAAATAAAAGCAGCACAGATCCTTCCTTTATATTTACCTGATACACTTATAATTCTCTTTATTGCCCCAATCATACAAATGCCTCCTTTAATGTAACGGCTTCGTCTTTACCGGAAACAGACCACTCTTTTGATCCTTCGGAAAGAGCCCAGAGATTAGCATACTCATCGGACTTTGCAAGGAGCTCATCGTGTGTACCCTCTGCACTGATCTTACCGTTCTTCATAACAACTATCTTGTTTGCATTCTTGATGGAATAAAGCCTGTGAGCGATAACGATTACCGTCTTATCAGCAATAAGCTCGGCGATCGCTGCGTTCATCTTCTCCTCATTCTCGGGATCCATAAAGGCTGTGGCCTCGTCCAAAACAATGATGGGCGCATTCTTAAGAATAGCTCTTGCAAGAGCAATCCTCTGTCTCTCACCGCCTGAGAGCATCTTGCCGGAATCACCCGCCATAGAATAGATACCTCTTTCAAGCCTCTCAAGGAAATCTCCGCACTGAGCCTTAATAGCTGCTTCCATAACTTCCTGATCTGTAGCATCCGGCTTACCAAGTCTGATGTTCTCAAGAATACTCATATTGAACAGGAACTGTTCCTGTGAGGCAAAAGAAATCTCGTTGTTCAGAGCTTCCAATGTCATATCTGTAATATCCTGTCCGCCAAGTGTGATCTTGCCTTCTGTAACATCGTAGAAATGAACAAGGAGCTTAGCAAGAGTTGACTTACCGCTTCCGGATTCACCAACCAGCGCAGTAACTGCATTTTCCGGAATCGTAAGATTAACACCGTCAAGTACCTCAACTTTTCCGTCGTATGAGAATTTAACATCCTTAAATTCTATAGAATGATCTTTTCCCTCAAAGGACTTATCCCCATGATTAAGGGGAGCAGCTGAAAGAATATTCTCAAGAGCAGTGATCTTGAAATTAAGCTGCGGAAGAACACTCATAAAAGTAAGAGCTCTCATAATTGTAGGTCCGATTGAAAAAGACATACACAAAATAAGAAGGAAATTAGGAAGTGATGAGCTTCCTGTATAAACAAAATATCCACCTACGGGAAGTGTCAAAAGTGCAACGCAGGGAAGGAAGCTTCCGTACAGAGCCATCCAGGGCCAGCACATCTTGTACCATGCAAGAGTAAAATCTCTGTAGCTCATAACATCCTTGGAAAATCTCTTGTAGCTCTCGCCGTCGCGTCCAAAGATCTTAACTACTTCCATACCGTTAATGTACTCAACGATGGTATCGTTCATCTTCTGAGCAGATGCGTAGTAATCACCCATCTTGCTTGTTCCGGCGCCATACATTGCCATCATGGCAACCATTCCGATGGGAAGCGCTGCAAGACATAAAAGAGCAAGCTTCCAATCAATAAAGAACATTGAAATGATAACAATGAGCGGAACCGTAATATTGGAAAAGCCCTCCGGCAAAGCATGCGCAATAAGAACTTCCATATTGTCGATATCGTCAATAAATACTTTCTTTAAAGAACCAACACCAAGCTCCTGAATAACTCCCAAGGGAAGCTTCTCCATCTTGCCCTGAAGTGAAAGCCTAAGGTTCTTAAGGGTCTGATATGCGCTATAGTGAGATCTGTCCAGTCCATAGATATACAATGCGACATAGATAAATCCGCAGACCAGCATAATAGCAGCCCAGGTGCCGTAGTAAGCAATATTAGTTTCTCCTTCTATCGCACCGAGAATCAATTTGTACACTGCAATGAACTGGCACACATTAAAGCTAAGTCCAATGAACAGCAAAAACATTGCCAGGAAAGTATATTTCTTATACTCACCCGTGTACTCCAAAACTTTTTTAAACATGGTCTCCTCCTATGTTAGCCGGAACTAACTCCGGCGCAGAATAAAAGAGTGATAATTAAATTATTGATAATTCAATTATCACCCTACGATTCACAATCTTAGCGCATCCGCTTTATTTAGTCAACAGTATTTTTGTGTTGACTTTGCAATATAATATTTTCAGAAAAAATCAAATCAAACAAACTCACTGCAGCTTGATCATATCGATCCTCTGAATTATGCCAAGATCCTCCAAGGTTTTGATCATGCGGTAAACCGTTGCTGTTCCGATGGATCTGTCCTTGGACCTGACAATGCAGCATATATCCTTGCAGGATGCTCCGTCATTGTCAGCGATGACATCTGCCATCAGCTCCCTTTGCTTGGTAACTCTATATCCTTTTTCCTTCAACACGCTTATTATCTGCTTCTTACTCATCCTATCCCCTTTCAGCACACCACCGTGAGCTCATCCAAAGAAACGCCATTGTTGTGGGCTTTCTTGTATATTTCCGTGCACCTCTTGTATCTGTCGAAAGTCTCAAGAGCCGCGTCCTTGTTGCTATATACCTTCCACACCCCCGTATACTTGACTCCCTCTCTTGAACTTCTCATAAATCCCAGAACATCATCCACGGGATATCCAAGGAAAAGACCTATCTCATGCGGAAAGTCAGAATCCTGTTCAAGGTGCTTTACAAGCTGCGCAACGCATCTGTCTGCATTACTGTATGAGTATCCCTTTTCCTTTAAAACTCTGCAGACTTCTTCGTTGGCAAAATCTCTTTTGAGCATCTTGGGTCTGTAAACATATATAAGTACATGTTTCTTGGAGTATTTAACAGGGATCATGCGAATACCCTTACAAGCAAATCTCCTATTAAACTCCCGCACCTCTGCGTTGAACTTCTCTCTGTCCTTGATATCAACAGAAAAAAGATTTCCCGTCTTAAGTCCCGCAAAAGTCGGCGAACATAATCTGATCAGTAACTGATCTCCCACTTTGGTTCCTCCCGTTAGCTGCTTTGGCTTCTCCTGTTAGTTGTAGCTAACTTAGTTACAAAATAAATACCCGAATACAATCGGGCTGTATTTTACTTGATAACTGTTGGTGATAATAATTATCAGCTATCCGTATTGATTATTATGTTAGCATTTGCTAACTTATTTTTCAAGAGCACAACTCATTTTTTTAACACAAAAATAAAATAAGAAAGGATGATAATAATATGAGTAAAGTTAAAGTTGTATTTTGGTCCGGAAGCGGCAATACACAGGCTATGGCTGATGCTGTAGCTGCAGGAATCAACGCAGCAGGCGGAGAGGCTGAGGTTACTACCTTTGATGCCTTAAGCGTAGCTGATGCAGCTAAGGATTCTGTTATCGCATTCGGTTGTCCCGCTATGGGCGCTGAAGTTCTCGAAGAGACTGTTGTTGAGCCTTTCATGGCTGAGTACGAGGGCTTTGCAAGCGGCAAGAAGATCGCGCTCTTTGGTTCATACGGCTGGGGCGATGGTCAGTGGATGCGTGACTGGCAGGACAGACTCTCAGGCGCAGGCGCAACCATCATCGGCGGCGAAGGCGTTATCTGCAACAGCGCACCTGATGCTGACGCAGTAGCAAGCCTTGAGGACCTTGGAAGACAGCTCGCTCAGGCGTAAGAATTCTCGCGGCCGGCGCGATGGTGCGGGCGCGGCTCTATCCGGGCCGCTGCGGGCAGCGCGGCGTTGCGGACGTGGCTCTATCCGGGCCGCCGCGGGCAGCGCGGACGTGAGAAGTGCCGCGGACGGTGCGATGGTGCGGGCGCGGAGTGGTCAAGTGCAAATTTTGGTCTCATTGCAACACTATATAATCTTAAACGTGCGCCGCAAAGCGCAATGCAAAAAGACGCGAAGCAGAATTTCTGCTCGCGTCTTTTTGTTTTTGGGGAGACAGGGGTTTCTTAGGCTTTTTTCCTGCCTATATTCCGCTTTTGGCATTTATAGGCAGGTTTTTCTTTCGCATTTTTCTACCTATATTTCCACTTTTCGCGTTTATAAGTAGATTTGGACCGCCATTTCTGCCTGCCTACTTTCCGCGTTTTCGCGTTTATAGGCAGGTTTTTCTTCCACTTTTTTCTACCTATATTTCCACTTTTCGCGTTTATAGGTAGATTTGGACCGCCATTTCTGCCTGCCTACTTTCCGCGTTTTCGCGTTTATAGGTAGATTTGGACCGCCATTTCTACCTACCTACTTTCCGCGTTTTCGCGTTTATAGGCAGGTTTCTCTTTCGCTTTTTTCTTCCTATATTTCCACTTTCCGCATTTATAGGCAGATTGGGCTGCCATTTCTACCTGCCTATATTCCTGCTAATCGCGTTTATGGGCAGGTTTTTCTCCCATGAAATGCATGAGGAATCTCCCCATCCATCACTTTTTTACATGGAACGCATCCATCTGAGGATATACCGCGCTGTCGCCAAGCTGCTCTTCGATGCGAAGGAGCTGATTGTACTTAGCTACACGCTCTGAACGACTGGGTGCACCTGTCTTGATCTGGCATGTGTTAAGCGCTACGGCAAGGTCTGCGATAGTTGTATCAGCTGTCTCACCGGATCTGTGTGATGAGATTGCTGTGTATCCTGCATTGTGAGCCATCTTGATAGCTTCAAGTGTCTCAGATACAGAACCGATCTGGTTAAGCTTGATAAGAATTGAGTTGCCGGCGCCAAGAGAAATTCCCTTGCTAAGACGCTCTGTGTTAGTAACAAAAAGATCATCACCAACAAGCTGAACCTTGTTACCTATCTTGGCTGTCATCTTCTGCCAGCCTTCCCAGTCTTCCTCATCAAGACCATCTTCGATAGAAATGATGGGATACTTATCTACGAGGCTCTCCCAGTGAGCGATAAGCTCATCTGATGTGAACTCTTTTCCTGACTTGGGCTGCTTGTAGAAGCCTTTTCCTTTTTCGCTCTTCCACTCTGATGAAGCAG
>JAEEGJ010007770.1_pt1 | contig 30257 bp, 26 predicted proteins | sample 8958761 | NCBI WGS metagenome assembly JAEEGJ01 (sample SAMN16246546, study PRJNA631951) | gut metagenome | biome: gut microbiome; feature: rumen; material: RS-attached | host: Bos | place: Iran: Karaj | collected 2018-10
CCTCTCGCTAAGATGTATACTCTGGGTTCCAACTTCATGCCTGCTCCTAACCATGCTGGTGGTTTAAGATATCACGGCATGAGCACGATCCTGTCACAGCTCTATCATGACGGCTACATGAAGGCAAGATCTGTTAAGCAGACAGACGTATTTGCAGCTGCTGAGCAGTTCGCAAGAGTTGAAGGTATCCTTCCTGCTCCTGAGAGCTCACACGCAATCAAGGTTGCTATCGACGCAGCTCTTAAGTGCAAAGAGACAGGCGAAGCTAAGAACATCGTATTCGGTCTTACAGGTACAGGTTATTTCGACCTCGTTGCTTACCAGAAGTACAACGACGGTGTTATGGATGACTACATTCCTACAGACGACGATATCGCAGCTTCTCTCGCTCAGTGCCCTAAGCTCGGCTGATACAGTTAATTATTTAATCTATATAGCGGGGTTGCTATTAAGGCAGCCCCGTTATTTATGAATAGTTATTGAAAATAGAACCTTAAATCAATAAAATTGTTTTTAGCTAATTGGATAGGGGAGATCGTTAATGGCTGATTTCGATAATGATTGGAAGATAACCGGCACGCCGGATCCTGCTACACCGGATCCGCAGCCTCATCAGGTACAGGCTCCAGCTCAGCCTGTTTTTCAAGCACCTCAAACTGCACAGCCTCAGGCCCAGTCTGCTTTCAAGCCGGCACCTGCAGCACAGCCCCAGGCGCCTGTTCAGGCATTCGTGCCGCAGGGAAGTAGACCTGTTCAGCCAAATCAGCCTGTAGTTATCGGATATAACGTCAATGGACCTGTTTACCGTAATGCCAACGGCTTTGTAATGCCTGCCCGTCAGGAAGACCATACGGCAGAAAGAGAGGCTAATCTTAATGAGATCGCCAAGATGATCAATCATTTTTCACCGAAGCTTGAAGTATATCAGGATTACGAGAAATGCTATCAGGAAATTCTCAAGTACACCAATAGGAGCGTTGCGCCTTTTGTCTGGGGAATCCTTATCATGCTTCAGAGCTTTGTTGCTTTCTTTTTGGCAACTTCATCCAAGTTTAAGGACACGATCATGATGTATGTGATAGCCGGTTTGGTTATCTTTCTTATTGGTGCTGCTTTTGTTGCTCTTTATTTCATCAAGAAAAAGAGGCATGCGCAAAAGTTAGAAGTTCTCTTTGAAAAGTTCGAAGAATTATCTAACAATCTGAAGATCATCTATAACGGCTACAGCAATTGTGCGCTGCCTGCCGAATACACTGATCCCAGGCTTTTATACCAGTTCCAGTCCATGATCTATCAGGGAAGAGTATTCTCGATTGGTGCTGCTCTTAACTCAATGCTGGCTGCGCCAACTGTTTATAAGAAGATAACGGAAGCTAAGAAACAGTTTGAACTCGAAACTGCAGAAAAGTTTAACGGTATAAAGGCATTCTTTAGTGCCGCCCGCTTCTTCGGAATTAAGTAGTACTATCCTTATTCATCTTGGTAAGCTGTTCACGGCGCTGTACTGTCGGGATCGTTATCTCAAAGCACGCGCCACCTTTTTCTTTGTTATAAGCTTTTACGGAGCCGCCGTGTTCTTCGGCGATTGCCAATGCCAGTGCAAGACCGATACCGTGCTTACCGTCTGCGCCTTTTGAGAAACGCTCGAAAAGGTGTTCTGCGACTTCCGGAGCAATACCCGGGCCGTCATCTGAGATCTCAAATACGACTTTATCTCCGTTTTCGGTCTTATAAGATCTGAAAGTAACTGCCGTCTTGCAGTATCTTAAACAGTTGGAGAAGATGTTTTCGAGACATCTTATGAGGTCATTCTCGTTGCCGTAGATATATGCGTTCTTAAGCTTGATATCATTGATGATGGCCTTGTCTTCGTGAATGAAGTTGCCTCTGACCTTATCGATTATAAGATCGCAAATTTTCCTTGCGTTGATCGTCTGCTTTTTGACTTCATAGTTTCCGCTCCTGCTCATGTCCATCTTGGAAATGGAGAGTAGGTTTTCAACAAGACCTGAAAGTCTTCCGGTCTCATCGATGATGACATCTATCGCGTTGTTTCTGTCTTCATCAGACTCGAAAACTCCGTATTTTAGACCTTCGGCATACCCCTGGATAGACATCAAGGGTGTTCTTAATTCGTGAGAAGCATTCTGGAAGAAGGTTTTCTGTTCGATATCAGATTCTTCAAGCTTATAGGCCATCTGGTTCATTACGTCTCCCAATTCCGAGAGCTCTTTACTGACTATGTGGCCTCTTACAGGCTTAAAGTCTCCCTTTGCAATCCGTTTAGCAAATCTTGAGAGCTTCTGGGTAGAGAAGATGAGAGGATAAGTCATCAGGATACTCAAGATGCCTGCGATGATGCTCGCGAGGAGCGCAGCCTGTACGAGCGCCAGTGAGTTGGCAGCCATGAATGAATAGTAGGATGCGGAGTTTACATAGACGCAGAGATAGTAATTTGAGAACAATTCGTCTATTGGAGACTGTTCCTTGTTTTCGCCGACCTGAATATCAGTATTTGCGGGATCCTTATGTGACTGTTCCCTAGGCGCAAAGCCTACAGTTCTGTAATAAACGATTGTGCCGTCCAGATCGATCGTCTGAGTTTTATTGAGAGCCTCATAACCGCTCTGTTCGATGACTTTGCTGATTACTTTTTTGGAAGTGTTGGTATATGAGACTGAATAATAAGCATTAGGCCAGAGGACTGTAAAGTTTCCCGTACGCTCGTCCAATGTGTAAAGTGCGATGCTCGCCTGGTTTGAGAGGTTATCTGAAGTAGCGATGGAATTATAAAGATATTCTCTTATCGCTGCATCGGCATTTTCGTCTTCAGGGTCAAGCTGCAGCGTAAATGTCTGGGTCAAGCTCTGTGTTGATTCAACAGCCTTATCGAGACGGCTGTTGCACTGGTCCTTGATGTAGTCTTTGAAGATGGACTGGATATAGATATTGATGATAAAAACAGCCAAAATGATAACAACGATCTCGACCGCATAAAAATGCAGCGAGATCGGTATTCTTATAGCCGATTTATTTTTTGAAGGCTTTTTTGTTGATTTAAACCGTGCCTGAGCAGGCTTGTCAGTCATTAGTCCTGATTGTCTCCGTCGTCTTCGTCATCTGCTTCTTCGGTTGTTCTGTCTACGAGTCTGAAGCCGTAACCCCAGATAGTAGATATTTTAGCATCTGACTTTGAAATTTTCTTCCTTAATCTTTTAACGGTGTCGTCAGCAACTCTGGTTTCGACCTGAGTCTCATAACCCCAGATCTTGTCAAGGAGCTCAGCTCTGGATACAGCTCTGTCCCTGTTTGAGATAAGGTAAGTGAGGAGCTGGTATTCATTAGGTGTAAGAGGGAGGGGCTTGCCCTGCATTGTTGTCTCTTTGGTTTTTCTGTTGATGATGATGTCGGCAAATTCGTAAACGGCATCATTATCAGGCTTATCACCGGTCTTGCCAGTGATCTCTTCCTGTCTCTTGAGGATGGATTTAACCTTCGAAACGAGCTTGATAGGTGAGAAGGGTTTTGTGAAATAGTCATCACTGCCCATATCAAGGCCCTGGATATAGTCGGTGTCGCTGTCCTTAGCCGTGAGCATGATGATCGGAACATTAGACGTCTTACGGATCTCCTTAAGAATGAAGAAACCGTCGTGACCGGGCATCATTACGTCAAGGATGATGAGATCTGCGGGTGAGTTTGAAAATACTTCGAAAAGCTTATCGCCTGTGGGGAAGCCTGTTACGTGGAATCCTTCTCTTTCTAAGAATGTCTTAAGCAGGTTTCTGATGTTATCGTCATCGTCAGCGATATAAATAAGTTTGTTCATTATTATCTCCATTTGTTCGATTTTTTACCAATTCATTCTATATTAATTTTTTTGGATATTTGATTTTAAAATGGTGCAAATATGCGGAAATAGAGCAAAAAACTTTAGTTTTGAATTGGTTTATGGTTTAATTTGTTTGCTTAACAGAAAGAAAGTTGAGGAGATATTTATGTCTACAGTACTTGTTACCGGCGGAAACGGATATATCGGTTCACATACAGTTATTTCTCTTCATGAGAACGGTTACGACGTAGTGATCGCTGATAACCTCTCGAACAGTAAGATGGAGGTTCAGAACCGTCTTGAAAAGATTACCGGTAAGAGATTCAAGTTCTACAACGTTGACTGCTGCGATATAGATGCCTTAAGAAAGGTTTTCGAAGAGAACAAGATAGATGCAGTTATTCATTTCGCAGGCCTTAAAGCAGTCGGCGAATCAGTTAAGATACCTTTGGATTATTATTCAAACAATATCGGCAGCATGATAAACGTATGCCGCCTCATGACGGAATTCGGCGTAAACAACCTGGTATTCAGTTCTTCAGCAACCGTTTACGGTTCCAGCGAGGATGTTCCTTTTACGGAAGAGAGCCCTCTTGGCGTATGCACAAACCCTTACGGCTGGACAAAGTGGATGCTTGAGCAGATCTTAAGAGACTATGCTAAGTCAGAGCCTTCAAAGAGGATCTGCCTCTTAAGATATTTCAATCCTGTAGGAGCTCACGAGAGCGGCCTTATTGGTGAAGACCCGAGAGGAATCCCTAATAATCTTTTCCCTTATATTTCAAAGGTTGCAGGCGGTACATTAGAGTGCCTTACTGTTTTCGGAACTGATTACAACACACCTGACGGAACTTGCCTTAGAGACTACATCCACGTAGTAGACCTCGCAGAAGGCCACGTAAAAGCGATCAAGTACCTTGAAAAGACTGATGAGCCCGTCTGTGTATTTAATCTTGGTACAGGAAAGGGAACTTCAGTAAAAGAAGCAGTTGCTGCTTTCGAAAAAGCATGCGGTCATGAGATCAAGCATGTTTTCGGTCCCAGAAGACCAGGCGATATTGCAGTCTGCTATGCTTCCACAAAGAAGGCAGAAGAAGTACTGGGCTTTAAGGCTCAATATGGAATCGATGAGATGTGCTCATCCTGCTGGAAGTGGCAGACAATGAATCCGGAAGGTCTTAAGGACTGATAAGGATCTTAAAGGATAATTATGGATAATCGTAATAAAAATGTGAGAAGTCATTCTGATGCAGAAGCATTCCAGTATGGCTTTTCCAAAGATGTAACAAGAAATAAAGCAAAAACAAATCGCAAGACCAAAAAGCTCAATCACATGAAGATCCGCGTTGTAGGCGGCGTTATTGCCGGCCTTTTGGGCGTTCTTATCGGTCTGGCGTTATTTGGCCTCTGGTATAAAGATTATCTTTTAAACCAGATCACTTATGAAACGACAGATGCAAACCAGGTTGCAACAATCATTGACGAAAACGGCGATACTATTGCTTTAAGCGATGTAATGGAAGCCACAAAATTCACTTATGTTCAGGATACTCCGGTTAAGAACTTCCTCCTGATAGGTATCGACAGCAGAAGCAGTAAGTACAGTAAAGACGGAAAAGGTGACAGGTCCGACGTTATCGTCGTAATGTCCATTGATTCCAACAAGGGTACGATCAAGCTCGTTTCTATCGCAAGAGACTCTTATGCTTATTTCCCGGGCTACTCAAAGCCTCATAAGATCAATGCTGCGATGTCTTACGGCGGACCTGCGTTATTGCAGGCCACTGTCGAAAACTGCTTGAGGATCAAGATCGACGGCTATGCTTATGTTAATTTCAGCCATATGGCCCAGATCATTGATGCAGTAGGCGGTGTTTACGTAAATGTGTCATCCGGCGAAAAGAAGGTCGCAAACCAGTATATCCGTGAGCTTTCAAAGTCAGCAGCGCTCATCACCGATACAGGTAACGATACATGGCTCAACGGTACCCAGGCGGTTGCCTATGCCAGGGTCAGATATGTCGGTAACGGCGACTACGAACGTATGGAAAGACAGGTCGAAGTCTTAAGGAGCGTCATGAAACAGTACATGAAGCTGTCAGCTACTAAAAAGCTCGCCTGCATGGATGATGTTCTTGGCGCTATAGTAACCAATATCGATAAAAAAGATGTTGAGAAGTATGCAATGGATTTCCTTCCTTCTTTGAAAAAGGCTGAGATGCAGTATCTCCAGCTCCCGATCGACGGATGCCTTAACCAGGGTACCTATGGCGGCGAGTGGAGCATGCGTGTCAACTGGAATGCTATGATCCCTTATGTTCAGGAATTCTTCTATGGCGAGAAGTATGATTTTGATGAGGTAAAACTACCGCCGAAAGCGCCTGAATTAAGTAATTGCAAGACGGATATACCACTCGAAAAACTCATTCATTAGTGTTTTTGACTTTTTTTGATTTTCATATTGACAGTCACCCGATTAAGAATTATATTTTGTTGTGGTTAGCACTTAAGGTAATAGAGTGCTAACCGCAATTTCATTGTATTGGAGGTCTTTTTTATGACAATTAAGCCCTTAGCAGATAAGGTAGTAGTTAAGAAACTTCAGGCTGAAGAGACAACAAAGAGCGGCATTATCCTGTCCTCCGGTGCTCAGCAGAAGCCTCAGATCGCAGAGATCATTGCAGTAGGTCCCGGCGGAATCGTAGACGGCAATGAGATAAAGATGGAAGTCAAAGTAGGCGAGAAGGTAATCATCCGTGATTATGCCGGCACAAACGTCAAGCTCGACGGCGAAGAGTACATCATTGTACGCCAGGATGACATCGCTGCTATCGTTGAAGATTGATTATAAATTTGGAGGCGAATATATATGGCAAAAGACATTAAGTACGCTGAGGACGCAAGAAAAGCTCTTGAAGAAGGCGTAAACAAGGTTGCAAATACCGTTAAGGTCACATTGGGACCTAAGGGAAGAAACGTTGTACTCGACAAGAAGTATGGTGCACCTCTTATCACAAACGACGGTGTTACGATCGCAAAAGAGATCGAATTAGAAGACCGTTATGAAAATGCAGGCGCTCAGCTCGTTAAGGAAGTTGCTTCCAAGACAAACGACGTAGCAGGTGACGGTACAACAACAGCTACACTCTTAGCACAGGCAATCATCCGTGAAGGTATGAAGAACGTTGCTGCAGGCGCTAACCCGATCATCTTGAGAAAAGGTATCTCCAAGGCAGTTGATACAGCAGTAGCGGAGATCCTCGGCAAAGCTAAGCAGGTTGACGGTTCCAAGGACATCGCACGTGTTGCTGCAATCTCCGCAGGCGATGAGGAAGTCGGCAAGATGATCGCTGAAGCTATGGAGAAGGTTACAGCTGACGGCGTTATCACAGTTGAAGAGAGCAAGTCAATGCTCACAGAACTCTCTGTTGTTGAAGGTATGCAGTTCGACAGAGGTTATATCTCTCCTTACATGGCAACTGATACAGATAAGATGGAGACTGTTTTCGACGAGCCTTACATCCTTATCACAGATAAGAAGATCTCCAACATCCAGGATATCCTTCCTGTAATCGAGCCTCTCGCACAGTCCGGCAAGCAGCTCGTTATCATCGCTGAAGACATCGAGGGTGATGCTCTTGCAACACTCATCGTTAATAAGCTCAGAGGCGTATTCACATGCGTTGGTGTTAAGGCACCGGGCTTCGGCGACAGAAGAAAGGCTATGCTCGAAGATATCGCTATCCTCACAGGCGGTCAGGTAATCACATCTGATTTGGGCCTTGAGCTCAAGGATACAACTCTTGACCAGCTCGGCAGAGCTCACCAGGTTAAGGTAAACAAGGACAACACAATCATCGTTGACGGTGAAGGTGAAGAGGGCGCAGTTAAGTCACGTGTTGCTCAGATCAAGGCTCAGATCGAAGAGACAAAGTCCGATTACGATCGTGAGAAGCTCCAGGAGCGTCTCGCTAAGCTCTCCGGCGGTGTTGCTGTAATCAAGGTTGGCGCTGCTACAGAGACAGAGATGAAGGAAAGAAAGCTCAGAATCGAAGATGCTCTCAATGCAACAAAAGCTGCAGTTGAAGAAGGTATCGTTCCTGGCGGCGGAACAGCATATGTTAATGCTCTTCCTGCTATCGCTAAGCTCCTTGACGAGACAGAGGGCGATGTAAAGACCGGTGTTAAGATCGTTCTTCGCGCACTTGAGGAACCCGTTCGTCAGATCGCTGCAAATGCCGGTCTTGATGGCAGCGTAATCTGCGAGAAGATCAAGAACTCCAACCCCGGCACAGGTTACGATGCTTTGAACGACAAGTATGTTGATATGTTCGAAGCAGGAATCGTTGACCCTGCAAAGGTTACACGTTCTGCTCTCCAGAATGCCGCATCCGTATCTTCAACACTCCTTACAACAGAAGCTGTGGTAACAGATATTCCTGAGAAGGAAGCACCTGCTATGCCTCAGCAGCCGATGTATTAATAGTTCGCAATAATAATTTCCGCGAGCGGGGCTTCTGCGCTTCGCTTGTGCAGAAGCTCGCGAAAATTATATTGCTCACTTTCAGAGTAATAGACTTAAGAACCGTTCCTATTGGAGCGGTTCTTTTTCGTGAATCCGTTTTTCTGGATAAAGCAAACACCTCGTGGACGGAAATGGTGACGGTTTTGGCTGATATCGTCACACATTTCGTCCTTTTTGGATGTTGTAGACGAAAATGGTGACGGTTTTAGCTGTTTTCGTAACATTTATCGTCCCTTTAACGGGCAAATTAAGAAAACAAACAGCATTTCACTAACCCCGACCACAAACCCTAACTCATTGATACTTAAAAATTCTATTTTTGGTATAATATCAGCTGTTTGAGGTGAATCATGTTACAGGACAGTTTTATTGAGACAAGCGTTAAGCGCAAGACAGGCTTTACTGAGGTAATTTTCAACACATTCCTTATTACTGCCTGCATAATCACGGTTTTCTTTATTAATTTCATCCCGCTGTCACTCGGTTATAATGCCTGGTTTATTACCGGTATTATTTCGTTTGGTATCGTGGCGGGCGTTGTTATCCTCATTAAGCGTGAGAGCAAGATATATGAGATCGAGATGTCCAATGACCTGGTAGATTGTGCCGTGATCCACTCTGATAATAAGCGTGATGATCTTTTGAGCTTTTCCATAAAAGACTGCGAATATATTGGCCCTGTTACTTCAGACAGGTTTGAATCTGACAAAGCTGACAGCAATCTTGTAATCAAGATGACTGACTTTAAGAACTTCGATATAGAGGATACTTACTGGTATTTTCTGGTCGTCAATGAAGGCTATAAGATCATGCTCGTCTTCCATTACAAGGAAGAGATGTATCCGGTCTTCAGAAGATATAATCCCAGAAACACTATAGCTATGGCGATGCCCAGGAAATCGAAGCCTGTTGAAACTGAAAAGACGAAGGGCGCTGAAGAATCCAAAGCCGCAGAAGAATCCAAGGGAGCCGAAAATGAGTGAGGTCGTAAAGTTCACAGATATGGAGGCTTATTGCAAGGCTACCGAATGCGGTATCGGCGATAAGCTCTATTGCTCCACATTGATCGGTGATCTGCAGGAGGCCGCCGAGAGAGGTTCTTATGCGCTCGGCTATGGCACTGATTTCCTTAAAGATAATGAGATCTGCTGGATCATATTAAAGATGAGGCTCCATTTTACTGAGCTTCCGTCCTGGCATGAGACATTCAGGATCAGGACTTGGGCAAATTATTTAGACAAGTTCTATTTCGGCCGTGATTTTGAGATCTATTCGAGTGATAACAGGCTCATCGGCATGGCAACTTCCGTTTGGATCCTTGCTGACTGGAATACGCACAGGCCCGTTATCGCCAATAAGCGTCCGGAACTTCCGCCGCCGCTTATTCAGGATCCGAAGCTCGTATTCGGTGAAAAGTGCCCCAAGATAAGATTTCCTGACAGAAATGAAGTTGCAGGTGAGTCCGACAAGCCTGTGATCATCAAATATGCTGATTTCAACGAACTTGACCGCAACAGGCATGTAAATAATTCCAGATATACAGCCTGGGCTTACGACGCGCTGTTTAAGTGCGGCTATGACGTGACTCTTATTGAGGATCTCGTGATAAATTACAACAGCGAGGTCAAGGCAGGGGAGAAGGTCGAACTTTTCATTTCGGAAAAGGACGGCAAACTCACTGTTTTTGGTTATAAGAACATTGATACCAAGGTGTTTGCCGTTGAAATTACCATGAGAAGCGTCTAACATTCTCAATCATTTTTGCCTGTTTGCGCTTTTTTGTTTTTCTTACTTTGTTATAATAGAGAGTTGTATCAGACTTTCTGGAGGTAGCAATGATCGAGATTAACAATCTTGTGAAGAGATATGGCGACAAAAACGCTGTTAAAGGCATCTCTTTCACAGTAAATGATGGCGAAGTCCTCGGCTTCCTGGGACCTAACGGTGCAGGAAAGACCACAACGATGAATATCATTACCGGATATCTTTCATCTACTTCCGGCAGTGTCAAAGTAAATGGTCACGATATCCTTGAAGAACCTGAACTGGCGAAAAAAGAGATCGGATACCTTCCTGAGAATCCGCCTCTTTATACCGACATGACCGTTAAGGAGTATTTGAACTTCATCTGCGATCTTAAGGGTGTTGCCAAGGAAATGCGCAAGAACCAGCTCGAAAATATCGTTGCCATGGTTAAGATCTCAGATGTCTATGACAGACTTATCGGAAACCTCTCAAAGGGTTATAAGCAGAGAGTCGGTATTGCCCAGGCTCTGGTCGGCAATCCGTCGATCCTTATCCTTGACGAACCTACAGTAGGTCTTGACCCTAATCAGATCATTGAGATAAGAAGACTCATCAAAGCGCTTTCATCTACTCACTCTGTAATCATCAGCTCACACATTCTTTCTGAGATCCAGGAGATTGCAGACAGGGTTGTAATCATCAACAGAGGCAAGATCGCTGCTATCGATACGATCAGTGACCTTTCAAAGAGACTTTCAGGCCAGTCAAAGCTGCTTTTGACATTCAGAGGTCCTATAAAAGAAGCTGTTACGGCTATCCGCACTGTTAAGGGTGTAAGTTCAGCAGTTTCCAGAGTTGCAGACAGCAGATTCTCACAGATCGAGATAACTATCGCAGCAAACGATACGACTGAAACGAGAGTTGCTATTTTCAATCTGATGGCAAGGTCAGGGTGGCCGATCCTGGAACTCCGTTCATTGGATCCTACTCTTGAAGAAGTCTTCCTCAGCATTACTTCAGGCAAAGGAGGATCAAAGTCATGACAGCTATCTTTAAAAGAGAATTCTTATCCTACTTCAGATCTCCTGTCGGTTATGTTGCAATTGCTCTGTTCTCATTCCTTTCAGGTTTCATTTTCTATTCTCAGTTCGCTTTAGGTACAGTTGATATCGCGAGTGAGGTTATTACATTGAGAAGCTTTTTCGTGGTTATAGTTCCTATCATCACGATGGGTCTTCTTTCTGAAGACAAGAAGAGGGGAACTGATATCCTTTATTACACGACACCGGTTAATCTCTTTAACGTAGTAATCGGAAAGGTCCTCGCCGCATTCGCTTTATATGCGATCATGTTCATCAACGTAATCATCCACATCATCGTTACGGTTAACTGCGGCGGTGTTTTCGGCGTAGGCGCGGTAGGTACGATCGTCGTATTCTTTTTCATGGCATTCATGTATATCGCAATCGGCCTTTTCGCTTCTGCAATTACAGACAGCCAGATTGTTTCCGCTATCGTTGCATTCGTAATCATCATCATTACCCAGCTCCTGGGAACGATCGGTGATTATCTTGGAACTGCATTTACGTCGATCTTCTCCGGACTTAATTCCGGTTTTGCAAATACAGTCGGTAATGCCATCTCAAAGTGCATCAACTGGCTTGATCCTTTCTTGAAGACTCAGGATTTCCGTCTCGGAATATTCTCCGTTTCTTCTCTCGTATTCCTCGTTTCCGTTGGTATCCTGTTCCTCTATCTGACGTTCAGGGTTCTCGATAAGAAGCGCTGGAGCCAGAATTGACGGAGGTGCTTTGAAATGGGAAATAAAGTTTTGACATCAAATAAAAAGACTGACAGCCGTTCCGATAAGATCAAGTTATATTCTATCGGTGCTGTTGTTATCCTCATCGGAATACTTCTTGTCGCTAATATCCTTTTCGAAAAGATCCTGGGCAAGGCACTTACTTTCGATTTTTCCGATAATCTTTCGAATTCACTGTCTCAGCAATCCGTCGATTATCTTGATTCTCTTCCTGCCGATACAAGGATCCGTATCGTCGGCCTTTTCGACAAGCCCGAAAACGTATCCGGAACACCTTATCAGTACATAATCCCGCTTTTAGACGATTATGTAAGGGACTCAAAGGGCAGAGTATCTGTTGAATATGTTGATGCACAGACTCATCCGCAGATAATTACACAGCTCGATCCGTCCAATTCATATGACCTGCAGAATAATCTTGGATCTTTTGTTATTAAATACAATGATAAGATCAAGATCGTATCTCCTTATGACTGCTATTCTTACGATGAGGATTATCTCTCACAGGGTTACTACTATGTAATCGGCAACAATACCGAATACAGTTTTACGAATTCCATGTATATCCTCACACAGGGTTATTCCTGCAAGGCTTACGTTGTTACAGGACTTTCTGATAACGGTAATGAGTACATTAAGAAGATCCTTGAGGGTATGGCGATCGAATATAATGAGCTCGCTGTTGCAGAAAATTTCGTTATTCCTGAAGACTGTGATCTTTTGATCCTCAACGGTCCAAACAGCGATATATCCGAAAAGATGCTGACCTCTATGACAGAGTATGTTTCAAATAACGGTAAACTCCTTGTTTCTGTCAATTACAACCTTAAGAATACAGGAGAGAGGTTTAACAGACTCAACAAGCTCTTAAATCAGCTTAATATCAATATCGATCCGGCAATGATATCTGAGAACGACCCCTGGTCACAGCTCGGCGGACTTACAACTGATACATCTGTTCTTCCTACAGGAGATTTTATTTCATATATCGGTGAGACAGCGCTTCACAGCACTTTCGCAAGATCAGTCAGAGTATCCGATTCTGTAAATGGCGAGATCGCTGTTTATCCGGTTCTCGTTACGAGTGATAATGCAGCTACCGTAGAGTTCGACGAGAATGGAAATGAAGTTGCAGGTTCCTATGTTTCCGAAAAGCAGTTCAATGTCTGCATGTATGCTGCAGGTTCTGGATCAGATCCTGCAAAGGCATTCGTCTTCGGCACTACGAATTTCACATCTGATGACTATATTTCAGCTTACGGCTTGAATGATAAAAATGTCTCATTTACGAAAGCATGCATCAGAGAACTTACAAACACCAAGAACGTTTCTGTCTTGAATATTTCAACCAAGAATGTCGATAACTTCTCACTTAATCCTGAGAAGGCTTCGGCATCAGCTTCCACAGCGATCCTGGTAGTATTCATGATCCTGATTCCTGTTCTTCTTGTTGCTGCTGCAGTAATAGTCTATACAAAGAGGAAGAATCTCTGATATGAAGTCAGTAAAGAACCTTCTTGTTCCGTTTATCATACTGGTTGCGTTGTCATTATTCGCAGCTGTATATTTCATTGTCGATGGTATTGCCAAGAAAAAGGCAAATGATAATGGTGAAGGTGTTGTTACTGTCTTTGCGTGCGATCCGAAAGAGGTCATTAAGATCTCGTCAACGAATATCGGGACAAGCTATACATCTGCTGTTAAATGCTCTTACGACGGTTCCGAAAATGTTATCTGCGAATTTGCAGGTGATGATTTCAGCGCTTCCGAAGAGTATTCTCAGTCCAAACTCCTGTCATTTGTTAATGCAATGACCAGGATCTATAGCGGAAATAAGATAAATGCTGAAGGGCATTTGGCTGATTTTGGCCTTGATAACCCTAAGTTTAAGATCGTTGTTGAGACTAATTCAGGAACGACAACTCTTCTGCTCGGGAATCAATCTCCTGATAATCAGTGTTGCTATCTGTGTTTTGAAGGAGCTTCTGACGTTTATACTGTAGATGTCAGCATGGAGCTCTATGCAGGACTTAAGGGAATCGATTTCCTGGATTCTATCACCATCAGCATCGATTATAACGAGGTTAACTCCGTTCACTTTGACAGAAAGACTGACGGTTTATCTCTTGATGCTAAAGTTACCGTTAAGAACAACGGAATAGCGGTTTTTGACCTCTATTCTCCTTATGTTCACGGCACGAGCGGTTATTTCGGAAATATGTTTGATACGCTCTCAAACATCCTGATCGATGAGTTCGTCGAGATAAAGGGCACGGAACTTAAGGATTATGGTCTTGATGTTCCTGCTTATCATTTTGCATTTAACATGAAAAACGGCAGTAAGACTGAGTTTTTCTTCAGCAAGCCTGTCAGTGGTTATTATTATGGCTATGTCAGCGGATCCAACAAGTATTTCAAGCTTTCAGAATATGTTCTCACGGGTGTAGATATAGATGAGACTGTTCTTATCGATCCTTATATCTGCTACTGCTATGCTAAGGATTTCACGACGATCATCGGAAAATACAAGGAAAAGACATTTAAGTTTGAACTTGATGTTCCTTCCGGAAATTCTATTGTTTCGGAAGAATCAACAGTATTGCTCGATGGAAGAAATGCAAAGATCACTGATTCTGCAGGAAGGTCTTACAGCTCACTTCTTTTCGAGAGCATTGCCTGCATTAAGATAGGCGGTGTTGAGATAGCAGAAAAGACAAAGCCGTCTTCTGATCCTGAACTTACACTTACTTTTATTGACAAAAATTATGTTACTACGGTTTATGAATTCTACCCCAAGGGCACGGATTCCTACTATGTCTTCAAGAACGGCGAATACATGAATTTCTATGTATACGCTACTGAAATATTTAATGACGGCGGTTCAGACACCTACAGCTACGGTTATTGGAGAGCTTATGAACTTCTGAACCAGGCAATTACCGACAACATGAACGGAATATACGATTTGTAAAGTGATGAACAGGGAAATGGATAATAGCTAAGGAAAAGTTAAACCTAATAATAAGAATCAAAAGCCTGCGCCCGGGAAAAAGGACGGAAGCATATCTCAGAATGCAATAAGAAAAGCGCTTACGATCGCAGTCATGATCTTCTCGCTGGTTCTTATCATCAGCATTGCCTTGATCTTTGTAGTATCTAAAAAGATCGAATCTCTGGCAGGTGCCGATGCTCAGATCAAGCTCTCAGCCCAGGGCGGTTTCTCGTGCGAATATTCAGAAGCTCAAAAGCTCTATCCTTATGGTGACGGCGTTATCAAGGTCACTTTGGAAAGAATCGCTTATCTTAATCTTTCAGGTAATGAGGTATTCTCACAGCCGGTATCTTACAAGAACCCTCAGTGTGCAATATTCGGCGATTATGTAGCTGTCTTTGACAGAGACGGTTATAACTTCACGGTCCTTGATAAGGACGGTATCTGGTACAGCAAGCCTATGGCTAATCCGATCAAGGCGGTCCAGATGTCCGATGCCGGCTTCATCGCTGTAATTACAGGCGGTGAGGACTCTTTCGGAGATGTCACTTTATATGACAGGACAGGAAACCAGCTGGCTGTTTGGACATCTTATAACTCAGGTTTCCCTGTATGCTGCGCATTTAACAGCGATTCCTCGCTCCTTGCCGTATCTACTATCAACACGAGCGGTGCCGTCATAGTGCCTTATATCAGAGTTTTCTCTATATCCAGGAACGATAAGGGTTACGAAGTCCAGGATAATGCGGTTTATACCACTGAAGACAACGTTATTTTCGCATCCCTTTACTATGTTGGAAACAAGCTCTGCTGCTTTACTGCAAATTCATTATATGAGGTCAAAGATAACAATCTGGCCAGGATGAACTATGATTTTTCTGCGATCAGCTACGTTAAAAACGTTAACGGAAACCTGTTCATCACATATTCTGACGGTATCAGCCAGTTAAGTAAGCTCGCGGTTATCGATTCTAAGGACAGCATCCTTTATAACTCCAACATCGGAACGAATATCGTTGCTGTTACGCAGAATAAGAACACTTACGCGATAAGTGTCGACAGGCGAGTTTTCATTGTTAATTCCAACGGCGTGATCACCAACGATTATGCAGTTGACGAAGATATCATCAGAATGAACTTCATCTCCGGAAATAAGCTCTGTGTCGTATCGGCGAGCGGTGTCCACACGATTAACTAAGGTGATCTTATGGAAACTGAAGTAAAGCTTGCGTTTAAAGATAAAGACAGTCTTTTCAAGGCAGCACTGTCAGAAGATTTCCGTAAGTTTTCAGGGGATTCTGAGCCTGATACGATGCTCCTCGAAAACAGTTATCTCGATACTAATGACATGAAGATCCTAAAGCGCAATGCGTCCGTAAGACAAAGGCACGTTAAGGGGTCAGAAGATTATTATGAAGAGACAGTCAAATTCAGAGGCGGCGCTTCGGGCGGTCTTCACAGAAGGTTTGAATGGAATGTAAGACACGAAGGAAAGTTCTCTATTGATGATTTTAAGAGCCTTGCAAAAGAGCATGGCGACCCTGTTGAACTTTTGGATATTGTTTTCGAGGGCGTCGAAAATGATGACCTCACAGTTCTTTGCTTCAATTCATTTCAAAGAACTGTTTACGAACTTGAGTTTAAAGACAGTAAGATCGAAGCATGTTTTGATTCGGGTCTTATCAAAAATTCAGACGGTTCCAAGACTGATGAGATATGTGAATTAGAACTCGAATTGATCACGGGTGACGAGGATGACCTCAAAGAATTATCAGGCCTTATCAGTTCAAAATTCGATTGCCATCCGTTGGATAAAAGTAAATTTCAGAGAACGCTCGAATTAGCAAGAAGGGGATAATAAGCTTATGAAGAGTACAGTTTATGATTGCATCATTGTAGGAGGAGGCGCAGCGGGACTTTATTGTGCCGCGCAGCTCGCCAGGACCGCATTTTACTCAGGCAAGAAGATCCTGATTATTGAAGGCGGAAGCAGAGTGGGAAATAAGCTTTCGCTTACGGGAAGCGGCAGATGCAACCTCACAAATACAGCGATAGAGATCGATAAGTATAATACCGACGATCAGGTAAAACTCGAATCCTGCCTTAACAGATACGGCGAGACTGATACGAGTTATTTCTATGAAAACGTACTTGGTGTCGTACTTGAGCAAAAGGGAACACTGGTTTATCCTGCTACTCTTAAGAGTTCTACTGTTGTTGACAGCTTAAGGTTCTATTTGGAAGACAACAATGTCCAGACAGTATTAAAAGAGCACGTTGTTAAGATCACAAAGATCGACAATATCTTTAACGTTGATACCGATGCGGATAAGGAATACATAACCAGAAATCTCGTTATCGCAACAGGTGGAATTACTTATCCTAACACCGGTTCTACCGGCGATGTCTTAAAGCTTGTTGAATCGATCACTGATAAGACATGCTTTGTTCCGTTCATGCCTGCTCTGACCACACTCTCAGCCGATATGCCCGGCATAAAGGGCATGGCAGGAATCAGGTGCAGGGGCGATGTTAAGATCGTTGATTCCAACGGCATTATTAAGGCCCAGTCAGAAGGTGAGATCCTGTTTACAAAAGAAGGCGGAATCTCCGGAATCTGCGTAATGGATGTATCTGACAGCGTTGTAAGACTTTTCGAAAACGGGGATAAGGATGTTAAGGCAGTCCTTAATCTTACAGGCAAGGCAGGCGGCGAGATCTTACAGATGATCTACATCAGAAGAGAGATGTATCCTCACAGAAACTGCTCTGACGCACTATCCGGAATGCTCCTTAGAAATGTTACCGACTTCGTTATGAAGAAGATGGGCCTTAAGGCTGACAAGATGACCTTAAGGGAATTAGATGATGCAAAGCTCATAGAACTGACAAACCTCTTATGTGCTTTCCCGATCCCTATTACAGGCTACGGTGGAGCTGATAAGGCTCAGGTCGCATCAGGCGGATTTAAACTCTCCAAGTTAGATGACAACATGCAGGTCAAGTACTGTAACGGCCTTTATATAATCGGCGAGGCTGTTAACGTCAACGGTATCTGCGGCGGTTATAATTTGCAGTGGGCATGGACCTCTGCAGCTCTTGCAGCGGAAGGAATATCTCAAAATGTTTGAGATTAGAGTTATCCCGAAAGTAACTTCTGATAAAACAACAAACAAGAAGCCTGATTCTCTCCTCATAATCGAACAAATAAAGAAGTCAGGCAATAAAGCCATGCGCATGGGATTAAAGGACTTGGAAGACGGTTCCAAGATCCTTGATATCTCTAAAAAATTCATCGATGCCAGACACGGCAAAGTAGTGATCAATTATAGATTTGATTTCATCTCCCAGGAAGAAAAAGAATCTTTGGAAAAAGAGGCTGACTTTGTTGCAATGCCTTATGAAGAGTCTTTTGAAGATTTCAGTTCCTTTAAGCGTCCTATAGTTGTAGGTACAGGTCCTGCAGGACTTTATGCAGCATTGATCCTGGCTAAATACGGTTTAAGACCGATCGTTTTAGAGCGCGGGCCTGAAATGAACCAGAGAATTGCTGATACTGAGGCGTTTAAGAACGGCAACGGCAAGATAAATCCCAATTCTAATATTCAGTTCGGCGAGGGCGGAGCAGGCACATTTTCTGACGGAAAGCTCTATTCCGGCATAAGTTCCGGCCTTAAAGATTTCGTCTTAAGGTCCATGATCGCTCATGGAGCGCCTCATGATATCTTATATGACGCACATCCTCATATCGGTACGGACCGATTAAGAAAAGTCGTAACGAGCGTCAGGGAAGAGATAATAAAACTAGGCGGTGAAGTCAGATTTAATACAACCTTTTTAGGCTATTCATCTGAAAAAGGCGCCCTCAAAAACATAACTGTTTCCGATGAAAAAGGAACTTATGAGATCCCTTGTGACCGTTTGATCCTGGCAATCGGGCATTCCAGCAGAGATACTTTCAGAGCGTTGAACCGTTTAGGTCTGGATATGCAGTCAAAGCCATTTTCTGTAGGCGTCAGGATCGAACATCTGAAGAAAGATATTGATCTTGCCCAGTACGGCTTTGATTCAGATAATTCAGCCGACATCACTCCTGCTATCTATAAGCTTTCCTGTGATACCAAGACCGGAAGGAAACTTTACACATTCTGCATGTGCCCTGGCGGCGAAGTCGTTGCAGCACAGTCTGATGACAGAAGCGTCTGCACAAACGGAATGAGCTTAAGAGCCAGAAATAATACAAATTCCAACAGTGCGATCCTTGTTCCTGTCGACTCCAATGATTACGGCGACGGAATTCTTGACGGAATTAAGTTCCAGGAAGATCTCGAGCATAAGGCATTTATTGCCGGCGGAAGCACAGGAAAAGCTCCTGCTGTAAGATATGGAGACCTTATCCTGAATAAGAAGACCACAGAATTCGGAAAAGTTAAGCCTTCGTTTATGCCGGGCGTAACCAATGCGGATCTCAATGACGTTTTCCCTGAAAAGATCCTCGAGACGATTAAAGACGGAGTGGAGAAGATGGGTAAGAGGATCAAGGGCTTTGACGATCCTGACAGCGTTCTTACAGCTGTTGAAGCCAGAAGTTCATCTCCGGTCAGGATCGTAAGAGATCCTGAAACACTTCAGAGTATCACGGTTAAAGGTATTTTTCCGTGCGGTGAAGGCGCAGGATATGCGGGAGGCATAATGTCTTCTGCGATCGACGGTATAAAATGCGCCAATAAACTTGCCGTTTCTTTGCTCGATAACTTATAAGCGCCATATTTTCGATATTTAGAGTTATTATATCGATAAGATAGAAAGAACATGTTTTAAGGAGGATATGATATGAACAGTGAGAAGAATACAGCCGTTGTAACGGTTTTGGGTAAGGACAGAGTCGGTATCATTGCTGATGTTTCCCGTCTTTTAGCTGATTACGGCATCAATATCAATGATATTTCACAGACTATCCTTGATGATATCTTCACAATGGTCATGATGGTCGACCTCAAAGATCTTGTAATCGAAGAATCCGATATTTCAGATAAGCTCACAGAACTGGGCAAGAAACTCGGTGTACAGATCACTATCCAGCACACCGGTCTTTTCAACGCTATGCACACTATCTGATCTTCCTTATTTTGCGAGGCTTTTATGATTAACGAACATGAAATAATCGAGACAATGCAGATGTTCAACAGCCAGCATCTGGATATCCGTACGATCACTATGGGTATCTCTCTTATGGACTGCGCTGCTCCCACAGTAGAAGAATCCTGCAACAGGATCTATGACAAGATCTGCAAATATGCGGGAAAACTCGTTGAGACAGGCGAACTTATCAGCAAGAAATACGGAATTCCGATCATTCATAAGAGAATTTCCGTTACACCTATATCAATTGTTGCAGCAGCGTGCGGAGCTTCTGATTACACACCTTTTGCAAAGGTTCTTGATAAGGCAGCAAGGACCTGCGGCGTTAACTTCATCGGCGGTTTTTCAGCTCTCGTACAGAAGGGCTATACAAATTCCGATAAGGTATTGATCAACTCAATTCCTGAAGCATTAGCTTCTACTGAATTTGTATGTTCGAGCATCAACTTGGCTTCGACAAGGACCGGTATCAACATGGATGCCGTAAGGGATATGGGCGTCATAATCAAAAAGACTGCCGAAGCTACGAAAGATAAGGGCGCTTTAGGATGCGCTAAGCTCGTTGTTTTCGCGAACGCACCTGAAGATAACCCGTTCATGGCAGGAGCTTTCTTAGGACCCGGCGAACCTGAATGCGTTATCAATGTCGGTATTTCCGGCCCCGGTGTTGTTAAGCACGCATTAGAAGGTGTTAAGGGCAAAGACCTGGGCGTTGTAGCTGAGACTATCAAGAAAGCTGCATTTAAGATCACAAGAGTAGGTGAGCTCGTTGCAAGAGAAGCATCTGAAAGACTTAAGGTCCCTTTCGGAATCATCGATCTTTCTTTGGCTCCTACGCCTGCTGTCGGCGACTCTGTTGCAAGACTTTTGGAAGAATTCGGACTTGAGACTTGCGGCACATGGGGCACGACTGCAGCGCTTGCTATGCTCAATGACGCTGTTAAGAAGGGCGGAATCATGGCATCTTCTTACGTCGGCGGCCTTTCCGGTGCTTTCATTCCGGTATCAGAGGACGAAGGAATGATCGCTGCTGCAAGATCCGGTTCATTAAAGCTCGAAAAGCTTGAAGCTATGACATGTGTATGCTCAGTCGGCTTGGACATGATCGCTATCCCCGGTGATACAACGGCAGAAACCATCTCCGGCATTATCGCTGATGAGATGGCACTCGGGACATTTAATAATAAGACAACAGCCGTAAGACTCATTCCTGTTCCCGGAAAAACTGTAGGTGACAGCGTTGAATTCGGCGGACTTCTCGGTACTGCGCCGATCATGGATGTTAACAGAGCTTCTTGTGCTGATTTCATTCACAGAGGCGGAAGGATCCCTGCTCCGATCCATTCAATGCGTAACTGATAATCATGACGAAGGAGAAACCGACAGTTCAGAACCAGATTCCGGCAGATGAAGCCGTTGAAACTGTTTCAGAAGCCGGCAAGAAGTCAAAAGCAAAGCGCTTTTGGGAATATGTTACTGACTATAAACGCTCGACGGTAGCTTTGACGCTGCCGTCTGCTATTTTCGATATTTCCTATTCCGGTTTTCTCCTTGCGATGTCAATCGTGTTCTTTTCGTATTGGCTCTTCATGATGTCTTTTTATACTTTCCTGCTTTTCTGGATAAGGATACTTGTCCTTTACAGGGCAGGAAGAGGAGCCGTCTTTAAGGGCAAGCGTTTTTCAGAGAGAAAAAACTATAGAAAGTTTTGCTGGAACCTCATATTCCTTGATGCGATCATCGCATTCAATATGTTCGTGATAGTAAAGTTTAATGTTCTTCATAACTATTCCGGGTTCCTGATATATATTTTCGGAGCTTATGTTTTTTATAAGGTTACTCTGGCAGTTATCAACCTTTTTAAGGCTCATAAATCCAAGTCTCTTACAGCTTTGTCATTAAGAAAGATCGGCATCACCGACGCGATGGTCTCAACCCTTGCTTTGGAGTGGGCTTTGTCTCACAGGGAATTCGGTGATTTCTCATTTTTCCTGGCAAAGTTCGAAAAATATATCGGCATAGCAGTAGTAGCGGTCATTTTCCTGATGGGATTTGGCGGACTTATTACCTGTGCCAGGTTAAAAGCAAAAGAAAAGAAAGAAGGAAAAGTTTAAATGTGGTACGAAGAATCAGTGTTCTATCAGATCTATCCTTTGGGTTTCTGCGGAGCGCCTTTCGAAAATGACGGTGTATTGGAAGACAGGATCCTTAAAGTCATCGACTGGATCCCTCATATGAAAAAGCTCGGCATCAATGCCATCTATTTTTCGCCCGTATTCGAATCGGATACTCACGGTTATAACACCAGAGATTACGGCCTGATCGACAAGAGACTCGGATCCAACGACGATTTTAAAAAGGTGGTTGATGCTCTTCATAAAGAAGGGATCAGGGTTGTCTTAGACGGAGTCTTTAACCATGTAGGCAGAGGCTTCTGGGCATTTAAAGATGTTCAGGAAAAACGCTGGGATTCACCTTTCAAAGACTGGTTCCATATCTCATTTGAAGGTAATTCCAACTATAATGACGGTTTCTGGTATGAAGGCTGGGAAGGTAATTATGACCTTGTAAAGCTTAACCTCAGAAACCCTGCTGTAATCGACCATATCCTTGATAAGGTAAACTACTGGATCGACTTTTTTGATATCGACGGATTAAGACTTGATGTAGCATATTGCTTAGATCACGAGTTCTTAAGAAGACTTCGTGAATTCACGGATTCCAAGAAGAATGATTTCTTCCTTTTAGGCGAAGTCCTTCACGGAGAATACGGCAGGATGCTAAACGACATGCATCTTCATTCTCTTACAAATTATCAGTGCTATAAGGGAATCTATTCATCTTTTAATTCAGCCAACATGTTCGAGATAATGCATTCTCTCATGAGGCTCTTCGGACCTGAGGACTGGACAGTCTGCAGGGGAGCGCATCTGTTATCTTTTGCGGATAATCATGATGTAACAAGAATTGCTTCGATCTTAAGCGATGAGAGAAATCTCCCACTTGTATATACACTCGTTTACACAATGCCCGGAATCCCTTGTGTTTACTATGGTTCAGAGTGGGGTGCAAAGGCCAGGAAAGAAGAGGGCGATCCCGCACTCAGAGCCTGCTTTGAAAAGCCGGAATGGAATTCTCTTACAGATCACATAGCTAAGTTGTCCGAGATCAAGAAGGACTCCAGAGCCTTAAATTACGGTGGTCTCCGCATTGTTGTGCTCACAAATAAGCAGTGCATTTTCGAGAGAAACTCCGGTGACCAGAGAGTCATGGTTGCGATCAATATGGACGATAACCCGTATACAGCTCATTTCGATGCAGGCTGCGGCCAGGCAAAAGAACTGATCTCAGGCACGATCCACGATTTCGGCGGCGGCTCTACATTACAGCCTAAATCATCCGAGATCTGGCTCATGGAAAGATAAGTTCACTGCAACATTTTTGGCTTATTAACTGTATTTAAGGCAAATGCTAAGGATAACTATGTCCTTTTACGGAGGTCATTTCATGAAAAAGACAGCTTTGTTATTGACTGCGGCTATTGTTACCGGAGCTTTGCTTTCATCCTGCAGTATCTTTCCGCCTGATGAGTCAACTGGTGCGTCACCATATAACGATCATGTTGCATCTGAGATATCCCGCGTAATGGCTTCATCTGACGGTCCTTCCTATACGGCGATGCCGATAGATTTCACGCCAAAAGATCACGGCCGCATCATTCCCAATATGGTTTCATACAAAGAAGACATGTGGGAAAAAGAAAAGGACTTATTCCTTTATTCGTTTACAACGCTTGACGGCGAGATCATCTGCGGACCTCTTTTCGATTATGTTTCATACAGCGAAAATGCAGGCGCATACATTGTCAGAAGAACCGAAAACGGTGTAAGCAAATATGGTTTCTTATCCAATAACGGGGCTGTTTTCACAGGCCTTATCTTTGACGGTGCAGCAGAAGCCCAAAATACTGATGACGACGAGCTTTGTTTCTTCGGAACCAATTACGAAAACGGAAAACTCTATGTTTCACCCGTTGATATCGATCTTGAAGTTCTTCAGGCAACACCTGTAACCATTAATGAAAATGAGCTCTCCTTAAACGCTGCCTCTGCCCAGTTATCAGTGCTTTATATGAATGATAAGAGCGTCATGATGATCAACCGCAGTGAATTCTATTACAAGACTTTCTTAGTTGATATCAGCAGCGGCAAACTGCTTTATTCGAACAAGAACATGGGGTTGAAAACATGCAAGATATTCGGAAATGTTGTTGTTGAACAGGATATTCACGGCAAGGGAATAACCGTATATGGCATGGACGGCAGTGTTCTTGTTGATGATCCCGATGCTTATTCCGGAAGATTAAGCAATGAAACATATATGGTCAGCAGGGAAGGAACGCTTAATGTCTACGACTATGACTGGAACATCGTAAATTCAATGCCTGTATCTCCTGACATGGATGTAATGACTTCTTTTGGCACTATTGCAGTTGTCAGCAGTAACGATACAAAGGTCTACGATAAAGACTTAAATCTCATTAATACACTTGATTATCCTGTAACAGGCGGAACTTACTTAAGAGACTGGCATGGCTTCGGAAAAGGTGATTTTTTCTATGATTCTATCTCAGATACAAGGGGGATAATAAACCTTACTACAGGTGCAAAGCTCCCCAAAGAAGACGGTTTCTACTACGAGTTTAAACACGGATACATAATTGCCGACAACGAGAGCAACGGCAATGATCCTGTTAAGAAATACAGGATCTACGACAAAGAATTCAAAGAGATAATGTCAGGCGAGGGAACTGCCGATATACTTGCTGATGAAATAACCGGCGACCTCTATCTCATTACCAATAAAGACGGTGTTTTTACTGTTTATTCGCTGCCTTCATTAGATAAGAAGTTCAGTCTTAGAGCTGACTGCTACAACTTAAATCCCGTAAGCGGCAGGTTCTACGGCTACAGCAAACAGCACTTCACATTTGTTGACGGCAACGGAAAGGACATCCTTTGCTACGAGATCGATTATACTAAGGCAAATGAAGTCTGAAGAATACCGTTTTTGAAGTTCTCGGTATCTGAATTGACTATATTTTATCCTGCATTTTTTATGAGTTTACCCGATTAAAGATTTTTGATTGTCGGCTATAATCAAAATATATTTAAAGGGAGGGATAGAAACTATGAGAAATTTCAAAAAGATTCTTGCAGGCATAATGGTTTTCGCATTTGTGCTCTCTGCATGTTCCTGTGCTTCCGGAAGGCGCAAGGGTGCTGAGCGCGGCCAGAGCCCTGAATCGTCTAAACCAGAGACAGAGGTTGAGACTGAGCCTTTAGTCACTGATATGACCGAGTCTGAGCCTTCAAAAGAACCTGATCCGACAACCTCAACTCCTGTTACGCCGGGTGAGCCCATCGATTTTACGATGTTTATCGAAATGACCGGCCAGGAGATCAATAACGATAACGATATCCAGAAACTGATCAAGGAGAAGACTGGCGTTACTGTAAAAGAATCATACCTCAAAGGCCAGTCGGGTGAGGAAGCGATCAAGGCGATAATCGCTTCAGGCAATTACCCTGATTACATCTACGGTTATGATCTCGGCCTTCTTTACGATAACAAGAGTCTTGTTGCCTGGGATGACTATATCGAGAAATATCCCAACATTAAGGAAATGTACACCGAAAAAGAATGGGATATGTTCAGGCTGAATGATGGTCACATATACTGGGCTGACTTCTTCGGCATTTCCTATCAGAAGGATACTTCAACGACAACTACCGGTCAGGCTTTCTGGATCCAGGCAAGAGTTCTGGAAGCTTACGGTTATCCGAAGATCGAGACTTTGGACGAATATTTCGACATTCTGGAAAAGTATGCTAAGGAACATCCCGAGCTTCCGAATGGAACTAAGGTTATCCCTTATACGATAATCTGTGATGACTGGCGTATTTTCGGTCTTGATCAGGCACCTATGTTTCTTGACGGTTATCCCAACAACGGATGTGTAGGCGTAAATACCGACGATCCGAAGAATCCTAAGGTTGTAGATTTCAACATGTCCGCAACCGCTAAAGCTTATTTCAAGAAGCTTAACGAGGAATACAACAAGGGCATTATCGACCCTGCTTTCGATAAGATGTCTTATGACAAATACATTGAAAAGCTTTCGACAGGCGCCGTTTTGGGTATGTGCGACCAGTACTGGGATTTTGCATACAGCGTCATGGGACCTTTCAGCACCGCTCAAAAAGGCCCTAACGGCAAATCCGTAGTTCCGAGCGAAATCGGCTGCGACTATATTCCTCTTGCCCTCGTTGCGAAAAAGGGAATGAAGCAGCAGTATTATTCTCCTGAAAAGTCTATAAACACGCAATCAGGTATTGCAGTTACAACAGGTTGCTTGGATCCTGACAGAGCATTTAAGTTCTTAAACGATATGCTTTCGCAGGAGATCCACGATTTGCGTTTCTGGGGTATCAAGGGCGAAGATTATCTTATAGATGACAACGGACTCTTTTACAGAACGCCCGAGATGAGAATGAATTGGGCTGACAACAGTTATACAGCTAAACATGTCTGCCAGTATATGTATATGCCGCAGTGGAAAGGAATGAGCAGAGACGGCAAAAACCGTATGATGCCTTCACAGCAGCCTTCAGAATATCTGGCTACTCTGCCTGAACCTGTCGTTAACTGCTTCAAGGCATATGGCGTAGGAAACTATGTTGAAATGATAGGTTCTGAGCAAAAAGATCCGGGAGCATGGTATCCGCTCTGGTCTTGGTCCAACTCCATTGCCGGAGACAAGCCGTATGCAAAAGCATGGACCGATATAACCAGGTGCAAGAGAGACATGCTTCCTGAAGTTGTTATGGCCAAGAATTTTGAAGACGCTTGGGGAAATTATGAAAAAGCTTACAAAGACTGTAACCCTGACGCTTTCCTTAAAGAAGCCCAGGCAGAAATAAACAGAAGAATGAAGTAAGGAGATCTGTTATGAAGTACTTAAAGAATGCATTATGCGCAGCAATGGTTTTCGTCATGCTCTTATGCCTCACAAGCTGTGGAACATCCAGGCTTGATCACAAAAAGCTTGCCCAGTTCCTCGATAAGCAGGACATTGATGAGTGTGAAGACATTGATGATTACACAAAGATCTACGGCAAGATGAAAAAGGGCAGCGAAGGTTATATCTCTTCAGAAGGCAAAGATGCCCAGAAGATTTACAACAAGATCTTTAATCGTTTAAATCAGTTTTCCAGATATGATATAACCTACGCAACAGCAGCTTATATCTACGATTCAGACGGATTAAACTATCTGTTTATGTTTACTTTCGAGGACGAAAAAGATGCTGAAAAGTTCTATAAGAAGCTCAATAAGCAGATCGACGATCCCGATGAAGAAGGTGAGGAAAAAGGCTTAAGCTTCACTTTGGCAAACCAGAAGAAGAGTACCAAGAAGAGCTATATCACAGGTATCTATCTTGAAAAGAATACTGTATTGTACTTAAGGGGCACTACATCTGACGAAGACTTCGCAGACGATCTTTGCGCAGAGTTCAAGATCCCGTCACCGTTCGACGCATAAAGTGAAACAAGCTAATTCAACAAAAAGGGCTTTCAATTATTTGAAAGCCCTTTATTATTTCTTACTGTCCGTCTAAGTATTTCTTAACCGTATCCGGTGCAGGACCGCCTATCAGTTTTCTTCCTTCGACACAAGTCTTAAGTGATATCGCATCATAAACATCTTCTTCGAAAGCAGGGGAGAATTCCTTGAGCTTATCGAGGGATACATCGAGCAAAGAAATTCCGTTTTCGATGCAGTAATGAACGAGCTTGCCGGAGATCGCATGAGTCTCACGGAAAGGAAGTCCCTTCTTAACGAGATAGTCAGCGAGATCCGTAGCATTAGTAAAGCCGCCTAATGCAGCTGCTTCCATGTTGTCCTTGCGGATCGTCATTGTCTTGAGCATGCCGGTGAAAGGAGGAAGTACAGACTTGATCGTCTCGATGCAGTCAAACATTGCTTCCTGAACTTCCTGCATATCCTTGTTATATGTAAGAGGCAGTCCCTTCATGATTACGAGAAGTGAGATAAGGTCGCCGTAAACACGTCCGGTCTTACCACGTGTAAGCTCAGCAACGTCAGGATTCTTTTTCTGAGGCATCATTGAAGATCCTGTGGAATAAGCATCGTCTAATTCATAGAATTTGAATTCCTGTGATGCATAGAGGATTATCTCTTCGCTCATGCGGGAAAGGTGCATCATGAGAATTGAGCAAGCAGAAGCGAATTCAATTGCAAAGTCTCTGTCAGCAACGCCGTCAAGAGAGCAGAGCGTAACGCCGTTCATTCCAAGCTGTTCAGCTACGAACTCACGGTCTAAAGGATATGTTGTTCCTGCAAGAGCGCCTGAACCGAGAGGGGAGATGTTAGCTCTGTCTTTTGCGGCATTGATCCTGTCGATGTCACGCTTGAACATCTCGATATAAGCTGAAAGATAGTGTGCATATGTTATAGGCTGGGCTCTCTGAAGGTGAGTATAGCCCGGCATGTATGTCTCCGTATTAGCTTTTGCGATATCAACGAGAACAGTGATAAGTTCATCCATAAGCTCAATGATCTCGCCGGCTTCATCTACCATATAAAGACGCTGGTCCAAAGCAACCTGGTCATTTCTGGAGCGTCCCGTATGAAGTCGCTTTCCGGCATCGCCGATACGGTTTGTGAGTTCTTCTTCAATGAACATGTGGATGTCTTCAGCATCGGAATCGAATGTAAGCTTACCTGATTCAATATCTTCCTTGATCGAGAGAAGTCCGCTCTTTATGTCTTCAGCATCCTTTTCAGAAATGACGCCCTGCTTTGCGAGCATCTGTGAATGAGCGATCGATCCTTCGATATCCTGGCTGTACATCTTGCAGTCAAAAGGAAGGGAAGAGTTATAGTCGTTAACTTCTTTGTCAGTAGCCTTTTCGAAGCGTCCTGCCCACATTTTCTTTGCCATAAGTTACTCCTTTACGTAATCAGGATCGATCCTGACCATTTCAGCCAAAGCCTTATTACGGTAATTAAGATCTTCACGAAGCGTGAAACCCTGTGATTCCCAGAAAGCATTTCCGCCCAAATTCTTTTTGAAAGCAACAAGAAGAACTTTATTGATTCCTTCTTCCTTGAGAGCGGCGAGTGCAAGATCAACAAGCTTGCCGCCGATGCCTTCGCGTCTGTGCTTTGGAGAAACGCATGCGTGCTGTATGATTCCGCGCCTTCCGTCGTGTCCACATAATATTACACCAACAACCTTTTGCTCACAAACGGCAACAAAAGAGGTCTTAGGGTTGCGCTTCAGGTACTTGTCGATTCCTTCTTTTGAATCGTCCTTGTTATTTAAACCGTTACCGCACTCGATCCAGAGATCGTATGCCTGCTGGTAATCGTCGATCGTCATGAGCCTGTAAGTGATCTGCATTTTTAAACCTCCTTTATGGTGTGTGGAATTCTTTTCCTGATGTATCGAAAACCGGGAAAATTGCGGCTGTTTCGATACTTTGATCCATTTGACTGTATCGAAAACGCTTGAGTAAGTGCTGTTTTCGATACAATTTTCTGAATTTGTATCGAAAACAAGTATATTTAAGCCTCTGTCGATACACTCTAATCTCGCACTGTATCGAAAACGAGGAAAAACACTTCAATTTCGATACAAATAAAAGAGGGGATCGGCTGACCGACCCCCTCCGGATTATTAATCAAGAGTTATCAGAGAAGTCCGTTCTTCTGCTTCATCTTAGCGTTAACTTTCATAGGGAGACCGAAGCAGTTGATGAATCCGCCTGCATCAGCCTGGTTGTAAACGTCATCAGCCTCGAAAGTAGCGATCTCAGGATCGTAGAGGGAGAAGGGTGATGTTGTGCCTGCAGGAGTGCAGTTGCCCTTGTAGAGCTTCATCTTAACTTCACCTGTAACAACTTCCTGTGTCTTATCAACGAAAGCTGAAAGAGCCTCTCTCAAGGGGTGGAACCACTGACCGTAGTAAACGAGTTCGGAGAACTTCTGTGCTACGAGATCCTTATAGTGGATAGTGTCACGCTCAACTGTTAAGAGCTCGAGTTCACGATGTGCAGCGAAGAGTAATGTTCCGCCGGGAGTCTCATAAACGCCACGGCTCTTCATACCA
>JAEEGJ010007771.1_pt1 | contig 30254 bp, 24 predicted proteins | sample 8958761 | NCBI WGS metagenome assembly JAEEGJ01 (sample SAMN16246546, study PRJNA631951) | gut metagenome | biome: gut microbiome; feature: rumen; material: RS-attached | host: Bos | place: Iran: Karaj | collected 2018-10
TGTTGAACGGTGTGGTTGCCATGGCCCAAGACGATAACAGCATCAAGGGCTTCGTGTATGAAGAGTCGACGGGTGAGCCCATGATGTTTACCAATGTCTATCTGAGGGGCACCACCTTTGGCGGTGCAACCAATGAGAATGGCTATTTCAACATCAACCGCATCCCTGACGGACGTTATACCTTGCTGATCACCAGCGTGGGTTACGACACCATCAGCGAGACGTTCAATTTGTCGAAAGGCCAAAGCATTAGCCGTAAGTATTACATGAAGGAGACCAGCCAAAAGTTGGAAACGGTGACCATCACTGCCGACAAAATCGAGGCACGCACCGAAACCAAGACCTCGGTCATCACGGTCACTCCCAAAACCATTACCAAGATCCCGAGCGTGGGCGGTCAGGCCGACTTTGCCCAATACCTGCAAGTGGTGCCGGGCGTCATCTTCACTGGCGACCAAGGCGGTCAACTCTATATCCGTGGCGGTTCGCCCATCCAGAATAAGGTGCTGCTCGATGGCATGGTGGTCTATAATCCTTTCCATTCCATCGGTCTGTTCTCGGTGTTCGATACCGATATCATCCGCAATGCCGATGTCTACACTGGTGGTTTCGGTGCCGAATATAGCGGCCGTATCTCCTCCATCATGGACATCTCCACCCGTGATGGTAACAAGAAACGCCTTTCCGGTAAACTCGGAGCCAACTGCTTTGGCGCCAAGGTGATGCTTGAAGGTCCGCTGAAGAAGGCCAAAACACCTGATGACGTCACGCTGTCCTTTATCCTCTCTGCAAAGAATTCTTATCTCGAACAATCCAGCAAGTTCTTGTATCCATATGCATCAAAGACCGGTCTTCCTTTCAACTACCAGGACTTATATGGCAAGCTGTCGCTGAATGCCCCCAATGGCAGTAAGGTCAACCTGTTTGGCTTCTCATTCAACGATCAGGTGAACAACTATATGTCTCTGTCCGACTTCGGCTGGAATTCGTATGGTGCTGGTGCCAACTTCCTCGTCATCCCTGGCAAGGCTCCCGTGATGATTGAGGGTACAGTCGCTTATTCAAGCTACACCTCACGCATGATCGAGGCCGACAGCCCCGACCGTTACAGCAACATCAATGGTTTCAACATGGGATTTGATTTTAGCCAATTCATGGGTAAAAACACGTTGAAATATGGTATTGAAATGTTGGGCTATACTACAGATTATCAGACTTATAGTGTTTATGGACACAATAAGATTGGCGCCAAGCTGAATTCCACCGAGATCGGTGCGTATGTCAAATATAAAGCAGTGTTGGGCAAATTCTTGCTAGAGCCGAGTTTCCGCTTGCAGTTTTATGCCTCACTCTCTGACCTTTCGCCCGAGCCTCGTCTTGCCGTGAAATACAATGCCACCGACCGTTTACGCTTGAAAGCTGCAGCGGGCATGTATTCGCAGAACTTTGTGGCCGCTACCAGTGACCGCGATGTAGTCAACTTGTTCTACGGTTTCCTTTCAGGAATTGACAACCTTCCTGAAACCTATAACGGAGAAGGAATCAAGAGCAATCTACAAAAGGCCAATCATTTCATTTTGGGTGGCGAATTCGACTTGTCACGCAACGCAACGCTGAATATCGAAGGTTATTGGAAGGACTTTGTGCAGTTGACCAATATTAACCGCAACAAACTCTATCCTGACACACCTGAAAACTCTCAAATCCCGGACCTGTTGAAGAAAGATTTCACCAAGGAGACAGGCAATGCCTACGGCTTTGATGTGTCGCTGAAATATGAGGACCAGCATTGGTATCTTTGGACGGTTTATGCTTTGGGTTTCGTGACAAGAGAATACGAAAAGGCTGTGGAGAATGGTGTTGAGTTGCTTCAGTATGCACCTCATTTCGATCGTCGCCATAATATCAATGTCATTTTGACCTACACGGCTGGTTCGAAGCGCCAGTGGGAGTTTAGCGGACGTTGGAACTTCGGTACGGGCTTCCCGTTCACTCAGGTGCAAGGTTTCTATGAATACTACTCCTTCCAGGATGGCATCAACTTCGACTACACCACCACCAATGGTGATTTGGGTGTGCTTTATGGAGACCTCAATGCAGGCCGTCTGCCTACCTATCACCGCTTCGACATTGATGTGAAACGCAAGTTCTATTTCACTGAGAACATCATGCTGGAGGCCGACCTCAGTGTGACCAACGTCTATAACCGCAACAACGTGTTCTATGTCAATATGGTCACCAGCGATATAGCGCGCCAGCTGCCTATCCTTCCCACCTTTGGCTTGACATTCTCATTCTGATGTGATTAGGTAATGAAAAACGCTTTTATTCCCCCTAAGGCCGCCATCCGTCCCTATGAGATGACGATGCATGGCCATACCCGAATTGACAACTATTATTGGCTCAACGAGCGCGAGAATCCGGAGGTTTTAGCTTACCTTGAAGCCGAAAACCAATATGCCGATGCCTGTCTAAAGCATACCAAGCCCCTTCAGGAACAGCTCTTTAAGGAGATGACGGGCCGTATCAAGCAGGACGACAATTCGGTGCCTGTCAAAATACGGGACTATTATCACTACACGCGTTACGAAGAGGGGAAGGAATATCCCCTCTTTTGTCGCAAAAAACAGAGTCTGGAAGCCTCTGAGGAGATTCTTTTGGATTGTAATGCGTTGGCTGAAGGTCATGCGTTCTTTGAAATTGGCGAGGTGAGTCTTAGCGAAGATGACAAACTGTTGGCCTATTCGGTGGATACCGTAAGCCGTCGCATTTATACCATTTATGTCAAAAACTTGGAGACAGGTGAGTTGGTTGGTGAGCCTATTCCGGGCACTTCGGGCAATGTGGTCTGGGCCAGTGACAATGCGACGTTTTTCTATGGGGTGAAGGATGAGACCTTGCGGCCTTGCAAGATCATGCGCCACCGTTTGGGAACACCTGCAGCCGACGATGTGCTGGTTTACGAAGAGACGGATGAGACTTTTGTATGTTACATCAACAAGACAAAATCAAGAAAATACTTGATCATCAATTCGGAGTCAACGCTGTCGTCGGAATGCCGTATACTTGAAAGCGACCGTCTGGAAGGTGATTTTCGTGTCTTTCAGGAGCGTCAGCCCGACATGCTGTATGGTATCGACCATTACGGCGAGCATTTTTATATCCAAACCAATGCCGATGGCGCGAAGAATTACAAGATAATGCGGACGCCTATTGGGCAAACCGAGAAGTCGAATTGGGAAGAGGTCGTGCCGCATCGCGAGCAAGTGATGATTGAAGGTGTAACGATTTTCGACAAGTTCTTTGTGATCGAGGAGCGTGAAGGCGGTTTGGTGAAGATTCGGGTGAAATCGTGGGATGGCAGCACCGATTACTACCTTGATTTCGGTGAACCGACTTACACTGCCGGTGTGGGTGCCAACCCTGACTTTGAGGCTGTCACATTGCGTTATTCATACAATTCGATGACCACACCTTCGTCGGTCTATGAGTGGGACATGGAACAACGCACCAAGACCTTGCTCAAAAGGCAGGAAATTGTGGGCGGCTTTAACCCCGAAGAGTATGTCACCGAGCGCTTGATGGCCCCTTCGCATGACGGTGTTTTGGTGCCGATTTCGATAGTGTATAAGAAAGCTAAGGTCTTTGAGCCTGTCGAAATCGAGATTCGACGTAGTCAAACGCCGTCTGTAATTTTGTCGGGCCCTTCGACCCTTCGACATGCTCAGGGCTCAGGGACCCTTAATCGTCCACTTGTCCTCTATGGTTACGGTTCATACGGGTGCAGCACGGATGCCTATTTCTCCTTGGCGCGCATCAGCCTTTTGGATCGTGGCTTCATCTGGGCCATTGCCCACATCCGTGGCGGCGAGGAGATGGGAAGACAGTGGTACGACGATGGCAAGATGCTGAACAAGAAGAATACCTTCTTTGATTTCATCGCCTGTGCCGAATACCTTATTAATAAAGGCTACACCGCTCCGCAAAAGATGTTCGCTATGGGCGGTAGTGCCGGCGGCCTTTTGGTTGGCGCAGTAACCAACATGCGTCCCGACTTGTGGAAAGGTGTCATCGCGCAGGTGCCTTTTGTCGATGTGGTAACCACCATGCTCGACGAGTCCATTCCGCTTACCACGGGTGAATATGACGAGTGGGGCAATCCCAATGAGAAAAAGTATTACGACTACATGCTTTCCTATTCACCTTACGATAATGTAGAAGTCAAGGATTATCCCGCCATGTTGATTACCACTGGGTTGCATGACAGCCAAGTTCAGTATTGGGAACCCGCCAAATGGGCGGCCAAACTTCGTGCCTTGAAGACGGACAAGAATCCGTTGTACCTGAAGACCGAGATGGATTACGGACATGGTGGTGCTTCGGGTCGTTTCGAGGGTTATAAAGAAGTTGCTCTGGAATATGCTTTCATGTTGGATGAACTGGGTATGATATCATCTAAAAACGAAGAATAATGAAACTCTATAAAGAAGGAAATTGTTGGAAGGCTTGTTACGACCAACAACGCAAAAAGTACTATGGCTATCTTATATACACCGACCGTGAAGGGCAGACCCGCTACCTTTATGAGATTACCAAAGAAGTCTTTGATAGGTTAGGTTCATTTCTCGACGACTATGACAACGACCAACTGATTCGAACGGGTCGGTTGCTCTTCCATTTCGAGAACACAATGTATGGGACCATGGGCCCCGAGCGCCATGTCTTAGATGACAGTTACACTGAAAGCGATTTTGACAAGGCGTTTGAGGAATTGAAGAAGAAACGATAGGGGAGAATTGCATAATTCCTTGGCAAAAGAGAATAAGTTTTGCTATTTTTGCGCACTCAAACCGAAGGAAAAATCTGATATGAAGAGAATAGCATTGGTTGTTGCCGCTATATTGTTGGCATTTAGTGGTTTCGCTCAAAAACAACCCAAGTTTACCGAAGAAGATGCCAAGCAGTTTTATCGCACGATGCAAGGCGATTATACCATGATCGTCAATGACTCGACCACGGCCGATGTGCATTTCACACCCATTTGGGAGAGTTCGGGCAACCGATTCCAGTGGCTTTATCTCGAGGCCTCTGTGGGCAAACAGGTGGTATTGCAGAAAGTACTTGAAGTGAAGCCCAAGAACGACAAGCAGTTCCGCGTCTATATCCACGACTTGAAATACCCTGCCCAATTTGTCGGGAAATGGCGTAACCGCAACTATTTCGATGGCTTTACCCCCAATATCCTCAAATCAGGGAAACGCGTCACTTTTGTGAAGACTTCCGACTTTTCCTATCAGACGCACAATATTATGAGAATCAGTGCGATCGACTGCTTCCCGAAAGGCGATTTGCTGCATTTCAAGTTTGTGCAGGAGGACGAACGTTTTTGTGTCACGAGAGTCCCCAAGGGAACGAATCATATCATCCGGCTGCAAGGCATCAAAGAGCTGACGGATTAAATAAGCGAAAAAACGGTTCCTTCGGTCGCTGAGCCTGTCGAAGCGTCGAAGGAATCGTTTTTTTTATTTCATCTTGAACACCCAAGCCGCTGTGCTGCGGATGTCATTGTACTTCAGTCCGCCAGTGTCGATGTAAAGCTTTCCATCTTTGTATTTCCAAGGCAATGTCTTCGGGCATCCCAACAGCATAACCTTCATGTTGTCGGCAGGCTGATCGAGGTTCAACACCAATTGGTCTTCGGGATATTCCAATGCGATGGCGTAGAGCGCGTCTTTGCCTTGTGTGTAGCAAATGCTGGGTTGTTCGCAGGTATAGGTGGCTTTCAAACCCATGGCGGGAAGCATAGCCCCCATTTGGAAGTCTTTCATGACCTGCTTTTCCATCTTCTTTGACGACCAATACAAAGCAATCGTGGCTTCGAGTTCGTCTTCTTCGTAGAAGACTTCTATGCTATGCTGGCCTTGGTCCAATTTCATCTTGCCCGTCTTCGCTTTGTTCGTGTCTTCGATGACAGTCTTCCCGTCGATGATCAGTTTAGCCTTGTCATCGGTCTGAATCTCGAAGGTGTATTTGTCTTTCTCACAGAAGAATACGCCTTGCCAATGCGCTTGAAAATGGTCGCAACTGATGGCAGGGTCGGGCGAGTTGCGCTTCCAGTCGAAGTTGATTTCGCTGTCGTTGCGCACCACCTTGACGGGTTTCATCTCGTAGAATTTCTTGTAAGGCCGTGTTCCATAGATGGCTTCTCCGTTAATATCGAGCCACTTGCCGAGGTCCAACAATCTTTCTTGCTGCAACAAAGGGATCTTGCCATCAGCGGCAGGACCCACATTGAGCGTCATGCCACCACCTGCCGCCACGAGGACGCAGAAATGGCGGATGAGTTCGTCGGAGGTCATATAGTTCTCCAAAGGCTCGTTGCGGTTGAGGCCAAACGAGCGACCCAAGCCACGACATTCTGCCCAAGGCCTGTCGGTGAGGGTGATGCCCGCACTATATTCAGGCGTGCGGAAACCATGTTGTTGTCCGTCGCCCCAACGGTCGTTGACGATGGCATCCTTGCCCACGGTGTTGTAGTACCACGAGATGAGTTCGGTGGCATGCCATTGCTCCGCGCTGTTGCGCCATTCGCCGTCGGTGAAAAGGACGGTGGGCTTGTATTTGGTGACGAGTTCCTTGAACTGGGGAATCATGTGCGTGTCGACGTAGGTGCCGATGTTCTCGTCGGGGTCGACATACCAGCGGTGGATGTCGCTTTTCCACTCGGGCAGGGAGTAGTAGAAGCCCATCTTGAGGCCTTTTTTGCGTACGGCGTCGGTCAACTCGCCACAGATGTCACGGTGCGGCCCGACTTCCACAGAATTCCAGCCAGGTGCAAATTGGCTCGGCCAGAGGCAGAAGCCGTCATGGTGCTTCGAGACCAACAAGACATACTTTGCTCCCGATTTCTTGAACAATTCGGCCCATTCGTCGGGGTTCCAAAGCTCGGCTTTCCACATCGGTGCAAAGTCTTCGTATTTGAAGTCCTTGCCGTAGATGCGCTCTTGGAAGGCCTTGCGGTCGTCGTTGGTCATCAAGCCACGATAGTACCACTCGGCATAGCCTTCGAGGCTGGCGTATGCGGGCACGGAATACACACCCCAATGGATGAAGATGCCCAACTTGGCGTCGGAGAACCACTGCGGATAGCCGCGCTCGTTGATGGATTCCCAGGTGGGTTGCACCTGCGCGGAAAGGAGGTTGCTGAAAAGCAACGCTGCGATGAGGAAATGGGTTTTCTTTGCTTTCATAATGTGCAAAGGTAGTACAATTTTCATTGTTTTGGTTTTTTGTACAAGTTTTTCTAATTTTGCCGTATGAACATCTATCAACTCTTTCCCCGACTGTTTGGCAACAAACAAACTGACTTCCGCGTCAACGGCAGCAAGGCCGAAAACGGCTGCGGTACTTTCAATGATATTGACGAAACCGCTCTTGATGCCATCAAGGACTTTGGCTTCACACATATCTGGCTGACAGGCATCTTGGAGCATGCCTCCGAAAGCACAGGCACGCATCCCGATATCACCAAAGGCCGCGCAGGCTCGCCTTACGCTGTCACCGATTACCATGCCATCGATCCCGATTTAGGTACGATGGACGACTTTGAAAAACTGGTCGGTCGTATCCACAGAAAAGGTATGAAAGTCATCATGGATTTCATTCCCAACCACTTGGCGCGGCAGAACAAGGGCTTTGACCCTTGCAATTTCTATTATTGCGAAGGACAAGCGTTCGTGTCACCAAGAAGAATCGGCGAGCAGCCATACGAGGAGTTCCCTGCCAAGGCAACGGGCAACAATGTGTTTTCACCCTGTCCGAGTATCAATGATTGGTACGACACGGTGAAACTGAACTACGATGAGCACGATACGTGGGAGAAGATGCTGGGCATCTTGCGTTTCTGGTGCAGCAAGGAGGTCGATGGCTTCCGTGTGGACATGGCCGAGATGGTGCCGGTGGCCTTCTGGCAGTGGGTCATCGAGCATTTGAGGAAAGACTACCAGCCCTTGATGATTGCAGAGATCTATCAGCCTGACCTATACAAGCCTTTCTTGGATGCGGGTTTCGATTACCTTTATGACAAGGTGGGTTTGTACAACACTTTGGAACGTGTGCTTTGCGAAGGCCATGAGGCAAAGGAGATCAGCCAGGTGTGGAAAGACTTGAACGAGATGGATGCCCACATGCTGCGTTTCATGGAGAACCACGACGAGAAGCGCTTGGCTTCGCCACAGTTTGTGGGAGATGCCTTTGCCGCTTTGCCAGCCGTAGCGCTTTCGGCCTTGATGAACACGGGACCATTTATGGTCTACAATGGACAGGAGAGCGGCGAAACGGCTACCGGTGAGGTGGGTTACAGCGGTGACGATGGGCGTACTTCCATCTTCGACTATTGCCACATGTCCGAGCATCAGAAGTGGATGAACGGCGGCAAATTCGATGGCGGTCAGTTTGATGAAAAGCAAAAGCAATTGTTTGCCTATTACCGACAGCTGTTGCATTTCAGGAACGAACATTCAGCCATCAGCGAAGGCAAGTTCTACGACCTGATGTGGTGTAACCCTTGGTACATGAACTTCGACCCTCAGTATGTCTATGCCTTCTTGCGTTATTCTGAATCGGAGCGTTTGCTGGTGGTTGTGAACTTCAACCGCAACGAGGTGAGGGATGTGGAGGTGAAGATCCCACACGATGCCTTGGCCATGATGGGCCGAAGCAAGGCCAATGAGTTTGACATGAACGACTTTGCATCTGAAGTGCATGCTGTCCATTTGGCGCCGGCCGAGACAAAGATTATCGATTTGGATTCGGGAAAGATTGTGTTTGAAAACGGTTGGAATTGAGGAGATTTTGATATTTTTGCACTATACAAAAGAACTATGCTATGCTTCCCCTTGTAAAAAACGACCCTTGGCTGGAACCTGTTGTCAAGCAGGTAGACAAACGTCACGACCGCTATGAAGAGCGGCTGCGTGGTATCATTGCCCGCTATGGCAGCCTCAAAACTTTTGCCACGGCACATCAGTTCTTGGGCTTCAACTACGACAAACGCCGTCATGGTTGGTGGTACCGCGAATGGGCGCCAGCAGCGCATTACCTCTCGCTGATGGGCGACTTCAACAACTGGAACCGCTATGAGTATCCTTTGGAGCTTGCAGGTGCTGGTCTGTGGGAGATCTTTCTGCCCGACAGCGAATTTGGTGATAGACTTGTCCATGGCAGCAAGTTGAAGGTGCTGGTGCAGTCGCAGATTGGGGAGCATGAGCGCATTCCCGTGTATATCAAGCGAGTGATTCAGGACGAAGGCAACAAGGACTTCGCAGGCCAGTTTTGGAATCCGCCGACACCTTATATATATAAGCATGCCGCGCCACAATTGAAGGACGAGCCGCTGTTGATTTATGAGACGCATGTCGGCATGGCACAGGAGGAGGCTAGGGTAGGGACATACAAGGAATTCACCGAACGCATCTTGCCACGCATCAAGGCTGACGGCTACAACGCCATACAACTCATGGCCATTGCCGAACATCCTTATTACGGCTCATTTGGTTATCATGTCTCCAATTTCTTTGCGCCGAGCTCGCGTTTCGGTACGCCCGAAGAATTGAAAGAGCTCATTGATACGGCGCACGGCATGGGCATGTTGGTCATTATGGATCTTGTGCATTCCCACACGGTGAAGAATATTCGTGAGGGCATCAACCTGTTCGATGGCTCCGATAGTCAATACCTGCATCCTGGTGCCCGTGGCAACCACGACCTCTGGGATTCCAAACTCTTCAACTATGGCAAGGAGGAGACCCTGCAGTTCCTGCTCTCCAATGTGCGCTACTGGTTGGAAGAGTTCCGCTTCGACGGCTTCCGTTTCGACGGTGTAACATCTATGCTCTACCTCGACCATGGCATCGGGACGACATTCGATGCACCGGAAAAGTACTTTGGCGACAATGTGGATGACGATGCGGTCACCTATATGCAGCTGGCCAACACACTATGCCATGAGCTGAATCCGAAAGCCGTCACCATTGCAGAGGATGTGAGTGGCATGCCAGGTCTCTGCAACCCGATTGCCGATGGCGGCATGGGCTTCGACTACCGCTTGGGTATGGGCTTGCCCGACTTTTGGATCAAGGTGCTGAAGGACGAGCCGGAGGAACAGTGGAACATGAAGAATTTCTTCTTCACCATGACCAACCATCTGCCGCAGACCAAGACGGTGGCCTACGCAGAGAGCCATGACCAGGCGCTGGTGGGCGACAAGACCATTGCTTTCCGCTTGATGGATAGGGAGATGTACACCGCAATGAGTGTTGACACACCTTCCATGACCGTTGACCGCGGCATAGCCTTGCACAAGATGATTCGCCTCTTCACACTTACCTTGGGTGGTGAGGCTTGGCTCAACTTCATGGGCAATGAATTTGGTCATCCCGAGTGGATCGATTTCCCGCGCCTCGACAACGGCTGGAGCTACCAATATGCCCGCCGTCAGTGGTCGTTGGTCGATAATGACAACCTGAAATACCGCTTCATGGGTGCTTTTGACAAGGCGATGCTCGACTTCGTGAAGCACCATCCTGTGATGCAGGCTCCGCCTGCTTGGATGCTTTATGCCGACGAGGAAAACAAGACCGTTGTCTACGAGCGTGGCAATCTCATCTTCGTCTTCAACTGGGGTCCGAAATCTATTCCTGATTACAAGATCCCCGTCAGGGAGACGGGCGATTACCGTATCATCCTCACTTCTGATGACAAAGCTTTCGGTGGCTTCGGCAATATCGATGCAAGTGTGAAGTTCCCTTCGGAGAAGAAAGGGGATGACATCACGATGAAGATCTACAATGTGAGTCGCGTGGCGACGGTGTATCAACGCATCCCATAAACAAAGAAAGCCGCTCCGAAGAGCGGCTTTTTTATAGAGATGCAAAGTTGGCACCTCAAATCTTTATGATTTAGAAGTTGTAGTACAAACCAATTGACGATGTGCCTAAACCACAATCCAGGAAGAAGCCTTCGCCTCTTTCAAAGAGGTGGTCATAACCCAAGAAGCCAAAACGGAATGCAGCTGTCCAGTGCTCGGTGGCCATCCAGGCAATACCAGGTCTGAGACCAACGGCATACATTTGTGGGCTGAGGAGGTCGATGTCGCCAGCGAGATCGCAGAACAGCGAGAACTTCTCGATGGTGCAAGCCGTATAGCGGACGTAAGGTTGGATGCAGAATTGGTTGAAATTCACATCAACAATGTCGGTTTTGTCGTCAACGTGACGAAAGGCCAAGCCAGCGGCGACAGTCCAGTGCTCGTTGAATGAGTAACCGATTTCAGGGGCAATCTTGAATTCGGTTTTGTTCTTTTGGAAACCTGCATTGGCCGAACCGCCAATCCAAAGTTGAGCGTTTGCGCTAAGGATGCCAACGAAGGCAAGAGCTAAGGTCAAAAATAATTTCTTCATTTTGATTAAGTTTAAGTTAATAATTAGGTTAGGTGTTTTTGTCAATTATTTAAGACGCGGCAAAAATAGCAAATAATATACCACAATAATAATGTTTGTTACCTAAATTGTCCAAACAAGCTTTATTTCTCAATAAATGCGATGGTTTCGCCCTTTGTGACGCGCTTGCCTTGGTCAGCCGTAGCCTCGACAATCTTGCCAGGCCAGAGGGCGTAGACGGGCTCCATGCCGTGTTCGCTATTGATGGCGCAGAGCAGGTCGCCTTCCTTGTAGACCTTGCCAGGGGCGGGGGCGATGCTCTTGTCGTCGAAGTCGACTTCCCACATCACGATGCCGCTCACAGGGGCGACAACAGGTTCGGCGTTGGGATGGCGCAAAGCACGCAAGTCCGGAATCTTGGCCTCGCCGCCAGCCTTCTCGAATTTGGCCTTCATCTTGGCCTCCAACTCTTGGTTGAAACGACGCTTGGCCTCGCCCGACTTGTATTCGCGATATTGCTTCTCGTGCATGGCAAACTCGAAGAGTTCCTCGTCGTCCTGGCCGCGGTCCCAGCCCTCCTGCTTCATCATCTCGATGAAGTGCGGCAAGGCGTTGGGATAGTTGTCTTGCGGGTTGCCAGTGAAGAACTCCAAGCCTTTCTTCTTGGCCAGCTCCACGATTTCGGGTGCGAGGGTGCCAGGCAGCTTGCCAGCCTTGCCGAGGATCATGTCCCAAGCGGCAGGGTCGATGGAGGTTTCGTAACGCGGCTCGCCCTTGCTCAAAGCGAAGAGGTTCATCAAGGCGATGTTTTTGGTATATTGGCTGAATGGGGTGACCAAAGGCGGGTTGCCGAGTTTTGGCCAGATGTCTTGTACCTCTTGGAAGAGCTCGACGAGCATCTCGTCTTCGCTCAACGCCGGCAGACCTTGCTTCTCACGGTTCATGTTGATGGCGGCGTGTACCGGCTTGAGGTCGGCCATGAGCGAGCCCATCATGCCACCAGGCAGACCGCAGCCCACCAGCAGTGAGTTGATGTAACGGTTGCGCGGGTCGATCCAGTAGCCGAGGAAGTCATCGATGAAACTTTGGGTCATACTACGGGCAGCCATATAGGTCTTCATGTCAATGTCCTTGACGAGGAAACCGGCGTCTTTCAGCATGGCTTGTACGCTGATGACATCGGGGTGGACGGTGCCCCATGACAGCGGCTCCATGGCCACGTCGACGTAGTCGCAGCCAGCCTTGCAGACCTCAAGCATCGAAGCCATCGAGAGGCCAGGGGTAGTGTGGCCATGGTATTGCACCTTGATTTCGGGGTGTTGTTTCTTGATATGCTCCACGATGCGGCCCAAGCTGACGGGGCGACCCACACCAGCCATGTCTTTCAGTGCGATTTCCTTGGCGCCAGCTTCGATGAGTTGGTCGGCAATATGCATATAATACTCAGCAGTGTGCACCTGCGAATAAGTGATACTCATGGCGGCTTGCGAGATCATGCCGGCTTCGTTGGCCCAATGGATGGACGGGATGATGTTGCGCACGTCGTTGAGGCCGCAGAAGATACGGGTGATGTCGACGCCTTGGGCTTTCTTCACCTTATACATCAGTTGACGCACATCGGCAGGCACGGGGTTCATTCTCAAGGCGTTGAGGGCGCGATCGAGCATGTGGCACTCGATGCCACCTTTATGCAGTGCTGCTGTGAAAGCGCGGACGGATGGGTTCGGGTTTTCGCCATAAAGCAGGTTCACCTGCTCGGCGGCGCCGCCGTTGGTCTCCACACGGTCGAAACAGCCCATCTCGATGATCAAGGGGGCGATTTGCTCCAGTTGGTCCTTGCGGGGCACATATTTGCCTGATGACTGCCACATATCGCGGTAAACCAGGCTGAATTTGACTTCTTTTTTCATTATTTTGTTGAGTTTTAGACGATTGAATTTGAAATTGCAAAGGTACAACTTTTCCCGCGAATTCTTTCAAAAAATTGGTTTGTTTCGCTTGTTTATTAAAAAAGTACTATCTTTGCAGTGGTTCTTATGGCGGACTTTGTTCCGCCGACATATAGAAACACGAAGCGTTATGCTCGTCTTGTCGTAAGAAATGTGAGAAACTTCTATAATGTGCAAGAGAGACATGACGGTTCGCGCTGTTTTAGCGTGGACTGTTTGTCGCATCTTCACATTAGGGTCATCTCACAACCTCTTACGAAAGAAACGGCATATCAGTGCCACGCTTCTTTTGTATAAACTTTCCTTTGTGGTGCTGAAAAGGGAATAAAAGGTTGCGCCCGACACAAATTCAGGGAATAACTGTGGGCCTTAATTCACAAAAATCTGACAATAAAAAAAACATTGAGGAAGTAATCGATAAATCCTTTATAGCGATCCAAGATGCGTACAATTATCAAAAAGAAAACAATCCAAAGCTTAATGATTTGAAGAGGCAAAAACTGAGTCGTATTGTCTTTCCAAAAAAAAGAGATGGCTCTACACGAATCAGTGAGCAGGAACTACGTTGTGTCTTTGTTGAACAACTAAATAGGAAAATTAAGGAAGGGTGGAATGTATATTATTCAGTTGAAACTCCAACTAATGGAACCTATAGTGGATTCAGCAATGGAGGGACCCCGAAACCAGATGACAATGGCCGTTCTGGAGAGTTTGATTTAGTTATCTTTGATGATCAACTAAAACGAATTGGCCTCATAGAATTCAAAGCCAACAATGCTTCGTTGTTTGACCATAAAAAAGATTTTGTCAAATTAAACAACTCTGAAGAAGGAACCGAGGATGTTCTCAGATTCTTTATTGAAATTATCAAGTCATCCGATGATGGTACATTATTAAACCTTCAATATAAAATCAAAGGTAATGAATCTATGTTTAGATGTTGGTGTTTGAAAGAAGAAAGGGACATTACGGAGGACATAAAAAAACACTATAATGTTTAACCTAAAAATACTCAAATAATAATGAAAAGCTTTCAAAATGCAATGGCAGCAATAATTCTAATGGCTGTAGCAGTTTTTGCTTCAGGTTGTAAACCCGAAGAAGCTCCCAACAATGGTAATAATAATGTGGACAATGATGTTATTGTGACAACTTACGAACCACAGGATATTACATGGTCTTCTGCAAAATGCGGTGGTGATGTAATAGTAGCACAAGGTCTTTCCCTTAGTGAAATTGGTGTGTGCTGGAGCATGGAAACAAATCCTACAATAGAAGATGTCCATCTTTCCACAACTGATTGGAACACTCCTTTTGTATGCACTATGACGGCATTAATCCCCAATACGGTTTATCATGTGCGTGCTTATGCTTTGCGCGGTTTGCAGTGTTATTATGGTGAGGAGAAAATCTTCACAACTGGAATTAACAGCGGCGGTGGCAACCATCATTATATTGACTTTGGCTTGCCTAGCGGAACCTTATGGGCTACTTGCAATGTGGGGGCCGATTCACCAGAAGATTATGGTGACTATTTCGCATGGGCTGAGGTTATGCCCAAGAGCGTTTATGATTGGAATACATATAAATACAGTAATGAGGAATACAATCAGTCTGGTTATGGATATAATCATTTAACTAAATATTGCTCTTCACCTTTACTAGGTTATTTAGAATACACTGACAACCTTACGATATTGCAATCAAGTGATGATGCTGCTACTGTAAATTGGGGCCCTGAATGGCATACACCTACAAAGGCTGAATGGGAAGAACTTATTCGGAATACGACAAGTAATTATGAAACAAGAAATGGTGTGACTGGACGTTCCTTCTCAGCAAACCAACAATCTATTTTTATTCCTTTTGCTGGCCACCGGCATGGAGATCGCCTTATTGGTCTTGACGCTAATGGAAGCTATTGGTCAAGTTCATTAGTTGAAACTAGTAACAACTTTGCGTGGTATTTTGTTGGAAGCTGGTTGGAAAGTGGTAAGGTAAATTATGGAGTATATGCTGATCGCACTGAAGGTCTCTGTATTCGTCCTGTGCGTAAGTAATAGATCTTGACATAGATTTCCAATGTGAAACAAAGAAAAAGACAGAAAGAGGGCGCGGCAAACATGCCGCGCCCTCTCTTTACACTGCCGCCAATTCCCGTCCCACGGCATGAATCGTATCGAGAACCAAGGCTATTCGGGCTTTGCTGGCGTTTTTCTTTCCACTGATATATTGTGCCATCAAGCTTTGCGAGATGCCCATGCGGCGTGCCAGTGCAGACACATTTAGCTCAGGATGCGCCATGAAGAGTTGATAAAGAGCTGTCGGTTCTTGTTTTTCAAAAAAAACCTCAAAACTCAAATCTTCATCCAGTTCTTCCCAATGGATTCCAAATTCATCTGTTGTGAAATCAACAAGTTGTTCTTTTGTGGCATAACGCAAGCGAGGATAGTCTGCAAAGAGCTCGCAAGCTTCCTTGCCTTCGTCGGTTCTAATCCATACGGCTGTATCCGTCAGCCAAACTTTATCTATTTTCATTTCTGCAAAAATAGGTAATAATTTTATTACCCGCAATACTTTTTGCTTTTTTATAGCGATAAAACAAAAAAGCGGACGCACGTGCGTCCGCTTTAGAGGGTTTGTAGAATTGCGTCTCTACAAAGTCACGAAATAGCGTTTATTTGCGTTTGTATTCCGTGTCACTGCCGATGTTGCCTTCACCGGAAAGGATGGTCAGGGTCTTGCCTTCCACTTTGTAGTTAAACACGGTGGGATCGGTGAATCCTTCGTAGTTGAGGGTGAGCTTGCCGTTGCTTTCACTGTAGGTGAAGTTGCCGACCAAAACACCATAAGCCATGTAGGAACCCGTACCGTCTTCATTGAAGGTGTAGTAGGTGTTGTCGTTGTAGTACCATTCGCCGACGAGACCTTGTTGTTGTTTGTCGTTGCCCTTGTCACCACCGTTGCTGCCGCTATTGCCGCAGGAAACAAAGCTCAAGGCCATGACGACCACCGCAATCATAGAGAAAATAACTTTCTTCATACGCTTAATTTTTTAGGGTTAATAATTGGAATGATTTGTTAGTTGTGTTTGCTATTTTATGCTTAATGATGTCGCAAAAGTACGGAATAATTTAGAATATGCAATTTTTTTGTAGAGACGGTGTGCACACCGTCTCTACACATTGTCATTTATTCAAAACAGGTTTTCCAAAATCTTGTCTTCCACCAAATTCGGCAAGGTAACCTTCAATTTAGGCTCGGCCTCCATGGCACGCTTGATGGCGAAAGTGGCGCCTTCGTTGCGGGCCCAGTTGCGGCGGGCGATGCCGTTGTTCACGTCCCAATGCAGCATGCAGTGGAGGCGACGGTCAGCATCAGCGGTGCCGTCGAGGACCATGCCGAAGCCACCATTGATGACTTCGCCCCAGCCTACGCCGCCACCGTTGTGGATGCTCACCCAGGTGGCTCCACGGAAACCGTCGCCGATGACGTTCTGCACTGCCATGTCGGCGGTGAAGCTAGAACCGTCATAGATGTTGGAGGTCTCACGGAACGGGCTGTCAGTGCCGCTCACGTCGTGGTGGTCACGACCAAGGACGACAGGACCGCTCAGACGTCCGTCGGCAATGGCCTTGTTGAACTCAGCGGCGATCTTGGTACGGCCTTCGCAGTCGGCGTAGAGGATACGGGCTTGTGAACCGACTACTAGGTGGTTCTCTTGTGCGCCACGAATCCACTGGATGTTGTCGCGCATCTGCTGCTGGATTTCCGCAGGAGCCGTACGGGCAATCTCTTCAAGCACATTGCAGGCGATGTCGTCGGTGACGGCGAGGTCTTCAGGCTTGCCTGAGGCGCACACCCAACGGAAGGGGCCGAAACCATAGTCGAAGCACATGGGACCCATGATGTCCTGCACATAGCTGGGATAACGGAAGGTGCCGTCTTCTTTCAGGATGTCGGCACCAGCGCGGCTGCTCTGCAGCAGGAAGGCGTTGCCATAGTCGAAGAAGTACATACCCTTGGCGGTCAGCTTGTTGATGGCGGCCACATGACGGCGCAACGAAGCCTGCACCTTCTCCTTGAAGAGCTCGGGGTTCTCGGCCATCATGGCTTTCGACTCCTCAAACGACTGTCCGACAGGATAGTATCCACCTGCCCACGGGTTGTGGAGCGAGGTCTGGTCGGAGCCAAGGTCGACATGGATGTCATGCTCGGCGGCATATTCCCAAAGGTCCACCACATTGCCTTGGTAGGCATAGCTTCGGGCTTCCTTCTTGGCGAGGCTTGCGTTGACATGCTTAAACAGTTCCTCGATATTGTCGTACACCTCGTCGACCCAGCCTTGCTGATAACGCTTCTGCGTGGCAGCAGGGTTGATTTCTGCGGTGATGCTCACCACACCGGCGATGTTGCCAGCCTTGGGCTGGGCACCGCTCATGCCGCCGAGGCCAGCGGTGACAAACAGCTTGCCAGCGGTGCTGCCGCCGTGCTTGCGGGCTGCGTTCAAAACGGTGATGGTGGTGCCGTGGACGATGCCTTGGGGGCCGATATACATATAGGAACCGGCAGTCATTTGGCCGTATTGCGTCACGCCGAGGGCGTTGTAACGCTCCCAGTCGTCGGGTTTGCTGTAGTTCGGGATCATCATGCCGTTGGTGACCACCACGCGCGGAGCGTCCTTATGCGACGGGAAGAGTCCCATCGGGTGACCGCTGTACATGGCCAAGGTCTGGTCTTCGTCCATGTTGGCGAGGTATTGCATCACGAGGCGGTATTGTGCCCAGTTCTGGAAGATGGCGCCATTGCCACCATAGATGATGAGCTCATGCGGGTGTTGTGCCACGGCAGGGTCGAGGTTGTTCTGGATCATCAGCATGATGGCTGCGGCCTGCTTGCATTTGGCAGGGTATTCCTCGATTGGGCGGGCGTACATCTTATAGGACGGACGGAAACGGTACATGTAGATGCGGCCGTATTTCTCCAGCTCCTCGGCAAATTCGGGAGCCAAAGTGGCGTGGAACTTGGCGGGGAAGTAACGCAAAGCGTTGCGGATGGCCAGCTTCTTCTCGGCCTTCGTCAAGATGTCCTTGCGTTTGGGCGCATGGTTGATGGTGGTATCGTAAGGTTTCACTTCCGGCAGTTCATCGGGGATGCCGGCAAGAATCTCTTTTTGGAAATCGTTGAGTGCACTCATTTTATGTTGTTTTTATATGACTTTCCTTGAATCCGCAAAGATACGAAATCTTTAGATTCGACGAAACGAAGTGAGTCAAAAAAACTCATTCCCTTTAAAAAAGAAAAATGTGTATTTTTGTCATCAAATTGTATGCTATGAAACGTCTGTTTGTGTTTTTTACGCTTTCTCTGTTGCTTCCTATGATTGGATTAGCGCAAAACAATGAAATACAAAGCTATAAGTCTGCTTTCAATGCTGCGTATGAAGCTTGCCCCGACATTCCAAGAGGCTTGCTAGAGGCTGTCTCCTTCACCAACACGCATTGTTATCATTTGACGGACGCCAACTATTTCAACGATGGTCCCGATGCCATGCCGCGTGCCTATGGCTTGATGGGTTTGGTGAAGGACGGCAAGAACTATTTCCGTGAGAACCTGCATCTTGTGTCGGAGTTGTCGGGCATTTCGGAAGCAGAGGTATTGGAAAGTCCAGAAAAGAATGTGTTGGCATACGCTAAGGCATTCGACCGTTTGGCAAAAGAGAGCAAGGCTTCTGATATTAAATGTTATCTTTCTGTAATCCAACAACTTTCAGAACTTCCGATGGGGGAGGGTGTGGACATATATCCCATGCAGTCGATGTTGTATTCTGTGTGTCTTTTCCTGAACGATGCCAAAAAGGCGGAGCAATATGGTTTCAAACAGTATCATGTTGACTTGAAGGACGTTTTTTCTGAAAAACTGGAAATGCTCACAGCTCCCGAAATAGGTGTCACACGAGGCCCCGACTATCCTTTGGCCATCTGGGATCCTGCTCCGGAATGCAACTGGGAGCCCCGTACCAAACCTGTTAAAGCCATAGTGATTCACTATACAGAAGGCACCTACGCGGGTTGCATCAGTTGGTTCAAGAACTGCGATGCAGAGGTTTCTGCCCACTATGTCATCCGCTCGGCCGATGGTCAGGTGACGCAGATGGTGCGCGAAGCCGACAAGGCTTGGCATGCCCGCTCGGCCAATGGCTATACCATAGGCATCGAACATGAAGCCTATGGCAATATCTGGAGTTTTTTTACGGATGAGATGTATCGGTCGTCAGCCGATTTGGTGCGTGACATCTGCTCCCGTGTTGCTGCCATCAACGGACATCGCACCTTTTATCGTGACACCCTTGACAACGGCACCTGTCTCAACTATGGTGTCCATGACCTCGGTGGCGAAGATGCATGTACCAAAATCCGCGGTCACCAGCATTATCCCGACCAGACGCATACCGACCCGGGACCGTACTGGGATTGGAACTATTACTACAAGCTCATCAATGAAGGCACACCTGTCATAGTCCTTGAAGGTACGGAAGGTCGTCTCGACCATCGCAACTATGGCGACGACGAGCGCAAGATATGGGTGATTCGTGGTCCTGAAGAGTCGACCATACGATTGGATTTCAACAGTTTCAGTTTGGAGGCTGATTATGATTTCCTGTGGGTTTATGATGGGGATAACGTGTATGCCCCTAAGATAGGCCGGTGGAACACCCAGAGTCCAGGTGTGGTGCAGTCTTCCTCCAATGTGATGTGCGTCGAGTTCCGCTCCGATTGTGCCACCACTTCCACGGGATGGGAAGCCTCATGGAGTGCCGTAATGCCTACGCCTGTTGGTCCGGAAATACCTGAAATTGAGCCTGGTATCTACCCCAATCCTACTAACGACAAGTTCACGGTGACATTGGATTCGGAAGGCTTCTCGGATTTGGTGGTTTTTGATGTGTTGGGCAACATCATGACGTCGGTTCGCTTCCAAAGGAGTGTTGAGATAGATGCAAGTAATTGGGCAACAGGTGTTTATTTTGTTCATTACGGCAAACCCGTTCAGATGGGTAAGGTGGTCAAACTGACAAAGCTATAATCGCTTGATTGAACAATATTCACGTTCTTGTTGCGTTCATCAAGGGATTTTTCCTATCTTTGCACCCTATTTCAATTGGAATGAGAAACACAACCATGATATGCAAAGCCCTGTTGCTCTTCTTGGCCTTGGCCTGTTCGGCCTTTGTCAAGGCACAGGAGCCTTGCGAGATTACCTGTAGCGCCGAGATGCCCGTTTGCTCCGAATCGGCGGTGACGCTCAGCGTGCCAAATAATTACATGTATTCTTTCTTGTGGTCACCGGGCGGCCAGACGACCAACAGCATTACCGTATATCCCACCGAGACAACGACCTATAGTGTCGAGGTTCGTGAGGCGGAGAGCAACAATCTGGTGTGCCAAAACGAGATCAGGGTGGAGGTGAAGCCGCGTTTCGAGGTCAAATTCCGACAGGTGAAACTGACTTGCAGCAACAGGGAAGAGGAAAACGGAAGGAATGCCCAAGTTGTAGCCACGGTTGACAGTACGGCAGGCGTTTATGAGCCACCTTTCAACTACCAATGGGAACTGAGTCCCCTCCATATTGCACCTAACGACCCTTCGTGGGCCATTGGCTTGGAGGCTTACAAATACTATCACATCAAGGTGACCGACAACCGTGGTTGCATGCAACACGACAGTGTCAAACTGAAAGCCTATCCCAACCCAGTGGTTGAAATCACGACTGAGCCGAAAGACACGGTCTATCTGCAAAACCCGCACGTGACGTATTCCTTTGAGAACCTTTCGGAAGACACGCTGCAAATCAGCAATTTTTATTGGATTCTCAATCAGCAGTACAACATTACATCCACCTCGCCTGAACCACGTTTCACTTACGTGGAGACGGGTGACTTCAGCACGGAGTTGAAAGTGTACAACCCGCAGGGTTGCGACACTTCCTATTTCCACAGCGTCAGGGTGGAACCCGTGAAGCTGAAGATCCCGAATGTCTTTACGCCCAATGGCGACGGCATCAATGACTATTTCATCATTTCCTTGGAGAATGGCAGCGATACGCCCCACAACAATGGAGGTGGCACTCGTGGCCATCGTGATGAAGGGCTGGAATACGAGAACTATGAGCCTTTGAGCAGCTATTATGAAAAGACCGACTTGACTATCTTCAACCGTTGGGGACGCATCGTCTACCAGTCGAACGACTACCAAAACGACTGGGACGGCGGCGGCCTGTCGGATGGCACCTATTTCTATGTGCTGAAATGCCATGGCTTGAAAAATGACGCCACCTATCAAGGCTCGGTGATGATTATCAAAACTAGAAGAGAATGAAAAACCTTTTGAATATCAAGTATTTATTTGTTGCCGTTGTGACGATGTGCGTGATGATTGCCTGTGGGGGCAAGGACAGAGACAACCTTTCCACCGACTTGGTGACCAACCCTAAATCAGCCTCAGAGACTTCCAACAAGCAGGCTGCCATCAAGTTCGACAAGGAAGAGCACGACTTCGGCACTTTGCTGCAAGGCGAGGTGGTGACCTATTCCTTCCATTTCACCAATACGGGTAACACACCTTTGATTATCAGCGATGTGGGGTCGAGTTGTGGCTGCACTGTGGGCGACTATCCCCGCGAGCCTATCGCTCCCGGCAAGACGGGCGACATCAAGGTGACCTATAACAGCTCAGGCCATCACGGCTTCCAAAGCCGTTTCCTGACGGTCATGTCAAACACCAACCCGGCCAAGACCACCTTGCGTATTAAGGGTACGGTGCAAACGCCGGATCAGTATTAGTTTAGAGTGTAGAGTTTAGAGTGTAGAGTTGGCAAGGCGGTTTGGAACACGAAATCTTGAATTTTGAATCTTAAATCTTTAAATTACATAAAATGAACAACTTACTTATTTTACTCCAGGCTGCTGAGCAAGCCGCAGAACAAGCTCCGACCTTCATGCAAAAGTATGGTAGCCTGTTTTTCATCATTCTCCTCATCGTCGTTTTCTGGTTGTTCTTCATTCGTCCCCAATCGAAGAAGGCTAAGGAAGAACAGAAATACCGCGACAGTCTGCAAAAGGGCGACAAGGTGGTCACCATCGGCGGTTTCCACGGCAAGGTGGTCGAAGTAAAGGACACCACCGTGGTCATCTCTCTCGCTCCCAATACGGAAGTGGAAGTGGAGAAGAGCGCCTTGGTTCAGAGCGCCAGCCGCGTTGGCCAAGCCTAATCTAATCATCGGAGCGGTTTGACATGACGGACGAGTTGAATCGTATCAAACAGAAGGTGGAACGCACCAACAAGCATTCCGCCTTCACTTTTCTTATTTTTTTGGTCATCTCCACCGCAGCGTGGTTTTTGGTCAAATTGTCGGAGAACTATGTCACCCAGACCACCTTCCGCTTGCAGATGGAAGAGGTACAGGCCGACAAATGGATTTCGTCGGATGAGCAGTCGGTGAAGATGTCGCTCAACATCGACGGCTTCCATACCTTGAGATACAAGATGATTCGCGACCGCGTCGTCACCATTCCCTTGAACGAGGTGTCGTATCGCCTCGAAAATGGCAATACCTATTCTTTCAGTAGCCAATATGTGGCTGAGAAAGTAGCTGAGAAGCTTAATATCAACGCGTCTGACATCACCATGAACGACGCGAAGATCTATTTCACTTTGGATGCATTGAAGTCGAAGGTGGTACCTGTCGTCCTGCAGTCCAATGTCACGACGGCGCGGCAATACGACATCTATGGCATACCCACACTTGATCCTTCGTCAGTAACGGTTTACGGACCGCAAGAGGTCATTGATACCATCAAGACGGTCAGGACCGAACCCCTGATCATGAACAATGTGAGTCAGAATTTCAATGCCACTTTGCCTCTTGACCTGCTTGGCGGCCGTATTCATTCCAATGTGAAGGAGGTGAAAGCCGAGGTGCAAGTGGAAAAATTCACCGAGATGGATGTCGAAGTGCCCATCAAGATGACCGACAGCCTGAAGATGCGTTTCTTCCCCGAGACGATGACGGTGAAGTGCCTCGTGGCCATGCGCGACTACGCCTCCATCACCCCTGAAAATTTTGCGGTAGCAGTCGACAAGCAGCAACTGAAGGCCATGCAACCTCTGCTTGAAGTCAGACTTGCTTCGTGGCCGCCCACTGTCCAAATCCTCAGTACCCGCCCCGACAAGGTGGAATACCTCATCGTGCAATGAAGAAAGTCGCCATCACCGGCAACATCGGCAGCGGCAAGTCGTGGGTGTGCGAGCTGTTCAAGCAACGCTTGGGTATTCCTGTATACAACAGCGACGATGCAGCCAAGCAAATGTATTTCCTCCCCGAGGTTCGCGAGAAACTGGTCGAACGCTTTGGTGATGCGTTTTATCTTTCTGATACGGAATTGAATAGAAAGCGCATCGCCGACTTGATTTTCCATGATGAAAAAGCCCAAGCCGACTTGGAAGGCATTCTTTATCCCGCCTTGTTCGTCGATTTTGAGCATTGGATGGAAAAACAAGACGCGCCATACGTCCTGTTTGAATCGGCATTGGTTTTTGAGAAGCGTTTGGAAAAGCGGTTTGACGCCATCGTGATGGTGTCAGCATCGGAAGCCACACGCCTCCGGCGCGCCATGGAGCGCGACCATTGCGATGAGGCTACCGTCAGGGCACGTATGGCCAAACAATGGCCCGAAGAAGGTAAGCGCCTGCTTGCCGATTACGTCATCTGGCATGAAAACGATGACGAAGACGATGCCTTGATGAGGCAAATCGTCTCGGTGCACAAGTTTTGCGGAATAATTCCGCAATGATGTTAAAGTTTTTCTTGTTCGTATCGTTTTATTCCGTATCTTTGTGCAATCTTGAAAAAAAGCTATCAGCCGTCAGCTGTCAGCTTTCAGCATGGTTTTACATGCTGAAAGCTGATGGCTGAAAGCTGAAAGCATAGTAGAAATATTGAATCATACGATATGGAAAAATTATTGCTTTTAGGCGATGAGGCCATTGCACAAGGCTTCATCGACGCTGGCGGCTCGGCCATCAACAGCTACCCGGGCACGCCCTCAACCCAAATCACAGAGTATGTCATCAACTCGAAGCAGGCCAAGGAACTCGGCGTGATCGCCAATTGGTGCGCCAACGAGAAGACGGCCCTCGAAGCCTCCATCGGCGTGGCCTACGCTGGCAAGCGTGCCATGACCTGCATGAAGCACGTGGGTCTTAATGTCTGCGGTGACCCCTTCATGAATGCTGCCATCATCGGCACGAAGGGCGTCCTCGTCGTGGTGGCCGACGACCCGAGCATGTTCTCATCGCAGGATGAGCAGGACAGCCGCTTCTATGGTCACTGGGCCATGATCCCCATGCTGGAGCCTTCCAACCAACAAGAGGCCTACGACATGGTACACTACGGCTATGACTTGAGTGAAAAACTCGGCACGCCGGTGCTTTACCGCATCCCGACCCGTTTGGCTCACAGCCGTGCTGGCGTGGTGCGCAAGCCCGTCCGTCCGCAGAACGAACTCACCGAACCCGCCGATGCCAAGTCGTTTGTGCTGCTGCCGGCCAACGCCAAGCGCCTCTATCGTGACTTGATCGACAAGCAGCCTGCCTTCGAAGAGGCTTCAGCCACTTCGGGCTTCAACAAGTATTTCGACGGTCCCAAGAAGAATATCGGTATCATCACCACGGGTATTGCCTATAACTACCTGATGGAGAACTTCCCTGATGGACAATGCCCCTATCCTGTCGTGAAGATCACGCAGTATCCGCTGCCTTACGATATGATTAACAAGCTCTATGACGAGTGCGACGAGATCCTCGTCCTCGAAGACGGTCAACCGTTTGTTGAAGAGCACATTAAGGGCTTCCTCGGAAAAGGCAAGAATGTCATGGGTCGTCTCGATGAGACCATCCGCCGCGATGGTGAGCTGAACGCAGAGAAGGTCGCCAAGGCTCTCGGCATGGATGTGCCGGTGATGTATAAGGTGCCGGAAGTGGTTACCAATCGTCCGCCCGCGCTCTGCCAAGGTTGCCCGCACGTCGACAGCTACAATGCTTTGAACGCTGTCATGGCCAACCATAAAGGTGGCAAGGTGTTCGGCGACATCGGCTGCTACACCTTGGGCTTCAACATGGGTGCCATCAATACCACCGTGTGCATGGGTGCCTCCATCACCATGGCCAAGGGTGCCAGCGAGGTGGGCATCTTCCCGAGTGTGGCTGTCATCGGCGACGGTACCTTCGGCCACAGCGGCTTGACAGGCCTTATGGACTGCGTCAACGAGAAGGCCAATGTCGTGGTCATGATCCTCGACAATGACATCACCGCCATGACGGGTGGTCAGCCTTCGTCGGCACACAACAAGATTCGCCGCATTTGCGAAGGCCTCGGCGTGGAACCGGAGCACATCCGCGACATCATTCCGTTGCCCAAGAACCACGAAGAGAACGTAAAGATCATCGAAGAAGAGGTCAACTACAACGGCGTGTCCGTCATCATTCCTCATCGTACTTGCATTGTTGAACTTAAAAAACACATGAAAAAATGAAAAAAGATATAGTATTATGCGGCGTGGGTGGCGACGGCATCGTTTCGGTGGCCAAGATTATCTCTGACGCTGCTCTCAATATGGGTATGAACCTGAAACAGTCCGAGATCCACGGCATGTCGCAGCGTGGCGGCTCGGTGTTCTCGCACCTCCGTATCTCCGACAATGAGATCTTTGCCGATGTCATCCCGGAAGGTCAGGCCGACATCATCCTCTCATCCGAGCCTATGGAAGCCCTGCGTTATCTGCCTTGGCTGAGCAAGGAAGGTTGGGTCATCACCAACAATGACCCCTTCATCAACATCAGCAATTATCCCGACATGGAAAAGGTCAACGCTGAGTTGGGTAAGCTTGAGCATGTCGTTTCCTTCAACGCCAACGAGATTGCCAAGCAGCTGAAGGCCCGTTCCAACATGGTGCTCCTGGGTGCCACGGTGCCTTATCTCGGCATCTCCATGGAGAAGGTCGAGGAGGCCATCGCCCACATCTTCGGCAAGAAAGGCCAAGAGGTCGTCGACCTTAACATTCAGGCCGTGCGTGCTGGTTTCGCCCAGGCCACGAAATGATATTATTTGTAGAGACGCGATTCATCGCGTCTCCAAAAAAAAGAAAAATGCCCGATTGGTTAATCCAGTCGGGCATTTATTATTGGGATTGCCTTTGGCAAGAAATCTTTCAAAAATCTAGTAAAATGATATTATTTGTTTTTTTATTGATTTCTTTGCGAAGCAAATTCCTTATTCTTCTGTTTTTTCAAGAAGAGGATAAAGAGAACCAAACCCAACACAGTGATAGCTGCGCCAATGCCGTATCCGACAGGACGGGGCAGGATAGAGCCGAGTCCACCATCGGCTGCCTTGGCCACGAAGAGGAAACATCCCGTCACCATGGTCATGAAGAGGGCAGGGATGAGGGTGATGAGATACCATAGCTTACCTTTGTTCTTGGCCAAGTATACGGAAATAGCCCAAAGTGTCACTGTGGCCAGCACTTGATTGGCCCAGGCAAAGTAACGCCAGATGACCTGGAAGCCTTTGGCATCGGATATGCTGTAGACCAAGATGGCAGCAGTGACAACAAACATCGGGACAGCCACAATCAAACGGTTCTTGATGGGCTTTTGGTCATAGTGCATGAAGTCAGCGATGATGAGTCGCGCCGAACGCAGTGCCGTATCGCCCGAGGTGACGGCTGCGCTGATGACACCCAAGATGGTGATGGTGGCGATGACGGGCGTGAACCATGTGTTGGCGATGACGCCCACGATGGCGGCACCGCTCTTGCCTGTCACGTCGACGACGCTGTCTGGTCCAAAGAAGTAAGCGGCGGCAGCGGCCCAAATCAAAGCCACGACACCTTCGGTGATCATGGCACCGTAGAAGATGGGGCGACCTTGTTTCTCATTTACCATGCAGCGCGCCATCAGCGGTGATTGCGTGGCATGGAAGCCGGAGATGGCACCACAGGCGATGCTGATGAACATCATCGGGAAGATGGGGTTGTTGGCCGCATCAGGATGACGGTTTTGCATGCCGCTCCACAGCTCAGGAATTTCAGGCTTATAAATGAGGAAGGCCACAAAGATGGCCACAGCCATGCCCAACAGCAGGATGCCGAAGATAGGGTAGATCTTACCGATGAGTTTGTCGATGGGTAACAAGGTGGCAATCAGATAATAAGCCAAGATGATGATGATCCAGATGTAGGGGTTCCAGCCTTGCGTGAAGTTGGCGTTCAGCAGCGTGGCAGGGGTGTTGACGAAGACCACGCCGACCAATATCATCAGGATGATGGTGAAGGCACGCATGATTTGTTTGGCGCCGTTGCCCAAGTAGGTGCCATGGATTTCGGGCAGGCTTGCCCCCTTGTCGCGCAACGAGATCATGCCAGCGAGGTAGTCGTGGACAGCACCGGCGAAGATGCTACCCAGCACAATCCACAAGAAGGATGCCGTGCCGAACTGTGCGCCCATGATAGCACCGATGATGGGTCCGACACCTGCGATGTTCAAAAACTGAATCAAAAAGATACGCCAAGGTTTCATCGGAACATAGTCGACACCGTCGGCCATGGTCGTGGCAGGAGTGGGGCGTTGCGGGTCGATGCCGAAGACCTTCTCGACAAGCTTTCCGTATACAAAATAGCCGAGAATGAGGACGGCCAAAGCGATAAAGAAAGTAATCATAGATGGATAAGTTTAATGGCGCAAAATTACAGTTTTTAAAAGACAAAATACATTGTCGGGCCCAAAAATAAAAACAAAAAACGGCCTGGGAAAAACCAGACCGTTTGGTTTAGCGTATGAAAAGAATCAATCGTCGAAATCAACGACATTGAATCTTTTGTCGAATTCAATTTCGAGGCCGTTGCTCAACTCAATGTCCCAACCATTGCTGTCTTTGGCAATCTTCGTGATGGATTGGCCTCCGTCGATACGGCTCACATAGTTGGTGATTTCGACCGGAACCAACGCAGCGGGCACGGCAGTGGGAAGGGAAGCGTGGCGGCAGTCCACCTCATCCCATTCGAGTTTGCCGAACAAATTGCCGTCGAAACCGATTTGGGTGTAGTCGCTGAGGGTCACATCGCAGTCAAGACCGTCCTTTATGTTGGCAATTACTTCTGCATCAGGGAAATAAGTCTTAACAAAGGTGTTGATAACTTGTGCTTTTTTGTCACTATTGCACGAAGTGTTGGTCAGGGCAAAACCGATGAACAGGGCTAAATAGACTATTTTTTTCATGGTTGCTTCTGATTAGTCGTAAATTTCCAATACTTTGAAATTGCTATTGAACTTCAGCTCAAGGCCGTTGTTCAGCTCAATCTCCCAACTTCTGAAATTCTTTTCCAGTTTTTTGATGATGGTGTTCGGGAAATTGGCGGTCACGTAAGCAGTGATTTGCTCGGGAACAAGTGTGGCGGGCACGGCAGTGAAGGTTGTGGAGTGCTCGCAGTCGACTTTTTTCCATTCGTTGTTGCGACGGAACTCAATTTTGGTGTAGTCGTTCAACACGACGTCGATGTCATCATCGTCAGGCATCACCATTTGGACGGCGGCATTGGGGAAGTGTTGTGTCACAAACTGGGTGATGGCGGGATTGGCGTTGGTGTTTTGTGCCATTGTTGAGGAAAAGCCAAAGCAAACGATGGCAATGAAAGCGAAAATAAGCTTTTTCATATTTGAAAAGATTTTAGTTAGTAATCTGGTGATTAAAAATTAAGTCGCAATAATTGTGCCAGTTTATTCCTTTTTGCCTCCGAATTCCATCAAATATGCTTTGAGGAACGCGTCAATGTTTCCGTCCATAACGCTCTGTACATCAGATGTTTGGTAGTTGGTGCGATGGTCTTTCACGCGGCGGTCGTCGAAGACGTAGGAGCGAATCTGGCTGCCCCATTCGATCTTCAGCTTGCCCGCTTCGATCTTGTTCTGTTCCTCCATACGGTGGCGCATCTCGCGGTCGTAGAGTTGCGACTTCAAGAGGCGCAAGGCATTCTCGCGGTTCTTGGGTTGGTCGCGGGTCTCGGTGTTTTCGATGAGGATCTCCTCTTCTTCGCCCGTGTATGGGTCCTTGTATTGGTAACGCAGACGCACACCCGACTCCACCTTGTTCACGTTCTGTCCACCGGCACCGCCACTGCGGAAGGTGTCCCACGACAGGCGCGACTGCTCAATGACGATTTCGATGGTGTCGTCGACGAGCGGGGTGACAAACACCGAAGCGAATGAAGTCATTCGTTTGCCCTGGGCGTTGTAGGGACTGACGCGCACCAGACGGTGAACGCCATTCTCGCCTTTCAGGTAGCCATAGGCGTAGTCGCCTTCGAGTTTCATCGTCACCTGTTTGATGCCGGCATCATCGGCTTCCAAGAGGTTGGAGATGGTGAGTTTGTATTTGTGGTTTTCAGCATAACGCATATACATGCGCATGAGCATCTGTGCCCAGTCTTGGGCTTCAGTGCCGCCCGCACCCGCGTTGATTTTCAGCACGGCGCTCATCGGGTCGGCTTCCTCACGTAGCATGTTCTTGAACTCCAGGTTCTCCACGATTTGAATGGTGGCGTTGTATTGTTCATCCACTTCTTCCTCGGAGGCTTCGCCTTCCTTGGCAAAGTCGAAGAGCACGGTGAGGTCGTTGCCGGCGTCTTCGGCTTCCTTGTAGCCGTTGAGCCAGCCCTTCACCTCACGCACCTTCTTCATGGTGGCTTCGGCGGCCTTGGCGTCGGCCCAGAACTGCGGGTCTTGCGTCTTTTCGTCTAATTCCTGTGCTTCGA
>JAEEGJ010007772.1_pt1 | contig 30253 bp, 21 predicted proteins | sample 8958761 | NCBI WGS metagenome assembly JAEEGJ01 (sample SAMN16246546, study PRJNA631951) | gut metagenome | biome: gut microbiome; feature: rumen; material: RS-attached | host: Bos | place: Iran: Karaj | collected 2018-10
TCGAATCCCTTACACCGAGCAATTCCTCAGCGATGCCATTACTAGCCGCTGATACCATCTCGCAGTTGTAATAGTCAAATGTGGGTGCCAGCCCAAAGGTTATCTTACTCTTAAAGGGTCGCATCATCTTCAGCTTCCCTCTCAGGTTCTGGGACACCGCACGTTTGAGCAGCTGGTCGTCATACGACTTCGTAGGCAGCCACAGCATTTCATACGAACCTCTATTAAGCTTCAACACCAAGGTTATTTCTTGAATATCGATGTCGTACGAGAACGTCATATTCAACTTCGCTGGGTCGACATCGTACTCTGATGACTTCAATTGATACGACTGCTCCACCCGTCCTTCAGACGGAATAGAAACAACCTGAGCATTAGCCTGCATCAGCATACAGACCATCACACACACACCTACAAACAATGTCTTTATTGTCTTCATATTACTTACTATTTAGTGAGGTTTTATGTTGAACGATATTTAATCAATTTGGGCATTATCCTTCATGTCTCTCAATTCATTTATCCATCCTTGAGGCTCGCCCTGCTCTGTGACCCACTTTGCCACCGCGTCGTCCTCGGGGAACGGCGGCACACCTATCTTGGCATGATAGGTGTCATACCGCAGGTAATGGGCAACACGGTCGATATACCACGAGAGGTCGGTATACGAACCGCAGGCATCGGCATTGAGACACACACGACCTGCAAAATCGCCATAATAGCGAATATTGGGATGCCAAGGATGAGGAATCTCTTCTCCTGCCATATTTTGTGTCATAAACTTAAACTCCAACTTGGCATCCATGCTCGGATAGTTGTTGGGAATGTTAATTCGCATGATGAAGCGGTCGGCATAGATAGGACGTTGCAGACCTGCAGCATCTGCCTCTTCCACGCCACAGAAAGAACGAATGTTGTATACTATCTCGTAGACAACAGGCAATTGCGCCAGATTGCGCTTACGCACACGATAGTACACCTCGCCAAATTGGCTGTACTTCTGGGCAATGGAATCCCATTCCCGATACAGACGTGCGTCACGTCCTTTGAATTTGGTATTTTTAAAATTGTCTATATCGCTCATTGTGAATAGAGAGTTAAGAATTGAGGATTCACCATTCACCGTTCAACCGGCAATGGGTTCATAAATCACCGTCAGCGAATCGCCATTTTCGATATTGTAGTCATCCAGATACTGCTCCGTCTTCCCAACTTTAGGATTCAGGATCATCTCTTGGCCATTCTCATCCACCTTACCGAAATAGTAGTTAATCGGGGCACCCGAAGGGTCAACCGAAGGCATGTCAAAAGCACCTATCTGTTTCAACTTCTCCATCAAGGTTCCTAATGAATCCGTAGGGCTTGTCACCTTAAACTTCAGTTTCTTACCTTTGTACGAAAGGTATAAAAAGAATTCTTCTGCCATAATTATTGTATTTTAGTGATTAATAATCGTGATTAATTGATAGATTTAAATAACAATTAAAATAAGGTGTAACAATAATTGAAAATTAAAGGGGATCGTTGTTAAGTTGAAAGGTGAAAAATGAAATCTCGCGGGAGCAATCAAATGAACCGCCCCAGTGAAGTTTCACCTTCCACTTTTCACTTTTCAAACTCATTTTAACTTCCATTTTACTCCTCATTGCTGTATATTATTTTTTTACTCTCACTTAAACTTTAAACATTACTGAATTGAAAGGTGAAAGTTGAAACTTCGCAGTAGCAGGCTGTTTGACACCTCAATAGTTTCAATTTTCACTTTTCAATTCTCATTTTCTTAATAGTCCACCACCACTTTGTCAGTATACGTTTTACCTCTCTGCGTAGTGACAACCACCAGATACATTCCCGGCTGCAATGCCTCGTCGAAATAAGCCACACCTGCCGATGCACGCACGGCAGTCACCTTGGTGCCGTATGCATTATACAACACCGCCTCCACTACGGGGTCATCCTCCTCCGTTAACATCACAGAGAATTTTCCCCTACTTGGATTCGGTTGAGCCACCACCTTGACAGAACTCGAAAACAAGGGAACATGATATGGACCAGACTCACTATAGCACATGTTCAACTTACCAAACTCAATACCTGACACAAGAACTGATATGCGCTTTCCTCTCTGTTCAGATGGTTTGAACTTAAAGAACTGCTTTGTTTCCCCCGGAATATCTACACCGTTGCTCTGCCATTTGTAAAAATACTCAGGAAATCCCTCCTCCCGGGGATAAATCAACATCTTACAGTCATCATAGCCTCTCAATTCCTTTAGCTCAAGTTCTTGAACAGGAGGTTTGCCTATCCCTAGCAATGTCAGATACAGCATCTTTTGAGTACACTGTTCATAATTTTTGGGACCTTCATGGATTCCTGAATCCGTATACGTCCGACCTGCTACTTCCCAATAATATTCGTTACCACATTCCGTCACACTTTCAATCTCCTCCTGAATATGGTTGATGGTTAAATTAAGTTGGTAATAATCTTTGCAACCCGAATCATTTTCAACTGAATCTTCATAAACCCCCGGTACATTATACTCAACGCCACTCCTTGGCCATGTGAATTTTTCACATGCAACTACCGATGTGTCATAATAACGACTACTACCAAGACTCAGAACTAAGTAGACTATGCTGTCGCATCCATTGACGGTAGCATTGCGATATATGTGACTATCCTGAATATTATTAATAACATCTAATTCTTCTCTATAGCTGTACGGTTTTCCATTCCAAAAGTAAGAGTCACAAGCGGATGTCCTAAGAGTATCACCTATCACTGTATGATTAATCTCCAAGTTAAGCCAGACGGTATGAGTACACCCCTCAGCATTTGACGAATCATCAAACATATACCTACCACTTTCAGTATAATAAACTGAATCATGCCAACGATAACGATCACATGCGCTCTGATACTCCTCGCTCGTGGAACTTCTGTTTATCGTCAGATTCAGATGTACCAAGCTGTCACAACCTGCAGAAAAAGGTCTTTCTATGGTATGCGTCGGAGTGGTCGTACTGTTACTATAGGTGATGTTGTCTTGCCATAGAAGTGAGTCACATGCCACTACAGTATCAATACCATGCTTTATTGGCTTAAGAATCAAATGCAACCTATAGTATTTATAACATCCATCGGAGTTGATCTCATCACCACGGAAGGGTCCTCTATATATCTCTGTAGAATCACGATTGGGAATAGCCTCAGAATGATCCCGCAATTGACCATTTAACCACCAGTCGAATGAATTGCATGCTCGCTCTTCGATTATATCATTAAGCAATGGAAAGCGATTTGAATCTGGTACTATAATAACATCAGTTACTGGGCAATGAGCAATTCCAATAATAGTGTCTCGATTATACAGATACTGCCCTTGATTATCATCAAAAATTGTATCCTTCCATCGGTGTCCTGGTAAGCACCACCGATCCGGATAGTATATCGTATCTCCTGTCGGAATGGTCAGATGCAACATGTGAACCTGTTTGGAACAAAGCGCCGTTGATACCGTATCTCGGTAATCACCCGAATTGGTAAGCACCTCCGTTCCACCTGAAGGTTTGTGCCACAAATAGCTACCACACGACACAAGAGTATCTCGTAGCTCAATAATTTCCTTATGAATCTGAAATCTTTTCCAAATCACCTCCCGAACTACGGAAGTACCGCTCGTAGTATCTATGACAGCTATCCTGAGCCAAACAGATACATCTACCCCCGCAAAAGCAACCGAATAAACAGTATCAAATAATACATATGAATTTGAATTCGTGTCTCCTACATACCAAAAACACCAATAAACATAACCATTAGTCGGAGGCAGAGGTCTTGCAAGCGTCACCACCGAACCACTACACGCCACAATATCTGGCCCAATCGTATCATACACATAGTTGACACCCTGCGCATTAGATTGCTTCAACATCGCCCCACATCCTAGCAGGAACATAACAATTAGAAATACTTTTTTCATCATCGTCATTTTTTATTATTATTATTCATTTTCATTTATTCCAAGTAATTCGCACAAGTCAATCAACTCCTTGTCCGAAAGGCTGTTTATATCTTGTTTTATCTTTGCTTTAAGTTTCGTTGCAAATTCATCCCATAGTTTTTCATTTTGACTTGCGCTCTCATCAAACACTCGAGCGGATTTCCTTGTACGCCAAGCTAATAAGCAGTTATAAAACGCATTTACTGCTGATTTATGAGGCATGAGGTCCGTTGCTATATCAAGCGTTCCAGCAATACCAAATAGGTTAATAAAGCTTCCCGGATTGGTTGCTAGATTTATCATCACTACCGAGTCGAGGATGTATTTGGCCTGTGTGGAAGAAATGCCTGTTTTGTCAACCAGTACAGCAATATTTTTGTCGTTATTGAGTTTCTCCCCTCCGTAGATAATGAAGTCAGCAACTCTCTCCGGCACCCCATAATTCTTCAACCTCTCTTTGTTCTCCTTGGTTTGAAATTTTAATTCGAAACCTTGTTTTTTATTAAGACCGAATGCACTGTTTATAGCCACACCAGTTACAGTCCCTGCCACATTTATTTTTAACAAACCATTTTTAGTACTGTGCGTAGCTAATACCGAATCCACTGTTTGTCCCACTTTTGTCTTAGGATCGATCTTTATTTTGCTCAAGATTTCTGGAGGGTTCTTTAGTACATTCTGCACCCCCTTGACAGCCTTGCCGATACCAAAAGATAACCCATATGACAACACCTCTTTACCTGCTGATTTCCAATATACATCCTGTTGGGGACGATTTTCTGAAGCGAAATCACGCATAGCTGTAATGGGTTTCCATTCCTTGAAGTCAATCATTTCTAAAATGCTATTTCTGAATTCATGTGCTTCATATTTAGGATCGGGTTCTGACTTAATTGGAGTAAAGTCCTTAATATACATATGTTCATTACGCACATGTTGAGGCGGATCACTCAATATTGTGTATTCTTGTGAATATAAAAGAGAGATTTGCCTTTTTGCAGTTCTCAGCACATCATACAACTTCTCCCTAAACACAGCCATCTGAATATACCCTTGGAAGTGTTCACTAGTCTGAGGAAAGTAATCCTTTAAATCTTTCCTTTGCATTGGAGTTAAGCTTATGTTGGTTGTACCTGTCATTAGTCGTTTGAAATCTTATAATATCATATTACCATCAATCGATAGTTTTGATCATTCATGCCAATTAGTAGATTTATAGCAAGAACCTGTGTTGTGCCATCTTTGACGAACCTGAGTGCTGATTTATAATCTGGCAAAAGTAATGATGCTGCTTTCCCATTTGCATACATATGAAGAGTTTCATTCCCTGTGAAAGGAACTAAGGTATATCCCTGATCCAGATGTTCAATCAACATATTTCGTCTTAACACTATCTCCTGTTCATCAAGGTATTGGGACTTAACAAGGTGATTCTCTCTGCGAGAAATCATTTCTGCATACTTGCCATACTGTCTTGTTTGCAAAAGTTGTCCTATTTGCTGATAGAAATGAGTGACTATTTCCTTGATACCTTGTATCTCTGTTAAATCAACGCATCCAAACCATCGCGAAACTTCATTATGTGTATGTGCCGAAAATGCTTTTTGACAAAAAGTGAGTGGCGGTGAAGACAATAAATTTTCTTTTGACATAGAAATCGTTGCTATTTCTGACACGGGTTCAATTGTTCGCTGCTCTCCATTATACAGCCAAATCGCAATTTCGCAACTGGAAACAATATCTGATTGGTTTGTATCGGGAAGGGGTTGCATATTTACAGTCAAAAGTTGGATTTCATCCACACTTAATAGGTTATTAATTGGAATAGAACATGAGGTATTCGCCCTGACAAATTGTATAAAGAGGGGCATGTCATTTATTCGAATGTCTATGAAACAATCGTTTGCTCTTATTTTTGCTATATAATAGTTCAACATATCCTATACACTCCTCAGTTTTTATTATTCATACCAACCAACTCCTACATTCCTAACATTAATTGTTAGAAAAAAGAGACCATTCTTTAGGTTCAAATTCTTTTTCCCAACCTCCCCAACTCCATATTTCTGTCTCATCACTACCTTCAACAGAATAGTCTAACATCTCAAAGCTATCTTTCGAAGAATAAGTGATGGTTAGCTTTTCAACCTCCAATTTTGTTTTTACTCTTAATTTCAATCCATATTCATTATTTTTATCATTCTTTTCAATTACAGATGAAAAATCAAACTTAACATTAGCTCCAGCCTTACCGTTTAATCCAAATTCTGTTTTAATAATAAATGTTGCTTTTACAGTTAGTCCTATTTCCAAATTAGCAGATATTATGACTGTAACAGGCTTCAATTTTGCATCGAAAGGTTTCTCACTCGCTGTGTCAAGTATTATTTTTCCTCCACCCTCTACACTCGTTTTAAATATTAAATCAGCATTAACATCAACAAATTTCTTTATCAACCATGGAATAACTTTAGTAAACAGCCAATCCAATAATCCTTTGACAGGAGCTGCTGCACCACCTGTTGCACCCACAATACCGACAACAACTACTTTCTCAAAAATTTTTATTAAATCAAGTGTTAATTTCCCAATAGCATTAACCGACAAATCAATTAAGAAGTGTCTTCCTAATTTACTCAGACTGTCATTTACTGAATATTTCCATTCCAACAAAAGTGACGGTTCAATACTGATTGATCCTGTAATCCACTTCTTATCATCTTTTTTCTCATCTTTTTCCAACTTACCATTTGTGATAAGTTGGTATAGTTCTTCCATGAAATCAGCAAAACCCTTGAATGTTTCATATATGGTTCCATATTTCTCATATTCTTTTTTCCCCTTCTCCAACCCCTTATCATTATATTCAGTTTCAATTTTATGTCCTAATTCTAATTTTTTTTCAGTTGAAGCATATTTCACACTAAGTCCAACCTTCCAATCCGTTTTTTTTGTTTTATCAAGTTTCAATGAATTAACCGATTGTCCCTTATACTCACTTTTTACATTACGGAAATCAAGAACCAACTTAAATGAAATGTCAGGATAGGACACTATTGTTATTTTGGGTACATTGTCACGATGAGAACATGTTTTAAAGATTAATTGTGTTGAATAATAATTATCATCATTTTCTTGAAGTGTTGGCAATAAAAAGAATCGAAATGCCATGATATAGTCAGCAATGGACCCCATCTTTGCCCCAGCCGCACCATTCACGATTGCTCCTGCAAAATCACCTTCGTTAATACCATCCTGAAACGCAGCTTTCCCATATTCCAATTTCCGAGTGAACAAGTTGTAATATAAAAATTTGATGGCACCATCTTTTATTTCTTTTTCAACCTTTACTATTTCATTGGTTTGCGATTGTAAATCATTAGAATATATTACGTATTTTGTATGTTCATCTCTTGTACAATCATTGGCAATTCTGAGGACTCTTAAAGTAGCCTCTTTCCCTTGATGATTTGTAATAAAATAATATTTAGGTGGTATAGTATATGTAACTCCTCCTACAAGTGTCGTAGTTCCATTCTTGTTTTCTACGACACATGATGCTGTTTCTGTATAGTTTTTCTTATAAAATATGGCTTTTTTCTTTTTATCATTTCCGTACTCACATGAGACTTCTGTTATCTCGCATGAGAATACCCTTCTAGAAACACTTGCTGCACCTATTGAATTACTTGCCATATCTTATTGGTGTTATATACTCATTACGACTGATTTGTTTTTACGACATATAGTCCAATTTAACTATATGATTTCTTGATTTCTCGTCAGCCTCTAATGCATCTTTTGTTTGTTTTAAGTTTTTTTCCGTATTGGTTTTAATGGGTTCGGTATGAATTTCATTATTTTTTATGGGAGACAGTTTCTCTCCATTTGTGATGAATGGATTATCTGGATTCTTTCCGTATTGCGAGATGTCTATATCGTCAATATCCATCTTGCCATTTTTCTGTGCACCTTCTATTTTCTTCTTAGTATAATCCAACAAACTCAGTTGCGTATTATTATTTAGCTCACCCAGACCTTTGCCTTTCTTGGTAATTTCCAACAATTTTCCTTTTTGAGAATTATCAATAGTGTCATATAACGTTTCTTCACCACCTGCTTTTGCATTTGGACCAAGTTTATTTAGTCGAGCTTCTCGTAAAGCATCTTTACTAACCGACTGTGATGCTTTTTCCACTTTTGTACCCATATTAGCAACACCAGCAACAGGCGTTACAACATTCTTGGTAACTTTTGATGCTGCCGCTGTTATCTCTGCACTTTTTTCAATAGATTTGGCAACCTTGATTCCTTTGTTCACCATCTTTGCAGCCGTAGCTGCATCACCCACCCCTGGCACAGCTGCCATTAGCGAAAAGGCAGCGTTAGCCTTGTCGCCTCTAACTGCATAAATGGCCGCATTGGTTAAGTCTGCCGCCGCACCTACAACAGGGACAAGTCCAGCCAAATCAAGAGCAAACTGAATACCATCTAACACTGTTTCGCGTTTCATCCCAGAAGCATCAGTTGCAATAACTTCATCTTCTGAACGTTCGATGATATCATCTTGTTTTTGAGTATTTTTTTTATTTAATGCATCTGTAGTCTGCTTGGCAACTTTGCTCAAATCCGCGGCTCCGGTATTCATTTGACCATCGTCAATAATACTTATTGTACCACCCCACATGCACTGGCATTTACAGTTCTTTAATAAAGCAGGTTCACCTTTTACAAGATAGTCTGTTTTGCCAACCGTCCAAGGCGTGGGGGTATTGTGGACGCAGGGCATGGGTGTGAGATGTCCGTGATGTGCAGCAGTGGCCGAGGCTGTGGCTGGGAATCCCAGTGAACGGCAACGCCCAAATGGAGCTAAGTTTACCATTGATTTGTGATCGCTGATGTTTCCCATCGGGGGCTGATTGCAAAGAAAAGCCGTACGGGAAGGAAGGACTGTTAGCTTGGCTGGTTTCTCTCCCATAGTACAGCGCATGGTGGCACCTGAGCAGACATATGAATTACTTTGTGCAGAATTACCCTGAGAATTGTTTGGGTTTGGTGACTGGGAGTTATCTTGATTCGGAATAGTATTTTTGTTCAACGGGGCAGCCCCACCCGTTAGACCCGATGCATCACCTTTCTTGGTCAGTTTCTTTATATCATCAATAGTTTTCTTAACAGCGGCAACAGCACCTTTGATGTCTTTATTTTTGATGGCATCAGCCAAGGCACCAGCATTGCCTACAACAGCTGCTCCACCACCTCCAATACGTAGAACCGTATCAAGTGCCTTAATACCCTTGGTGTCACCAAGATTCCCCATCACGTCAAGAATCTTATATCCTGTACCATTCTTTCCTTGAACCCCCTTTACTATACCGTTGAGTGATTGGCCTATTTTCTCAATAGCCCGCACCATCTTCTCAACACCATTGCGAATTTTTGTTGCCGCTTCAATGGGATTACGGTAGCTGCCTCCAAACTGATTAATAGCGTCTTGAACACCTGTAATACCTTTCAATACGCCTGGCAGCTGCCGTTTTATGGCTCCTCCTGCATAGAATACGTTTTCGCCAAACATGTTTTTGGCTAATGTTTCCAAAACGGATTGCTTGCCACTATTAGGCGTTATTTGAAATAAGGCATCAATTTTTGCTGAAAATGTATCCCAATTCTTATCAAAATGTTCGGTCAATGCGGCCAATGTCGAGACAGAAACATGGCCTGACGCATCCGCGACCAAGGCTGTGAGCATAGAGCCTGCAGCGTCATAGATGGCCTGTCCGTCTTTTAGGCGAAGAATGGAATTGGTGATCTGCGTTGGTATTTGTGCATTGGGGAAACCTGGCACGAGCTGATTCAGTTGTGACAAAAGGCCATTGACAGTTGTTGCCCCTTTTGCCATAGAGTCTGTTATTCCTCGAAGGTCACCTTTCTTAATGGAATCTTTCAACTGGTTAACAGCCGTTGCTGCGGTGGCTCCTGTCACGCCTAGATTGAAAACCTTGTTCAAGTTACTAACTGCAGTAGATCCGCCAAGATTGCTTAATGTAGTCAACACAGGAATTCCTTTCCCTGTACACGTAGTAACAGCATTGTTTAGTGCCTTAGCAACTTCCTCTGTAGCCTTTACTATTCTATCGGCACCGTTTTTGATTTTGTTGGCGGTATCTTCTGCCGTCTTAGTATCAGTTTTGAAACCGTCGATGGCTTTCTTGTAATCGGATATTCCCTCAAGTACTCCGGGCAGTTCATTCTTGACAGCACTGCCCAGATTGTATATTTCGTTTCCGAAATTGTTCTTAGCAAAAGATTCTAAAATATTGGTCTGGTTTGAAGGAGAGGTAGAATTGTATACCTCATTCACCTTTTCCGCAAAGGAGTCCCATTTCTCATCGAAGTCGGATGCTCCTTTCTGAATATTATCAATAGTAACATTCTCTCCCGTGACATCTTTTACCACTGATGACACCACATCCTTTCCTGCCTGAAGGACATCAACACCATCTTTGACCTTATCAATGGTCGGCCCAAATTGATTGTTCAACTGGGTACTCATCTGAGTGGCTAAACCGTTAATTGATTTAGCACAATTGGTCATTGTAGTTGTTATGTCCGAGAATGTCATTGTAACGCTCCTTATTGTACTTTCACTATTCCTGCTTTAATATCTATACGACTACCAGCGTTCATTGCCATAGATTCATCAGCTTTCTGTTGATGAACATTGGAATACTCCAACAATTGTTCCGCAGCCTCAAAACGTACGTTTTCAGCTGTAACCTGAAGATTGTGGGCAACTTGCTCATCTTTATTATCACCTATGTCAATAAATTGATTCATGCTTACGTTAAGCGTATCATTTTGTCCGATATTGGAAGTCCTGTTGCCGCCTGAACGCTCACGGATGTCATTATCCGCAATACGCTCCTGATCATTACCTGCCTCTAACAGCATGTCGTTACCTGCTGTTTCTGAAATGTTGTTGCCAGCAACAGCCGTAATATCATGCCCCGCATGCATAATGATATCGTTGGCAGCGTAGAGCTCGATATTCCCCGTGGATTCAAGTTTGATGAGTTTCTCGTCCGTAGAATAGGTAAGGATGTAGTTCTCTTTCTGATAGTCGTAGATGCGGATGTATCCGCCTTGATCTTCATCGTGTATCTCGACCGTATGCCCGTTGCGGGTGCGGATGGCCTTGACGTTGTTGCTGCTGTCGGGCCATTGATTACCCGGGTGCTGCTGACCGTGGTAAAGTGTGCCCACCACGTATGGTTTCTCGCCATTGCCGTTCTCGAACGCCACCATAACCTCCTCACCTATCTCGGGAATAAAATAAAAGCCCTTGTCATCGCCACCGTGGGGCTGAGTGATGCGTAGCCATGGGGTAATACGGCTACCCGGGAGCTGCTCCTGCCAGAGAAACTGCACCCGTATGCGTCCCAACTGTTCTGGGTCTTTATTGTCGACCACCCGAGCCCGTTGGCTCTCACACAAGGGATATAAGTCCACTAGTCCGTAGGGGGCATAACGCACCCTAGCCGGCACAGCGGTCACCTCATTCTCAAAATGTCCGTCAATAGTGGCATGGTAGTCCACTCCTATCGCCATCAGGGGTTCGTGTTCCAACTGCCGCAACCCCTCTTCGTCGGCATACTCTTGCATAATGAGACGGTCGCCAATACAGATGTCCGCCCGATTGGTGCGCAACTTGCACGTCATCATACGACCCTTGGCACCCCATCCCTCAACGGTGGTGGATGACTCAACATGGGAGAAATCGGCATCCTCTTGAACGGAACTATGAAGAGTCTGTAGTGTCTCTTTCTTATATACGGATTTTGATTGGTCAAAGACGACATCGGTTAGGTCGTGCAGTTGCCCTTCCGCATTGACACAGCCATCGGCATCAGTATTCTCATACTTCAGATAGTCATGTTGTGAATGACTGAAATGGGGATGCTCCATGTTGAGTTCGTAACGGAACCCCAACACATCCACATCGGGATATAGTTTTATTTCCTTGCCTGACGGAGGCTGACCAAAATAAAGACGGTCTTCGTCATAAAAAAGAAATTCGCCATAGCGCTGCGCCAGTCGCGATAAGAACTGGTAGGTGGTCTCGTTGTACTGGACCACATAAGGCAGTTGGGCCGTTTGCTGGGGCGTGGCCTCCACCTGAAGCGTACCTTTATAGTCCTGCACCGCCTCTGTGATGATGTCGGTCAACGCCATATTTTCAAACGAAGCGCAATGTGGATTATCGACAAGGAGATAATCGGGACTATAGGCGGTAACCTGAATATAAGCAGCTTGTCCGACTCTGTCTCGCTGGGTTTGAGCCCCGAATATGATGCCTGAGAAAGTAAGCGTCTCCGTGCATAACTCCATTGCCTCGTCACGCCGCGATGTCTTTACCTCAAGTCGCACCTGCGATCCTAACAGCTTATTTGCCAGTCGGAACGAGATGTCCCCCTCATTACGCAACAGTTGCTTCTTGCGCATGGAGAATTGGAGCATAGACGGTTTTAGGAGTTCCTTGCGTAGAAACACCTCCATGACTATATACTCGTCTAATTGCAAGCCCTGTATAGTAATCACAGGTACACTGTCGGTCAATACTGCCATCTTCTAGTCAATCATTTTAAACTCACAGTCGCCCCCAAAGGTAATGCTGCTCGCCATGATGCTTAATTTCAAATACATGGGCAGAGCGTTGTTGTCGTTGAAGTACTCGTACAGCCGGATACAGTAGGCCTCTTCAAACTTAATTGTCTTGAGAGCCTTTACCGCATCACGGTTGACCTCCAACACTATGGTTCCGTCCTTGGTAGAGTCCTTGTCGCGCATCCATTCATGTAGGGAGAGGTCGGAGTCGTCAGGAGCAACAAGCACCACATTTATCACTCCACCACGGGGTCTGTCAGAGGGACGGCCTGTAACATCGACAGCCTGTGTGAACTCATATTCACACTCCATCACACTGTATGTATGATTGTCGATATGCAGTCCTGCTGTTAGTGCCATAATGTTTTAAATTAAAGGGTTAAAGGTTTGAAGGGTCTAAAGCATTACTATGGGTCTATGGGTTCAATTTACATTAGACGTTTTTCGCCTCCGCAGACGAACGTGTTCGTCTACATTCGACTTTTCGAAAATGTTCTTAAACCTTTACTTCTCAACCCTTCAAACCTTTTCAATTCAGCATTATGCCCAATCGTTAGTATAGGTGACCGGACCATTCTTAATCTCGCGGCAGGAAATGACGATTTCCTCGTAGTGAGCCGTGTCGGTATCACCGGTCTTGTCCTCCCAAAACTCACGATAATCGACGCAATAGGCATCGACGAAGGAGATTTCCTTCATCTTGGCATTGGTACGGGTGTCAAGGAAGGTGATACGGCCGTTCTTCGGCAGAGCCTGCTGAATCATCCAATGCAGAAGATCAGGATTGCCATCATTCATCGCCTTTACGCGGATGGTGATTTTTCCTCCACGGGGAATACCGGTCATCTGACCCTCTTTGTCGGTTGCCTGGCTGAAGGTGTAAGTAACCATCATTACTTCACGGGCTGTAAAGCCGTCAACATTTAGTTCAACTGGTGTTTTTGCCATTTTTTCAAGTATTTAAGATTAATAAAAATGTTTTTAGTTTCTTATTGTTTAATAATCAATATTTAATGCAGCAGCCATCTCTAGCCTCTTATCGCTCAAGCCTCTTCGCAGGTCTTATCGCTCTTATCTGCCGACAGCTTGATGGTAAAGTTCTTAGCTGCATAGTAGGGTGTCAAGTTAATATCGACACTGATACGCTTGGTGACTGGGTCTTGCGTAGGCTCGGCAATGTCGTATTTCTGGAACAGGTTGCCATAGCCCTGATACTGATCCAAGAAATTCTGTATCTTGGTCTTCAACTGTTTGGGCGAATTATAGGGATCCCAAATTTCCAAAGCCACCTCGTGCACGAAATTCATCAGCACCTTCTTCACCCAGTCAAACACGCGGACAATGGGGTATTCGCGCATAGCGGGATTGTCTCCATTGTACAGGGTGCTGTTATTGAAGGCCATGACACGTCCATCGGAATAGACCATCGGTATAATCTGGTTGTCCATCAGGGCGGCTATTTCCGATTTCAGCAGGTCTATTTCCACCCCCTTCACTTCGTTCAAGGTACCATACTTCTTACCGCCGGCACCCTGTGCCATGTTGGCAGTCTCGTCATAGAGCTTGCCTGCCAACGCTGCTGCTGGAGGAATAAAGAACGCCTTTTCATCACTCTCCCTCTCTAGTGTAGAGAGAGTTTCTTTGGGTCGTCCCACAATCCAGTTGCCTGTCATGATGACATTCTGCAACTCAATATCGGAATCCTTATAGCCCTCTGTTTCGTCACGAAGCATATCGAAAGAGTCGGTCTTGGAATGGTCGGTGACCAGCATCACCTTGTACTTATGTGCTATCTTAGCCCACTTCAACAAGGTAGCCTTATCCTGCCAATAGCAGCCAGGTATCACCAAGAGCCCGTAGCTGTCCTTCAGGCTGAGGCGGTCATACCCATCTTTCAATAATTCGGCCACATCATGATCCAAGTTGGCGGAATCATCCTCTATATTCTCCTTATCAACATTAATAAGACGCAAGTTGTTCAACTTATCCTCATTCGCATTCTTAAAGAAAGAGTCCAATGCTCGGTATGTGGTTTCCAGGCGCTCCGTACGTTCCAATGCCGTTGTGACGTTGGCCTCAAGCAATTTCTTATACTTCTCCTCCAATTTTTTGCACTCTTCCACATACTCTACAACATTGGCCTTGTCGCTACTCAGCACCTCGATCCAACTTTTCAATTCACCAGCTAGAGCTTCACGCTTAGCATGGAATTTCTTCTCGTTCAAGAAGATGCTCTTGGTAGCCTTCTTAGCGGGGTTCATGTCGGCAATGGCAGGGATAAAGCCCTTTACGGCCATAAATCCGCCCATTTTTTCTAATGCTTCACCTGTATGTTGCTGTGATGGCTGCTGTACAACTTCATGAGAAGACTGTACCACTTTTTGCATTTCTGTTTGTGCCATATCGTGTTCTTTTATTCGTAAATTCGTAAATAAATGAGAATTACCATCGGATTCTCATACTGCTACAAGCATCCGACCCATCTCCTTCCTAATTAGTTTTTATTGGACTGCTCCAACTCGTCAAGCATCGCCTGCAACATAACTTTCAGATCCTCACGAGCCTGGGCATCCTTCAAGATATTACGCAGTTTGGTATTCTGTTCAAGTTGCTTACGCACCTTGCTAGAATTGTCGGCATGAATCTTGATGTCTGACAAAAAAGGACTATTCATCACTAAATTACCTTTACCCCCATTCACATCAAAGTCCTTCATTTCGTTGAAATGCAATGTCTCAGGGACAATCTCTCCTTCTTCATTAGCAAACTCCACTTCAACCGACGGTTTAAAATGGTCAAACACATCCTTCATGGTCTTGGCATCCTGAAATAATTCTGCCTCTACAGGAGCCTCGTCTGTATATTGGTCAATAATCAATGTCTTATTGGCATCAATCGCATTGACTTTCGCACCAGGATCTTCTTCTAAATCCTTTGAAATAAAATTTTCTCGCATTTTTCTATATTATAATTAGTAATACCATATTTACAAGGATACCCTCATGTCAGAATACCCGACTAGCAGAATAGAAGCCAATTACTTTGTCTTCAGCTTAGCCATACGTGCAGTAACTTTCACTTCGGTCACCTTATATATCGCACCTAATCCTAAGAACGGCTTGCGTACAACAGTCGTAAATTGGGGATATAGTACCATGTCATACCCTTCGTTCTGCTTCAGAAGCGAATAGACGGCATACTGGTCTGTCTTGTCAACAATCGGCACAGGTGTGTAGACACTACCACGAATGGCTGCACTTCTGGACGAGAAAAGACGTTCCCAGTCGATGCCAAAAACACGAACAGTGACAGCCGTAGCCTCCATTTGCTGCGTGATGTCTAAGTTTTCTGGCTTTAACTGGATTTCGGGAACCGACCTAGAGACGGTCATCTGGGTTGACATACAGCTACCCATCAACATTGCCATTACAGCAACGACAACAAGAATACTGATTTTCTTCATAATGTTTTGTTGTATTGAGTTAATAATTTATATAATTGCTTTGTTATTTTTCCTTTACTTGAAAGTCCACTGCGCTACCATTCCATGTCGCCACTATCTTATCGCCACTTGACACCTTGCCCTGAATGATGAGCGACGACAAGGGACGACGAAGATATTTCCGAATAGTTCCTATAATAGGACGAGCACCAAACTGCGGATTGTAACCCGTCATGGCTACAGCACGCTTCGTCTCATCATCCATCTCTAAGGATAGATGCTGCTCATCCAATTGCTTCAACATATTATTATAATGTATATCAAATATCTTTACCACCGTCCGATCCGTAATAGGCGCAAATGGGACAATTTCCGTTAGACGTCCTAAAAACTCCGGACGGAAATGACTTTCCATTATGCCCAATAATTCATTGCTTGTCGGTATCACCTGTTTTGAGAAAGAGTCGACAATATACTGACTTCCGATATTTGAAGTAAACAATATCAACGCATTGGAAAAATCTCCGACACGCCCCAATCGATCATGCAGCTTCCCTTCATCCAAGATCTGAAGGAAAATGTCAAAGACAGACTTATGCGCCTTTTCTATCTCGTCAAACAACACTACAGAATAGGGGTTCTGCCGAATCTTGTTGACCAACAAGCCACCCTCTTCATATCCAACATAGCCCGGAGGCGCACCATAAAGTAATGCCACAGAATGCTCCTCTTTAAATTCTGACATGTCAAAACGAATCAATGCCCGCTCGTCACCAAACAGAAACTCAACCAGTGACTTTGATAACTCAGTCTTACCTGTTCCCGTCGGTCCGAGGAAGAAGAACGAACCCATCGGCTGCCCCTTCTTATTCATTCCTGAACGAGACTCATAGATGGCATCCAACACAATCTTTACCGCATGATCCTGACCGATTACACGACGTTTTAATATTTTCTCACCATTGACCAGTTTGTCACGCTCTTTAGACTGAACCTTACCGAGTGGTATTCCCGTCTGCTTTGCTACTACGGCAAACAAGTCTGACGGCTGTATCGCAGTTCTCCGTTCTGAAGCAAAACCCTTGAGCGATGAAAGCACCTGTTTAAGATACTCCACCCGTTCATTCGTACTCTCCAACTTAGAGAAATCCACCTCATCCTCTATTTGCGAAGTCAATAGACAGCTGACTTCACCAAATATCTTGTTGTGCAGCCACCCCAGACGTATAGAAAGATCCGTATTCGTTAATTCTTTTCCTTCCAACTCGTGCAATTCCTCTTCCAACGACGCTATATCCCCACCCGATATTGAGTTCATCACATTAATCTGCGACATGGTACGGTCAATCAAGTCAAATGCAGCATCTGGTAAGGATTTCTCTGCCATATATCGTTTTGACAACCTGACAGCCTCCACCAACACCTCATCCGGCACTGCCAACCCATGGTACTCAGCATATGTATCTATGCTCCCTTTCAAGATTCTGAAACAGGTGTCCTCATCGGGTTGCTCAATCGTAATCTTGTCTACTAGGCGGGTGAATTCCTTATCCGTCTCAATATTCTTGGTGTAGCCACTCACTGAACATGTACCGACCAACGAAATCTCGTAATCCCTCAACTCGCGTTTGAGCATGCTCACCATCCCATACAACACTTCCTGTTTGTCGAATACCTTGTCAATCGATTCAACAATCATGATGGCATTTGGCAATGAACGCAATTCATCAAACACCCCTTTTACTCTATCTTCCACCTCACCTTTGTATGACGTGCCTGCCGTCAATAGACCCAAGTCTATTTCGTAGACATGAACATCTTGGAATCCTTCAGGAGCCTCATTGGCTGCCAGTCGCTGCAAGAACCCTCTTAGCAAGGCCGTCTTACCCACACCTGCCTCTCCCACAATCAGAAGGTTAGATTTTGTCTTCCGACCTATTATTTCGAACATCGACATTATCTCACGTTCAAAACCCACGACAGGCGTTTGCTGCTCATTTTTAATTCGTGAAACCCAGTCTACACAATATTTTGACAAATATTTCCATGCCCCAGCGGATGTTGCATTGCCACTCTTACCTGACATTACAGTGCCTGTAGATGACGGCATACTGCCAATCACTTCTTGGGCGGTAAGAGGTAGTGTTTTAAGCTGTTCATACGAAAAACCCACTCCTGGTGTGACCAGCGAGGCTAGCACACATAGGGCATCTACTTCCTCCAGCCCTGCCTGTTCCTTATAGGTCTCAGCCTCCGAAATCACAGCCACAGCTGCATCGGACATCTCAATGTCTGACAGCTTGCTCACCTTATCTAGATACTGTATTTGGGCCTCTGTCCACTCTACAAGATAATAATAGTCTTTCTGCAATTTGTTCTCCAAATAGTCCACGATTCCCATATCTTTATGAAGAATCGCACGAAACAAATGAGCCGGAGCAATCTGATTGTTCAGATTTTCCTCTGCAAACCTCCTCGCAATACCCAACAATATATCTATCATAGCCTATTAGCACAATGTGGCTGATAGATTCCCCAGACCAACCGTCAACAAAACAGTTAACTAAAATGAAAAAACGTGGGAATCTTTGTTACTCGTCCCACGATTAGAGGCTCTAGCATTGCCCATTGCAGTCAGAACGAGCAACGCAAAAGCCCACGCATATATGCCTACCCCTTCTGGTACCATGGAGTAGGCACCATGCGTGGAGTACTATGCATATGCATGGACGCTACGTTGCGTATCCTTTGACTGCATGTTCAGTGAATTTGCTAGATTCCTAATCGTCAAAGACAAATGTTCCCCTCTCAAAATAAAAGTCATCCGTAATTACTTGCAAAACTTCAATTATGATAAGAAAACATTTATGAAACGTCGTAAACGTCCTTTCAATAAAAAACACTAAACCATGGAGGAAAAACGGAAACTCTTCGTCAATCCGACTCGTTATTTTTTTCGTTGGAACTGACTATTTTACTATCCGATACACAAAATTCCAATACACAATAACGCCACGATTCAGTTTTGCAAAGATAATAAAAAAAATGAAGATATGAACCTTTTTTATATCATTTTTACTTTTTTTATAAAACCAACTTGAACATCGGCAAAATTTTCAACCACATCCACTTCCCATATTTACTTTTTTCAATCAATCAAACAACACTCAACTATGACAAAGTATTTGGCACTATGACCTTCATCTCTCCCTACGCTCAATGACCTCCTTCAATCTGTAGCGATTGCCCGTGGCGGGAACAATGGCATCAATGAAAGGCTGGTCGTAGCCCGCAGTGGTATAGCGTCCAGGCACCACTTCACCATCTTTGGCGGGACGCACCACTTGGTCGTTATAGCGCACAATGAGGAACTTTGCCAACTTGTCCCAACGCTTCATCATGCGGTCGGCATAGGCGATGCTCTTGCGGTTAAGATAACTCTGACGGTCAGCAGGGGTCATTTCTTTAATATCGGCAAGCACCGAGTCTTGGTCGGCATAATAATAATCTTCCAATTCCCTTTGCGCATCGCGCAAGTCGCCAATCATCAACGAGTAGCGGGGATAGACCATATTTGCCACCCAATTGTTCATCCAGAAAGCAGACTCGTATGAGAACTCGTTGCGGGGGTTATTTTCAGGGCGGAAGGGATCAGGCACCTGCGTAATGCAGCAATAGAGAGGAACGTACGCCACCATATTGGCATCGTCGCAGTTGAACCAAGTCACGCCTCCCACATCGTTGGGCAGCCACGACCGCATTTGGCAAGTCATGGTGAAGCCTGACTGCTGTGTGGCGATGGCACGTTCGCGGAAAAGTGGGATGCCATCAGATGTCTGAAAATGCATCGGCAACGGACGTACAGGCATACCCCACGGCCCTGCGGTCATGTCGGCCGTCATATCCAGCGGAGTGCCCTCGAAATGGTCGCGCATATCGTTCTGCACATCGCGTAGTGACAGCGGAGCATCGGGCTTAATCCAAAGGGGCAGATGGTCGCACTTGTTGAATTCTCCGTTGATATACGGCAGATACTTGTCCATCTCAGAATGACTGGTATGATGACGGAAAAAACTCCACACCCTAGCATCGGCATAACGCACATTTTCAAAATCTATCGGGCAATAAGCATCACGAAAAGAGAAGTCGGCATCGCTGCCACTATAAAAGCCCATTTCGCGAGCGAATGAAATCACGTCCTCAGCATAGACACACTCCACCTCAGGACGATTAATATCCTTAAGACTGCGACTGCTGATGCTGACATAAGAACGTTTCTTCTGCTGTGGAAATTGACGTATACGGCTCAGGTTGGCATGGGCGCAGATGCAGTCGTCGGGTATACGCAGTGCCACCCACACAGCACCCTTACGATCAGGGCCTTTGCCAATAATCTCCATTATCCATGCCTCTTCGGGGTCACAGACAGTGATGCTCTCGCCACTACTGTTGTAGCCATACTTCTCAACCAACTCAGCCATACAACGTATAGCCTCACGGGCGGTAGCGGACCGTTGCAAAGCCAGACGCATCAAGCTGAAATAGTCAAGTAGCCCATCGTGATTCACTAGTTCTAACCGTCCATCAAAGGTTGTCTCAACTATTGTCACTTGCTTCTCATTCATAAGGCCGACTACATTGTAGGTATACTCTACCTGATCTACAAACTGTCCCTCATGGCGTGGTCCCCAGCCATGGATGGCTATCTTCTCGCCCTTGGCATGCCGACCAGCGGGGCTATAAAACAGCGAGCCCGAAAAGCCAAAGCCGTCGCAGTTATAACTGCACATCACACTGCCGTCCTTAGAGGCTTTCTTTCCCACTATTAGATTGGTACAAGCCATAGAGGGCAGTATGTCTAAAGCCATGACTAATAGGGAGAGGATAAGTTTTTTCTTAAAGGATTTCATTGTATAAGCATATGTTATTATGAATTATTCAAGATGCAAAGTTACACGTTTTTTTTCTTTTATCAAGAATTAGTTGTAAATTTGCAGTTGAAAAATCCATCCTAATAAAATAATAACACCATGATAATACGCTTATTCTTGCTTTTTTGCTTGGCCGTGGCCACCGTCACAACGCACGCATCCACGCTCACTCAGATGCTGCCCGAGCCCGACGATTCCCAAACCCTCACCAGCCCTGACGGACGTATGGAGGCTACGTTTTACCTCATCGACGGCATACCACTATACGAATTGACGCGAGACGGAAAGCCTGTGATAGAAGCTTCGCGAATGGGCTTCGTGCTGGAGTGGCGCGATGACCTCGCACATGCTTTTGTGCTTAAAGATGTACAGTACAGCACCTTCGACGAGGTTTGGCACCCCGTATGGGGCGAAGAAGCCAACATACGCAATCACTACAACGAAATGCTGGTGACACTAGAACAGCCCGTTGGATCGGTGGAGAGCATGGACCACTCTACCGAAAAGAGGCCTACCGTGATGCAGATACGCTTCCGCCTCTATGACGACGGTCTTGGCTTCCGCTACGAGTTCCCTATGCGATACAATGGCATCGACAACGCACTGGTCTGCTTCTGGTTCAAAGAAGAGCTGACTAGTTTCCACCTAACAGGCGACCACACGGCATGGTGGATTCCGGGCGACTACGACACACAAGAATATAACTATACCGAGAGCCGCCTCTCTCAGATCGACAGCCTCTATGAGAAGGGGCATGAACACGGCGGCTGGCCTTGGACCGACTTCTCACGCACCGGCGTGCAGACTGCCCTACAGATGCGCACCGACGACGGACTCTATATCAACATCCACGAGGCCGCCACGCTCGACTACCCTACAATGCACCTCAACCTCGACCCTAAGACATTCACTTTCCGTGCTTGGCTTTGCCCCGACGCCGCAGGTTATAAGGGTCGTATGCAGGCACCCTGCCACACTCCCTGGCGCACCATCATGGTCTGCGACAAAGCTACCGACGCACTACGCTCACGCCTTATACTTAACCTCAACGACCCCTGCGCCCTCGACGATGTCAGCTGGATTCACCCTGTGAAGTATATGGGCGTATGGTGGGAGATGATTAGTGGCAAGAGCACTTGGAACTATACCAATGACTTCCCAAGTGTGAAACTCAACCCCGAACCCGGCAATTCTCAATCCTCAATTCTCAATTCTCAATTTACAGATTTTGCCCACGCCAAACCCAACGGCACCCACGGTGCCAACAATGCCAACGTGCGCCGCTATATCGACTTCGCTGCCAAGCACGGCTTCGACGCCCTACTCATCGAGGGGTGGAACATCGGCTGGGAAGACTGGTATGGCAAACAAAAGGACTTTGTATTCGACTTCCTCACCCCCTACCCCGACTTTGACCTTCCTGCGCTGAACAAATATGCCCATGAGAAGGGCATCCGCCTCATCATGCACCACGAAAGCTCTGCCTCCACCGTCAACTACGAACGTTGGATGGAAAAGGCCTACACACTGATGAACCAATATGGCTACGATGCCGTGAAGAGCGGCTACGTCGGCACCATCATCCCCTTTGCCGAAGGGCACTACAGCCAGCCCATCAACAACCACTACCACTACGCCATCGTCGAGGCAGCCAAGCACCACATCATGGTCAACGCCCACGAAGCGGTACGCCCCACAGGTCTCTACCGCACCTGGCCCAACATGATTGGCAACGAGAGCGCCATGGGCACCGAGTTCCGCGAGCGCATCCACCCCGGCCACACCACCATCCTGCCCTTCACACGCCTACAGGGAGGCCCCATGGACTACACCCCCGGCATCTTCGAGCCCGACATGGGCAAGATAGTCCCCTGGGGCAAAAAGATGCAGCACACCATTTGCAACCAGCTGGGTCTCTACGTCACCTTCTACTCCCCCCTCCAGATGGCCGCCGACTTCCCCGAGCACTATGAGCCGTACCTTGATGCTTTCCAATTCATCAAAGACGTAGCCGTCGACTGGGACACCAGCATCTACCTCTACGCCGAGCCGGGCGACTACATCGTCACCGCCCGCAAGCCGAAAGTCTCCTCGCTAAACAAAGCCGCCGACGGGGTAGGCCAATTGCCCGACGGTAAGAAGAATGTCATTAGCAATGCCTCCCGCTACGTCTATGCCATCCCCGACACAGTTTCAATTTTCAATTTTCAATTTTCAATTCCCAAAGACACCTGGTACATCGGCGGCATCACCGACGAGAACGCCCGCGAGTTCGCTATCAAGCTCGACTTCCTCCAACCCGGCAAAACCTACGACGCCATCATCTACACCGACGCTAAAGATGCCTCCGGCATCCCCGACGACAGCTACAACCCTTACGGCTACACTATCACCAAGAAAAAAGTCACCTCCAAGACCACACTCAAACTCCGCATGGCTCCCTGTGGCGGCTTCGCCGTCAGCCTGCGGGAAAGATAATAGGAGTCGGGGAGTGTGTTTCCCCGACTCATTTTTTCTTATCAGAGGCAGCCTTCGGGGGTGCAGACACGGGGTTTGCGGTCGTAGTTGCCCCAGCCCGACCAGTCAGCGGTGTCGCGTTGGTCGAAATCAAGGTCTTGTATTTGGAGCGGAGTTTCCAGTGGCACCAATTCGGGATATATCTCCTTGTAAAGCAGTTGATACAAGCTTTCGAAGTTGCCTACCACCACTTTGCCGTCGGCATAACGTCGATACTCGGTTTTTAACTTGCCCTGCTGGCTGACTATAAAGATGCACGGTATTCCGTTGACGACATCTTCCAGTTCGGGCTGTCGGTCGAAAACATATTGCGCTATGTTCAGCATGCGGTCGTCGGCAGCTGTGCAAAAGTGGGGGTCGTCGTCGCGTAGGTAGTACATATACGGCGTTTCTATACCATAGTGTTTCAAATACTTGGTGTTATCGTATTTCAGGGACGAGCAGTCGTTAAGCACAAAGTACCAGCGAACCCGTGCTGTGTCGGCATTCCATAATTTGCTGAAGGTATCACGCATCTGTTCCTGACACGGACCACAGCAATGGCTGTAAATGACCACCACCTTGTAGTGTGCCGTGTCGTCCTGCAGCAGGTGCTTCAGGCTCTCGGCTGTCAAAGGCCGTTGGTCAGTATACTTATGCGCGTTGGCTATGTCGCTGGGCTTCTCAACGCATACCTTCACAAGTCCGCAGCCGCCAAACAAAACTACAATAAAAAAAATACAAACAATTATTATCCTTTTCATTAATACTGAGGGTAGGCTCTAAAAATTGATTATTTTAAGTTTCTGGTTTAAGCGGAGAGCTTACTCTAACCGCTTCGCCAGAATTTGTTATTATTTGCAAAGTTATTTAGAGGTGCAAACAAGGTTGCATTTCTCGTTATTGGGTATTGTTTTCTGTTAGTCTACATTATTTCACCTCGCTTTCTGTTGTTTAGGTTGGGTATTCCGTTATCTTATTCCGTTCCTTACAAATTGCTCGTACCTGAACATATTGTACGTTAGACATTTCAGGAAGATGTGTGCGGTGGCTCTCGCAATGCCTATTGTCCGCACTGTCAGCCCGTGCATCGCACCTTCCATAAACCCGAACACGTGTTCTACTCGGGAGCGAATCACGGATTTCTTGCGGTTTTCTTCCCTCTGTTCGTCGGTTAGGGGATTGCCGCGATAGCCTTTCTCGCATATCTCGTCTTTCAGCCCGTACTTCTGTAGTGTCTCTTCCTGTCCGACATACGCGCTGTCGGCAAATGTGACCTGACCTCTGTCGCTCTCGTCCATCAGGTCGAGGAACATCTTCGAGTCGTGGGGCGATGCGGTGGTCACCACAATCTTCTTGACAAACTTGCTCTTGCCGTCCACCTTTGCGCTGACCTTGTATCCGAAGAAGTCCTCGCCGCCTTTCTGCGCCCAGCTGGCGTCGATGTCCTTTTGGCGTTTCTTGTTTGGTCTGTCGTTCCACAGCTCGTCACCCCCTCCTGCCTTAATCTTCTTGTTTTCCTCGCGGGTGTTGCGCTGACGAGGTGCGAGTACAAAATTCGCATCCACTATCTGCCCCTCGTTGAAGATGAAACCTTTTTCTAGCAGGTTGTCGACGAAGTCCTGGAACAGCCTCTCTCCAAGACCTTTCTCTTTCAGCCCCTCGAAGAAGTTGCGGATGGTGTTTGCATCGGGCACCTTGTCGCCACTTGCCAGTCCGAGGAACTGCTTGAAACTGCTACGGTCTATTATCTGGTATTCTGTCTGCTCGTAGCTGAGGTTGTAGTACTGCCGCAGCACCATCACCTTGAACATCATGACCACATCGTACTGCTTTGCTCCGGCATTGCTTTTGGTGCTGTGGTTCACCATTGACTCCTCCAACCGACTGCGGAACATCTCGAAGTCTATCACGCTGTCAAGCTTCTCCAGCGGGTTGCCTATCTCGGAGAGTTTCTGTGCCGCATTCTCGGCATCGAAGAGAGTCTGTTTGCCTGTGGTCTTGTACTTTCTCATAAGTATAGTTGTTTCTACAACATATATAACGCAGAATTATGATTTATATTGTTGAATATTCGACATTTAATTTTTAGAGGTTACCTTGATTCAATTATTTATTTCTTGATTAGTTTCTTGACAACAGTTCCTTCAATGGTGGTCACACGGACGAAGTAGATGCCCGGTGATAATGAGGCGTGAGGTATGTGGAATGTAGTATTGACCGGGGTTGGAGGGATAACGATGCGGCCTGTAAGGTCAAGTACCGTCATGGTGGATAAACAGCTGACGTTGACAAAGATGTCACCGTGGGCAGGATTGGGGTAAATCTCAACTATCATCTTTGAGCTTTCGACTTCTCCAATGCCCTCGGTGGAATCGTCCACCCACTCGAAGAGGACCATGAGGGTGGTGTCGGAGGTGACGAGGATATTTCGCGGATTCTCCCAAAGACCGTCGCTCCAGCCAAGGAAGTTCCAATGTCCTCCTTCAGTGGTGGTGTCCACCATAGAGTATCCTATTTCGACCATGCTGCTATCGGCATAGATTCCGCTGCCGTAGGTTTCGCAGACCCCGTCTACATTGGCCGACACCGAGACAGTGCGCAAGAGGGTGTCGCGGGTGAAGTAGGCAATGAAAGCGGTGTCGCTTACCACCAGCACTTGGCGCGGGTTGGCGGTGTCGCCGTCGTTCCAACCGACGAACCTGCAGCCTTCATAGGGCAGGGCAGTGATGGTTGCCAGGCTGCTGTCGGCATAACTACCGCCACCGCTGACTGTGCCCATTGTTGGGTCGGCACTGGCGACGCTGACGGTGTTGGCGGGCAGAGGGTTGACGGCTATGGACAGGGCGTCGATTCTCACGTTGCTCAGGCTGCCGAGATCGCTATGGTGAACAAAAGCGATGCGGATATGGCGTCCGGCATAGGTGTCGAGTGGCAGGGATACGGTGGTCCAGCTGCCTGGGAAGGGCGTAAGGTCGTTGTGTATGTTGTATATCGTGTCGGTGAAGCCGTCGTACCAGGGGTCGCCTGTGGGGCTGACCAGTACGGCAAATTGGGCGAGATACTGTGTCTTTAGGAGAAAATCAAAACTGATGCCGTGGCTGGTGGAGGGCAGTTCGATGGCGGGCGTTACGAGCCACGCGTCGTAGGGTCGTCCGGTGCTGTTGCCATTCGAATACATGCAGTAAACGCCACTGCCGCCTACTCCGACATAAGTCCGGCGCCATTCGTTGTCAATCAGTCCCACCGGAGTGCGCACAATCCAGCAGGGCTCGCGGTTGGGCCAGCCGTAGCCGTCGAAATCCTCGCTGTAGGGAAAGCTGCGCACGATGCCGCACGACTGCACGTTTATAATCTTCGTGGCGAAATGGTTGCCGTGGGCGTTGTGAACCGTGAGGGTAAGGGTGTCCACCCCCACAGATGGATAGGTCAACGACACCGCAGGCCCAGCAGCTGCCCAGACGGTGTCAAGCAGCGACGAATGCCAGCTGAAAACAAGGCCTGCCGTGTCGGCACCGGCGAGTGTGGCGGCGAATGTGAGCGTGTCGCCGACATAGGCAGTGGAGGCACCACGGATGGAAACAGTCAGATTGTCGTTCACGGTAAGGATGTGTGTGGACGTGTCGCTGCCGAAAGCATTGGAGGCGACAAGGGTAAGGGTGTCCACCCCCACGACCGGGTAGTTTAATGCCACCACAGGCCCAGCATCCACCATGTCGGTGTCGAGCAGAGACGAGTGCCAGTTGAAGGAGAGGCCTGCCGTGTCGCCTTGAATCAAATTGGCCGTGAGCATGACGGTGTCGAGGAAAACAACGGCGGTGGAGGGACTACTGATAGTCACCCTTGGAGGTACCGAATCGCCCCGTAGCATAGTTACTTCTACATCGTCAATGTAGCAGGTCAAGGTGGGGGAGGACAGGGTGGAGGTGAACTCGAAGCTGATGCCCACCATGGCACTGTCGGTGAGGCTGTCGGTCACGAAGACATACTGGCGCCATTGGCTCTGAGATTCACCGCCACGGACGGTCAGCAGTTGGGTGAAAGTGCTGTCGTAGTCATAGGTGCCTACATGCAAGCATGTCAACGTGTCGCGATGGTCGGCTCTCCCCTCTATGAGAGCCCAGAAACTAACCATCAGACCATTGCCGGGGGCGTTGAACCGGGGCGTAACGATGTGCGAATGGTAGCCGCTGATGGCCGGCAGTCTTAAAATGCGCGGGGAGTGAGCAGGGAGTCCGGCAGGGACGCTGTTGGTTCTGACCGAGAAGGCTGGTCCCTGAGGATGGTACCAGCCAAGTTGTTCCCCTACTCCGCAGGGGTACGACTCGAAGTCCTCGCTGTAGGGCAAGGCAAAAGGCTCGCAGGTGACGGTGGTGACGCTCTCCCCATAGCCGTCCCATCTGGCGTCGACAATCCTCGGCAGGGCGGTGTCGCCCATGGCGCAGACGGGGCTAACGCCGATGACGGGAACCGTGCCTCGGCATGTGGCCGCCGCCAGCGCCGGGTCGGCGATATAGTAGCTGGTGTTGGCCGTGGTGCCGCACAGCGAGTCGCCTACATATACAGCCCACTGCGATGCCGCCGTGTCGTCCCAGCCGACGGTGAGCCCCTGGTTGTCGCCCGCCGTAAGACGCAGCGTGTCGAGGGTGTTGCGGCAGGAGATGGCCGAAAGGCTCAGGTTGTCGATGGCCGCCGGGGTGTTATTGCCCGCGGAATAGGAATTGCCGTTGGCCGAGAGCACCAGCAGCAGGTAGTCGCCCGCCGCGGGCACAGCGAACCCCTGCGCATGGTGGGTCCAGCCGCTCTCCCCGGCGAGGAGATGTCGGCCGTTGGTGTCGGAAAGGCTGATCCAGCCGTTGGGAACCCAGTTGTTGGTGGTGTGGGAAATGCCGTAGCCGAAGAAAAGGGCTGTGTCCAGCTCGGCATACACCGGCGCCAGCATCACCCGAATATGGTCAAAGTAGGTGTCAATGCTGGAATTGTAATAACCGTCGCACTTCCAGTCGTAATCCACACGGTAGTCGCCGCTGTCGGCAAAATGCAGGGGACGCACAGCCCAATGGAAACGGCTGTTCCATACTGTTCTGTTATAGCTGTTGGTGGTGCCGCCGTCGCCGCTCACATACATGCCGCCGCTTCCGTTTAGGGCACCGGGCGCGCCGATATACCAGCCATTGGAGCGACCCAGAAAAGTCCAGCCTGTGTCGGGCGTGTCGAATGTGGTGCTCCATGGCACCGTGTCGCCCACAGTCCACGGCGACGAGAAGGAAACCACCTCCACGTTGTCAATCATGATGGAAAACTGGCCGTAGCAGTCGTGATGACGAAACGCCACGCTGATTGTGTCGCCAACGTATGCCGAGAGATCCACCGTCTGCTTCAGCCAAATGCCGTATTCCAGATCTGTGGGCGTCACGCTGAACACCGGAGTCGTGGCCAAGAAGTCGGCCACCGTGCCTCCCGTAGTGGAGATATAAACCGAGTAGTGGTCGGCAGGGTAGGCGGCGTTCGCCACCCTGTGCCACCAGGTGAGAACGGCCGGGCTGTCCACCGCGATGCGGGGGCTTATCAGGAAATCGTCGGGCGCAAAGTCCACGCCGCCCGCATACGACGACGAGCTGACAAAGCCCGTGCTGCCGCCTGCACCCGGCACACCGCCGCCGGAGGTGGTGCTCCACGTGCGGCTGTCGTTGTTGTAGTCGATGGCGGTCCAGTCACCCAGACCAGATTCAAACCCCTGGCTATAAGGCAAGCCGTAAATGACAGGTTGAGCCAGCAGTGCCAATCCGGGCAAGCAGCACAACATTATTCCTAAAACGATTTTTTTCATATTTAACTATATTGAATGTGTTAACGTGTTAATGTGTTAGTCCTTGGCGCATCAAAAAGATTTACGAATTCACGAATTCAAGAGACTCTGGTTGATTTACCCAAGGCGTTGCCATTGAGCTAAGTATATTTATGCCTTTTCGGGGCAATTTTTAGAGGTTACCTTGGGTTTATTTCTCTTTCAATAGTTCGTCTATCTCTTCGCTGAGGTTGGAATAGCGTTTCTTCAGCAGTCGGGCGACCAGGAGGCCGGCAAACAGGCCGGCAGCGCCTCCGAGTAGTTTGGAGGGGTTTTTATAGGCATAGATTAACATGAGTGCTATGATAATACCGCCAACCACATAGATGACGGCTTTGTGGCGTTTGGGCGTTTGGGAACTCCTCCGAACACTTTCGCGCAGGGAAAGCAGTCCGGATTTTGAATTCGTGTCGGGTCGACGCATGCCGCGTGTCACGATAAGGCTGTATATGGTCATGGAAATCATCAGCAAATCGACTATTATAATCAGCCACCATGGCCATAAGTTTTCATATAAGAGAAACGGGGTGATGACAATGACGAAAATGATGAGAAAGACGGAGCACGCCAGGTTTAGGCGGTACATGCCTATAACACGTCGGCGCACCGATCGGCGCCACACCTCGTTGTTGAAAGTACTGTGATTGGCTATGTCTTGCTGCAGGTCGCGGAGGTCTTGCTGCAGCTCTTGTTTTAAATCGAGATTGTTTTCCATTGTTGTTTGTTTTAGTCGGTTATTGATTTGAGTTTTTCGCGTATGCGCACAAGGCGGACGCTTACGTTTTTGACGGTGATGCCCAGGATGGCGGCGATTTCGTCGTAGGGCAGGTCCTCGAGCCAGAGGAGGATGAGGGCGCGGTCGA
>JAEEGJ010007773.1_pt1 | contig 30253 bp, 23 predicted proteins | sample 8958761 | NCBI WGS metagenome assembly JAEEGJ01 (sample SAMN16246546, study PRJNA631951) | gut metagenome | biome: gut microbiome; feature: rumen; material: RS-attached | host: Bos | place: Iran: Karaj | collected 2018-10
GATTTTCCTTGACATTTTTACGGATTCCGGCTATACTATACAGGATATAGTGGGTGTGTATGCACGAACACATCAATACGTTGCGGTTTTACCGCTGAGAGGATACTATGAGCAAAAAACAACCGGATTACGGCAATGAGAGTATTGAATTACTGAAAGGGGAGGACCGGGTCCGCAAACGCCCCGCCGTTATCTTCGGCTCGGACGGCCTGGACGGCTGCGAGCACGCGGTTTTTGAGATCGTTTCCAACGCCATCGACGAGGCCCGCGAGAAGCACGGCGATCTGATCATCGTCACCCGGTATGCCGATCACTCCGTCGAGGTGGAGGACTTTGGCCGCGGCTGCCCCGTGGACTGGAACGAAAAAGAGGGGCGCTACAACTGGGAGCTTGTCTTCTGCGAGATGTACGCGGGCGGCAAGTACAAAAACAATCAGGGCGGCGGAAACTATGAATACAGCCTTGGTCTGAACGGCCTCGGCACCTGCGCCACCCAGTACGCCTCGGAATACTTCGACGCCGAGATCTACCGCGACGGCTTCCGGTACAATCTGCACTTTGAAAAGGGCCGCATCGTCGGCAAGCTCGAAAAGGAGCCCACGACCCGCAAGCAGACCGGCTCGCGCTTCCACTGGAAGCCGGACCTCAAGGTCTTTACCGACATCGACATCCCCTCGGATTACTACACCGATATGCTCAAGCGGCAGGCTGTGGTCAACGCAGGCGTGACCTTCCGTTTCCGCAATCAGATCGGCGGGAAATTCGAGACCACGGAATTCCGCTACGAAAACGGTATCGTGGACTATCTCAATGAGCTTGCCGAGACCGGGAACATGAGTCCCATCACCATGCCCCAATACTGGGAGGCTGACCGCGTCGGACGCGACCGTCCCGATATGGAGGACTACAAGGTCCGCCTGACCGCAGCCGTCTGCTTTGCCCGTCAGGGCGGTCATCTGGAATACTACCACAACTCGTCCTGGCTGGAATACGGCGGCGCGCCGGAAAAGGCTGCCAAAAACGCCTTCGTCTACGCGATCGACGCCTATCTCAAGCAGGAGAACAAATACGTCAAGAATGAAAGCAAGATTACCTGGCAGGACGTCTGCGACTGTCTGGTTCTTGTGACCAACTGCTTCTCCACCCAGACCTCCTACGAGAACCAGACCAAGAAGGCCATCACCAACAAGTTCATCCAGGATGCGATGGTGGAATTCTTCCGCTCCCGCCTGCAGGTCTATTTCATCGAAAACAAGCAGGAGGCCGAGCAGATCGCCGCCCAGGTCCTGGTCAACAAGCGCTCCCGGGAGACGGCGGAGAAGGCCAGACTGACGATCAAGAAAAAGCTCTCCGGCTCACTGGATATTGCCAACCGCGTTCAGAAGTTCGTGGACTGCCGGAGCAAGGACCCGAACGTGCGCGAGCTCTATATCGTGGAGGGCGATTCCGCTTTGGGCTCGGTCAAGACGGGAAGAGACGCCGAATTTCAGGGCATTATGCCGGTGCGCGGCAAGATTTTGAACTGTCTCAAGGCGGATTACGCGAAAATTTTCAAATCTGAGATCATCACGGACCTGCTCAAGGTCCTCGGCTGCGGCATCGAGGTCCGCGACAAGCACGTCAAGGATCTGGCGGAGTTTGACCTGTCCAACCTCCGCTGGAACAAAATCGTCATCTGCACCGACGCCGACGAGGACGGCTACCATATCCGCACGCTGATCCTGACCATGCTCTACCGGCTGGTTCCGACGCTGATCCGCGAGGGCTTCGTCTATATTGCCGAATCTCCGCTCTTTGAGATCACCTGCAGGGATCAGACCTGGTTTGCCTACAACGAGACCGAGAAGGCCGAGATCCTCAAAAAGCTGGAAGGGAAGAAGGTCAATATCCAGCGCTCCAAGGGCCTCGGCGAGAACGAGCCGGAAATGATGTGGATGACCACCATGAATCCCGAGACCCGCCGGCTCATCAAGGTCATGCCGGAGGACGCCGCACGGACCGCCGTCTATTTTGATATGCTGCTCGGGGACAATCTGCAGGCCCGAAAGGACTATATCTCCGACAACGGCTACAAGTATCTCGATCTGGCCGATATTTCCTGAAGCGCTGAAAGGAGACTGATCCGCATGCGACCCGCATCGAAACCGAACGCAGCGCCCCTGTCCGCGCGGGCGGAACGCAACCTGGGCGTGGACGCCCTCCGCATCCTTGCAATCGCCCTGATCGTCATGCTGCACACCCTGAATCAGACCGGCCTGATCCACTGTTATCGGGCCGACGGTCCCGTAATGCAGCAGTTGGGAGAGAATCTTGTCCGGATCGGCGGGATGGGTGTGACGATCTTTGCGCTGATTTCCGGGTACGTACTCTTTCCGGGCCGCTGGAGACCGGAGCGTTTTCTGGCCCTTTGGCTTCAGGTGGTGCTGCTGAGCCTGTCTCTGTGCGTGATCGGGGAGCTGATCCAGCCCGGCTCCATCGAACCGGAATTCTGGATCCGTTCCGCGTTTCCCGTCACCCAGCGCTGCTTCTGGTATTTTTCCTGCTATTCCTTCGCCTTTCTGCTGAGCCCGATCGTCAACCGCGGCGTGGCTGCTCTGGACCGGAAGCAGACGCTCGGCCTGTTCTGGGGCGTACTTGGTCTTTCCTCCGGAGGCTCCTTCCTTGGCTACGTCTATTACGGCGATACCTTCGCCCTCGCCGGCGGTTTTTCGGCCATGTGGCTCGTCTGCATGTACGTCGTCGGGGCCTGCGTCCGCAAGGAGCGGATCTTCTTCCGCGCCGCCCGATGGAAGCTGCGTCTGTGCGCCGTGGGTTTGATCGTTCTGAACGGACTGATCGCCTGGCGCGTTCAGCTTGCAGGGATGAGCGTCGCGCCGTTTTCCAAGTATTCCACGCCCTTCCTTGTCCTGCCGTCGGTCGCGCTGCTGGTTCTGGCTGCGCGGCTTGAGATCCGGGGCCGGGCAGCAAGGGCTCTGGTCCGCGGGATCGCGCCCCTCTGCTTCGGCGTCTACGTGATCCACGTGCATCACACGGTCTGGTCCCGGCTGAAGCTCTGCCTGATTTCCTTCAAGCATGCGCCAACGTGGCAGCTTCTGGTCCTGATCCCCGGCGTCATGCTGGCGATCTTCGTGCCCTCCGCCCTTTACGACTGGCTCCGGCTCAGGCTGTTCCGCCTGCTCCGGCTCGACCGCTTCTGCGCCCGGATCGTTCGCGGTCTGCGCAGGCTTTGGGACCGGCTCTGCCGCACCTTTGCCGATTAACCTGAATAGAAGAGGTATCATCCGATATGCCCAAAAAGAAATCTGAACCAAAACCAACCAAACACGCGGTTGACGATTCCGTGGTCGGTCTGCGCGGCGAGCTCACCGAGCAGGGCATCTGCGACACGCTGGAATGGAACTTTATGCCCTATGCAATGAGCGTCATCGTTTCGCGTGCCATCCCGGAGATCGACGGCTTCAAGCCCTCCCACCGCAAGCTCCTGTATATGATGTATACGATGGGCCTGCTGAAGGGCAACCGCTCGAAGTCCGCCAACATCGTCGGCGCAACGATGAAGCTCAATCCCCACGGCGACGCCGCGATCTATGAGACGATGGTCCGCCTTTCGCGCGGCAACGGCGCGATGCTCCACCCCTTCGTGGACTCGAAGGGCAACTTCGGCAAGGTCTACTCCCGCGATATGGCCTATGCCGCCCCGCGTTACACCGAGGCGCGGCTGGAGCCGATCTGCGCCGAGCTTTTCCGTGACATCGACCTGGACACCGTGGACATGGCCGACAACTACGACGGCACGATGAAGGAGCCGACCCTTCTGCCCACGACCTTCCCAAACGTCCTCGTCTCCAACAACAACGGCATAGCCGTCGGCATGGCCTCGAATATCTGCGGCTTCAATCTCCGGGAGGTCTGTGAGACCACGATCGCCTATCTCCGCGACCCGCGCTGCGACCTGCTGGAAACCATGCCCGCCCCGGATTTCCCGACGGGCGGCGAGATCATCTATGACCGCGCCGAGATGAACGCCATCTATGAAACCGGGCGCGGCTCCTTCCGCGTCCGCGCCAGATGGCGCTACGTGAAGGAGGGCAATCTGATCGAGGTCTACGAGCTGCCCTACACCACCACCGCCGAGGCGGTGATCGAAAAGGTGGTCGATCTGTCCAAGACGGGCAAGATCCGCGAGCTCAACGACATCCGGGACGAGACGGACCTCTCCGGCCTCAAGATCACGATGGACCTCAAGCGCGGCGTGGACCCGGAGAAGCTGATGCAGAAGCTCTTCCGCTACACCACCCTGCAGGACAGCTTCACCTGCAACTTCAACGTGCTGATCGCCGGCATGCCCCGCGTGATGGGCGTCCGCGAGATCCTGGAGGAGTGGGTCGCCTGGCGGACCGAGTGCATCCGCCGCCGGACCTATTACCAGCTTCAGAAGAAGCAGGAAAAGCTCCACCTGCTGCTTGGCCTGGGCAAGATCCTGCTCGATATCGACAAGGCCATCGCCATCATCCGCGGCACCGAATCCGAGGCCGAGGTCATCCCGAACCTGATGATCGGCTTCGGCATCGACGAGATCCAGGCCAACTACGTTGCAGAGATCAAGCTGCGAAACATCAACAAGGAGTACATCCTCAAGCGCACGGCAGAGACCGAGGAGCTGGAAAAGGCCATTGAGGACCTTGAAAAGATCCTCAAGAGCAGCGCCCGCGTCCGAACGATCATCGTCAGGGAGCTGGAGACCGTTTCAAAGACCTACGGCACGGACCGCCGGACCGGCTTGCTCTATGAGCACGAGGAATTCACCGAGGAGGCCCCGGAGCCCGCGCCCGATTATCCGGTGACCATCTTCCTCTCCCGGGAGGGTTATTTCAAGAAGATCACGCCGCAGAGCCTCCGCATGTCCGGCGAGCAGAAGTTCAAGGAGGGCGACGCCCTGTCCATGACCGCCGAGACCACGAATCAGGCTGAGCTTCTGGTCTTCACCGATCGCTGCCAGGTCTACAAGACCCGGTGCGACGCCTTCCCGGACGGCAAGGCCTCCGTCCTGGGCGACTATCTGCCCCAGAAGCTGGGCATGGAGGACGGGGAAAACGTGCTCGCCGTCTTCCTGCCGGGGGACTATACCGGCTTCCTGGTTTTCGTCTATGCCGACGGCAAGGTTTCCAAGATCGACCTTGCCGCTTATGAGACGAAATCCAACCGCCGGAAGCTGACCGGAGCCTACTGCGACAAGAGCCCGCTCAAGGCGCTGTTCCAGATGAAGGAGGACGAGAAGCTCGCCCTGTTTACCACGGAAAACCGTGCGCTGGTGTTTTCCACGGCGCAGCTTGCCCTCAAGTCCGGGCGCACCATCCAGGGCGTCAGCGTTCTCACGCTCAAGCGTAAGGCGGAGCTTGTCCGCGCCTGCCGTCTGGCGCAGAGCGGGATCCGGAACGAGACCCGCTACCGCACCCGGACCCTGCCAGCCATCGGCGCTCTGCTCAAGGACGAGGATCGGGTGGAGCAGCAGCTTTCTTTGGAATTGTAAGCGCGTGTCCCATCTGTTTCCGCTTGCCTGAATGGAGGTGACTTCCGTGATGCGCCGTCTTTTGCCGCTGGCCCTGGCGCTGCTTATGCTCAGCGGCTGCATGCTTCAGTATGAGGGGGAGTCCGTCTCTCTTGCCGAGCATAAGGATCCCTACGCTGTCCGCGAGACCACCCAGCCTCCCACGGAGGCCACGGAGCCGGACCCGATCCGTACGGCCTCGGATTACTACAGCCTGCGCGAAGCTCTGTACCAGTTCATCTTCGCCGGCGTGGAGCATGGGGAAGTCGTGATCAAGGACTATTCCGGCTCCATCGAAACCGACATCGACAAGATCAAGGATTACTTTATGAATCAGGACGCGATCAGCGCCTACGCCGTCGATTATCTGGAGCTGGATCGGGTCTATTCCGGCGGCGCCTGGCGGGTCCGGATGGACGCCATCTATCGGCGCTCCGCAGGGGAGATCGCTGCGATTGAATCCGTTCTCGGCATTGACGCGGCCCTCAAGCGCATGACCTCCGCACTCGTCGAGCAGGAGAACTCCTTCACGCTCCGCGTCTCCGGCTATGCGGAGGAGGATTTTGCCGCCGCGCTCCGGCAATACGTCTTTGAGCATCCCGACCAGATCGCGGAAGCGCCGGAGATCACCGCAGACGTCTATCCCAATCGCGGCTACGTCCGCGTCGTCGAGGTCCACTACGTCTACAGGAGCAACCACGACGCCCTGCGCCGAATGCGCACCGAGGCAAACGCCGTCCTGGATTCCGCCTGCGCCTATTTCCGGTACTCCACGGAGCCGGATCAGACCGTCCGGCTGATGTACTATTATCTGAATTCGCGCTTTCACTACGTACAAAAGGACGACGCCTCCGTCTATACCCTTCTCTGCGAAGGGGAGAGCAACAGCTTCACAATGTCCTCCGTCCTTTCCTACCTCTGCAAGCAGGCGGAGATCCCCTGCTATTCCGTGGAAGGGCTCAAGGACGGAGAGCCGTGGTACTGGAACGTCATTGAGTTTGAGGACGGCTTCCGCCACGTTGATTTCCAGACGCAGGCCCTCTCAGAGGGCTCCGTCCGCTTCCTGACCGACGACGAGATGGAGGGCTATGAGTGGGACCGCGACAGCGTCCCTGCCTGCACTCTGGCGGCGGAGGATGAGACGGAGGGCTGACGAACCGATGAATGAACACAAGCGTTTTCAGCAGAGAATTGTCAAAAGCCCTGAATTTTTGCCAAATTTTCCGATTTCAAAAGATTCTTGTGGACATATCCGTCCTTGCGTGCTATAATCGAACTGTTTGATTATAATGGAAAGAGTATCGGTGCAAAAGGCCTTTGCAGCATCCGAATACAGATAGGGGAATGCTATGTTATCCTGGCAGTTTTATCTGATCGCGGTCGTCCTGATCGGAATCGCGGTCGGTCTGTTGTTGCTTGAAAAACGCAGAAACGAACGCAATCTGAAAAAGCTGAAGATCCGCGTCAACGTCAACGGCATTCGCGGAAAATCCACCATCACCCGTCTGATTACCCGGATTCTCCAGGAAGCGGGTTATCACGTGGTCGGTAAGACCACCGGCACGGCGGCCCGCATGATCTACTGGGACCGCGAGGAGGAGGAAGAGATCGTCCGCAAGCCCCGCGGCGTGTCGATCAGCGAGCAGATCCGCGTCATCAACAAGGCCGCAAAGGCCGGCGCAGACGCCCTGGTCTGCGAGTGTATGGCTGTCCGCCCCGACTATCAGAAGGTGTTTCAGCACGACATCCTCAAGGGCGGGATCGTGGTCATCGTCAACGTTCTGGAGGACCATCTGGACGAGATGGGCCCCACGCTGGATCAGCTCGCCTGGGCCTTTGGCGATACGATCCCCTATCACGGGATCGCCGTCGTGCCCGACTGCGAATACACGGAGTATTTTCGTGCGATCGCCGAGGACCGCGGCTCAAAGCTGGTCGTTGCGAAGCCCGGTATTCTTCCGGAGGGCTATCTGGAGAAGTTCGACTATAAGATCTTCGAAAACAACTGCGTGATGGCGCTGAACGTGGCCCGCGCCCTGGGGATCCCCGACGACGTTTCGTTCCGCGGCATGCTTCGCGCCCATCCCGACCCCGGCGCTCTGCGCATCGAGGAGGTCCGGAATAAGAATCTGCACTCCTGGCTGATCAACGCCTTCGCCGCGAACGAGCCTGCTTCCACGCTTGAGATCTGGGAATACCTGAAGGACATGGATCTGCCGAAGGAGGACCCGATCGTCGTGATGAACTGCCGTCCGGACCGCGTTGACCGTTCCATGCAGTTCGCCAGGGATTGCCTGTCCCTGATGGGTCCGATCCGTCTGTTCGTGATCGGTGAGAAGGCCGAGCCGATCGACCACGCCTATCAGCGCGGCAAGCTGCCGAACGTGACGGAATACCGGAATCTCAGCAACCGCACCGTGCGCCAGATCATGAACGAGCTTTCCCCGCTGCTGGATGAGCATATCCTGTTCTGCATCGGCAACATTCACGGGATCGGCGAGGATTTCCTGGAGGCCGTCCGTGCGCTGAATCCGAGAAGCCTGCTCGGCAGCAGCGATAACCGCAGCGATCTCACCAAGCTGGGCCAGAACGCAAATTCCGGCGCCGTCGAGGACGCCGCCAGCGTTCGCAATTCCTAAATCCGTTTCGGAGGATACAGAGATATGAGTGAATTTTATATTGCCCTGATCGTGGGCCTGCTGTTGAGCCTTGCCGTTGAAGAATTCTTTGGCATTTCCTCGGGCGGTGTGATCGTTGCCGGATATCTGGCTATGATTTGTGACGATCTTCTTTCCGTCGGCATCGTGCTTCTGATCGCGCTTCTGACCTATCTGGTCGTCGAATTCGTCCTGCCGCGCTTTATCCTGCTGTTCGGCAAGCGCAAATTCGTTGCCTGCATCCTGGTTGGTCTGGTGTTCAAGCTGCTCGCAGACTTTTTCGTTCCGACCCTCCCGTTTGCAACGCTTGCCTTCCGTGGGATCGGCGTCATTACCCCGGCCCTGATCGCACACACGACGATCAAGCAGGGCGTCCACATCACGATCCCCGCTGTTTTGGCGGTCTCCTATCTGACCTTTGGGATCGTGCAGCTTCTGATGCGGGTGATCTGACATGCAGAATATCAGTAAAATCAATTCTCTGATGCGTGCGCGCGCCAGTCACGTCGAGCTTGCAAAGAAGGTCGATCCTGCCACCCACCATCTTTCTTTCGCCCAGAAGATGCAGATCGTGTCCCGTCGGGATCGCATGGGCAGGACCAAGCCCGGCGCACTTCGTGTGCTGGCTGCGTCTCTCGTGCTGCTCGTTCTGGTGATCGTCGGCGGCGCAGTCCGCAGTCATGCGCTCAATACGATGCAGCAGAAGCCTCTGGTTCCCGTCGGCGAGAACGAGGTTCAGTTCTCCTTTGCCGGAGACCTGATGGTCGGGCGTTACGTCCAGACCTACGGAGAAAAGAAAGGCTACAGCGAAATCTTCTCCTGCGTCAAGCCGCTTTGGGAGAATTCCAGCCTTGTTTTCGCGAATCTGGAATGCTCGATCCTGAACGGCGACAAGGATGACTACCCGGAAGCGGATAAACCGGTCATTTACGGCACGCGGGACGGTCTGAAGGCCGCGGTAGACGCAGGGATCAACGTTTTTTCCCTCGCAAACAACCATGCGGTCGACTACGGCCGGACTGCGCTCCGGGAGACGCTGGAGAGCATTACCGAATTCGGCGCCGAATACGCCGGCGCCGGCGCCAACTGGGAGGAAGCGCCTTCGTATCGCGTTCTGGACGCCGACGGCTTGAAGGTCGGCTATATTGCCTGCACCAGTTTCGTTCCGCCGCATTTTGCCGCAACCGTCGATGATTACGGCGTTTGCTCCACGAATAACAGCCGTACCTTCCGCAATCTGCTGAAGGCCTCTCTGGAATCCGACGTCACGATCGCATACGTTCACTTCGGAAAGGAAAACGTTCCCACCGTGACGGACGCCGAGCGGAAGATCGCCCATCAGCTCATTGAATCCGGCGCGGACGTTGTCATCGGCTGCCATCCGCACGTTCTGCAGCCCGTTGAATTCTATAAAGACGGCGTCATTTTCTACAGCCTCGGCAACTTCGTTTTTGACCAGGGTCAGCGCCCCGCGCGGAATACCGCCCTGCTCCAGATGAACGTCAACCGGGAAACCGGAGCCGTGGTTTTCACCCTGATCCCGATGCACATCGATGAATTCCGCCCCCACGTAACCGACAACCCCCTGTATCTTTCGCAGATCCAGGACGTTCTGACCGAATATCTGCCCGAAGGCTCTTATACGATCACCGAATCGGGATTGATTCAGATCCCGTTCCAGGTCGATTTGCACCAATAAATGCATTCGGCCTCAGAAGGAGGTTCTATGATCCGTACTCAAACGATTATCCGGCGATGGCTTGCCGGTCTCTTGCTGGTTTGTCTGCTCTTTTCCGTGACGGCCTGTTCCGGCAACGGAAATAGCGCCGCCACCTCGGATTCCGCCGCGGGTCACGCCACCGGTGAGTCCGGTATCGTTGATCCCGAGGATCTTACCGCAGAGGATGAGGAGCAGACCACGGAGGAGACCGTATCTCCGGCTCCTGTCGTGGAAACGATGGGCGGCTTTGCAGTTTCCAGCTCCACAGAGGAATCCACGCGCGTCGGTATGCAGATTCTTTCCTCCGGCGGCAACGCCGTTGACGCCGCCGCCGCCATTTCCTTCATGCTTTCTGTCAGCGAGCCCTATTCCTCCGGCATCGGCGGAGGCGGCATTATGCTCGTTTATGACAGCAAGACCGGAAAAGCAAGAACGCTGGACTATTACGGCTGCGCGGGCTCATCTCCCGTCATGACAGACCAGGTTGCGGTTCCCGGCGTCGTTGCCGGCATGGAAAAAGCGCTTGAGCTCTGGGGCACGATGTCTCTGGCGGACGTCATTCAGCCCAGCATTGACTATGCCGAGGAGGGCTTCACCGCCTCCGACATGTTCATCTATCGCCTGACCTTCTCCGATAATCTTCGCCGCTACAATCCCGCGTTTACCAATCTGCGCGAGGGCGACGTCCTCAAGCAGAAGGAGCTTGCAGAAACCTTCCGTGCCATTCAGGCCGGCGGCTCCGATGCGTTCTACCGCGGTGAGATCGCGGAGAAGATCGCCGCAAAATGCGCGTTGACCACGGATGACCTTGCCAATTTCGAGGTCAAGGTTCGCAAGGTCGTTCGCTCTGAGTTCAACGGCTGGAAGATGCTCGGAAGCTACGCCCCGTCCTCGAGCCTGACCGTTCTTCAAATGCTGAAGGTTGCGGAAATGCTCGACATTCCCGATCCCGCAGTCGATCCCGACGGCTATCTCAACGTCCTCCAAACGGCGACCACCGTCGCCTATAAGAGCCGCTCCGCTCGCATTGTGGACCCCGATTTCTATAAATTCCGTCCCAAGTCTTCTCTTTCGGAGGAATACCTTCAGAAGCGGATCGCCTCCTTGAGCAATTACAATTGGATGGACGACCCGGAGCGGGAGTGCACGACCCAGTTCTCGGTCATTGACAACAACGGACTGATCGTCTGTGTGACGAATTCCCTTTCCGATACCTGGGGCTCCTATATCTGCGTCGGCGGCTTCTATTTGAACAACACACTGACGAACTTCAGTAGAGACGGCAAAAACGCTTACGAGCCTGGGAAACGGCCCAGAACGCATTTCTCTCCGATCATCTGCGTCGGTCCGCAGGGTGAGCTGCTTGCGATCGGTACGCCCGGCGGCGTCGAGATCCCGAAACTGATCGCTCCCGTTCTGATCGACATCATCCGAAAGGGCACTGACGTTCAGACAGCGGTTGACCGCGGAAGGGCCTTCTATGATTCTGACGGACTGCTTTGCATCGAATCGCAGGATCAGCATGCGAACATTGTGGACGTAAACAAAATTGACAAGCTCTACTATTACTCCAATTCCCATCTGATCTTCGGCTGTACGTCCATTGTCGGTTACGATCCGACCGACGGCCTCTACGCTGTGTGTGATCTCCGCAGAGACACCTCCAGCGCGATGGTCTACAACTACGAGCACTGATTCCGAAAAAGGACCGGCCGCATGCCGGTCCTTTTTCGGATCGAAAGGAATAGAAGCAAATGTTCAACGTGCATGACTACGAGAGAAACGCCTACATGCTCCACGGCGCGGAGCGCTATTGCGGCTACGATTGGTGGTGGCATTCGTTTACCGCGCAGGACGCGGAGACCGGAGCCGACCAACCTTTCTTCATTGAGTTTTTCGTCTGTAATCCCGCGCTCGGCGGACCGAAACCGGTCTTCGGTCAGCTGCCGGAAAACCGTGCTGCAGGCAAGCGGCCCTCCTACCTGATGGTCAAGGTCGGCGCCTGGGGAAAGAACCCCTGCCAGCTCCACCGATTCTTCGGCTGGGATGAGGTCCGGATCCATGACGGCGCGCCCTATTGGGTCCAGGCCGGCGACTGCCACGCCTCGGAATTCCGTCTGTCCGGCTCCGTTGCGGTCTCCCAGGCCGATGCCGCTGCCCACCCGGAATGGATGTGTGACGCCGGTTCCATGCGCTTCGATCTGCATATGGATAAGCAGATCGCCTTCAACGTCGGCTACGGGACCTCCGCGCCCTTCCGCGAGTTGGAGACCTTTGCAATGTTCTGGCATGCCGAGGGCATGAAGACGGCCTTCTCCGGCACCGTCGAATTCAACGGCCGCCGCTACGTCGTCACCCCGGAAAAGAGCTTTGGTTACGCCGATAAAAACTGGGGCCGCGACTTCACGACGCCCTGGCTTTGGCTGGCCTCCTCCGACCTGGTCAGTCGAAAGACCGGCAAACGCCTGGAGCATTCCGCCTTTGACATCGGCGGCGGAAGACCGAAGGTCTATTTCGTCCCCATCGAGCGCCGTCTGCTCGGCGTCTTCTGCTATGAGGGAAAAGAGTATGATTTCAATTTCTCACACCTCTGGCTGAACGTCAAAACCGAGTTTTCCTTCACCGAGGGCGACGAGCTCATGACCTGGCACGTGCGGCAGGAAAATATCCACGCGGTCATGGAGACGGAGATCTTCTGCCGCCGCTCGGAGATGCTCTGGATCCATTACGAGGCCCCGAACGGAGAGCGGCGGCACAACCGCCTCTGGAACGGCGGCAACGGCTGGGGAACGGTTAAGCTGTATGAGAAGGAACACGGGAAACCGATGCTGATCGACACCGTAGACGTCGGTCACGTCGGCTGTGAGTACGGAGAATATACGGAGAAGGATACGAATGAACAAGCTGTCTGAAACCGCAAAGGCGAGCCTTGCCGACGTCTTTTGTCATGGCTGCTGGGGCGTCAGCTTCCTCGCATCCCGGATCTGTCTGAATCAGACGGATGTTTTTACGCTATTGAGCCACCGTTTTTTGATCGCCTTCCTGTTGATGCACCTTCGTCCCGGCGAGCTTCGCTCCATGCGTCTCAGCCGCAGACAGGTTCTGCTCCTGCTGGCGCTCGGCCTTGCCCAACCGGTCTTCTACTTTTTCGGAGAGCAGTACGGCATTCTGCATTCCACAACCAGCTTTTCCGGTCTGATGATCGGCATGATCCCGATTTTTTCCACCCTTGCCGCATGGCCGTTTCTGCGTGAAAAGCCTACCCCGGGGCAGTTGATTTTCGGCGTCCTTTCCGTCGTCGGCGTGATCGGGATCGGTCTGCTCAGCCGATCCTCGGGCCGTCTGGACTGGATCGGCGTCGCCGCGCTGATCCTTGCCGTCTGCTCCGCCACGGCCTATACGCTGCTCGGCCGCAGCCTTTCCCGGACGACCTCGGCCTATGCCCGCACCTATGCCATGATGGGCATCGGCGCCGTGGTATTCACGATGATCGCGTTGATTCGCGGCAGGGGAGACCTCGCCGCCTACGTCCGTCCCATCGGAGACTGGCATTATACGCTCCCGATGCTCTTTCTCTCGGTGTTCTGCTCCGTGCTGTGCTTCTTCTGCTCCAGCTACGCGCTGACCCGTCTTCCGGTCGCCAGAGAGACGGCCTTTGCCAATCTGACGACTGCGGTTTCCGTCTTTGTCGGCGTCGTCTTCCTGCGTGAGCCCTTCTCCTGGGCGGCGCTGGGCTTCACTGCGCTGATTCTGCTCGGCATCTGGGGCGTGCAGCGAAGCTCAAAGAACGCATAGTACCGCCGCGTGATACCGCGAAACGAGCGGATCTGTCTGCGTGCCGACGCTTGCTTTTCCAAGCGTCGGCACGTTCCTGCTGTTTTGAACAGCATCATCAGGATTCCTTTGATCGTTTTGAACTATGATTTCATTGCTTTTTGTCGTTTCCAGTTGACAAAGCTGCAATTGATTGCTATAATGAAATCAAACAGAAAAGACCTTTTTCGGCCCGAAGTTTGAACAGGGCCGATTTATGTGTTCTGTTTCTGTGAATTGCAATCTTTTTTGTTCACTTTATTTTCTGCTTTTGCTTCGTTTTGAACAACCAGAAAGGAGTATTGAATGGAATTATCCCGTCGGCAATTTGATATTATGAACGTCCTCGCGTCCAGCAAGCGCCCGTTGACCCAAAGAGACATCGAAAAAATGACCGGTCATTCTCTTGGCGCGATCAACCGGTGTGTGCGTGAGCTGAATGAGCTTGGTTTTGTGCAGAACGGCGCGATCACTGAAAACGGCCTGATTGCGCTCGAGCCCTATCGCGTCAAGCGAGCCATCTTTCTCGCGGCCGGGTTTGGATCTCGATTGGTCCCCATCACCCTGAACACCCCCAAGCCCCTCGTCCGGATTCGCGGCGTTCGGATTATTGACCGTCTGATCGACGCCTGCCTGGCGGCGGGAATCAACGAAATCTATATCATCCGCGGTTATCTGGCAGAGCAGTTTGATCAGCTTCTCTATAAGTATCCTATGATCCGCTTCCTGGAAAACCCCGTTTATAACGAAGCGAACAACATTTCCAGCGCTCTGGTTGCGCGGTATCTGCTTTCCGGCGCCTACGTGTTTGAAGCGGACCTTCTGCTTTCGAATCCGTCCATTATCAAGAAATACCACTATTCCTCCAATTTCCTTGCCATCCACAAGGAGCGCACCGACGACTGGTGCTTTGAGGTCAAAAACGGCGTGATCGTGGAGGAAAAGGTCGGCGGCGAGAACTGCTGGCAGATGGTCGGCATCTCGTACTGGAACGAGGCGGACGGACATAAGCTGTCTCAGGATATTGAGGACATTTATCATTCCCCCGGCGGCAAGGAACGGTACTGGGAACAGGTCCCGCTGGTCTATCGCCGCGACCGTTACAACGTCGAGATTCGCGAGTGCTTCGATGCCGACATCGTTGAGATCGACACCTTCCGCGAGCTCAAAGCCGTAGACAACACCTACGACGTATAAATAAGAGAGGATTGAAAGGATATGAGCAAGAAATCGGCGTCTGAATCCAATATCGGCCTCAAGCGCCAGCTCAACCCGATGCACGTTTGGGCAATTGCATTTGGCTGCGTGATCGGGTGGGGCTCGTTCATCAACCCCGGCAAGAAGTTCCTGTCCAATTCCGGCGTGGCCGGAACCGCGATCGCGATGATCCTCGGCGCTGCCGTCATGATCATCATTGCCTTCTCCTACGCTTACATGGTTCCCAAGTATCCGAAGGCCGGCGGCGAATTTACGTTCACCAGAATGTGCTTCGGAAAGCGCATGGCCTTTCTCTGCGGCTGGTTCCTCGTGTCCGCGTATCTGACCAACGTTCCGATGAACAGCACGGCGATCGCCTTGATCATCGACGGTCTGACCGACCATAAGGGTATTCTGAACTTCGGCTTCCACTATACGATTGCCGGAAACGAGATCTACCTTGGGCAGATGCTGCCGGCGATGGCGATCCTGCTTCTGTTCGGTTGGCTGAATATCATCGGCGTCCGCAAGGCGGGCATCGTGCAGACGGTTCTCTCCGTTCTGCTCGTGGTCTGCGTCTTTACGCTCTTCTTTTCCGCTCTGATCAGCGCCAAGGCAAAGAGCGTCAACTTCACGCCGATCTGGGGCTTCGACTATGATAAGGAGCTGGCGAAGGCAGCCGTCAATGCCGGGATCAAGGCGGATCAGATCGGGCAGGGCATCGCCAAAACCGCCCACGCAGGCACCTCCGGCGTCCTCTCCGCCATCCTGGCGACGTTCGCCATTGCGCCCTGGGCCTACGTTGGCTTTGACGCCATTCCCCAGGCTGCCGAGGAGTTTAACTTCTCCTTCAAAAAAGTCTCCTTCATCATGATCATCGCCATTGTGTTCGGCTGCTTCGTTTACGTTTCCAATAATACCGTTGCCGCCGCAGCCCTGGCAAACTGGCCGGACCGCGTGATGGCAGGGGAGTGGGTCGTTCTGGTCGCAGCCGAGGAGCTGCTTGGCAGCTTCGGCAAGGTGCTGATCGGACTCGGCGTTTCCTGCGCGGTCCTCTCCGGCATCATGGGCTTCTATCTGGCCTCCTCCCGTTTGATGTACTCCATGAGCCGAGACGGGTATCTGCCCGCCTGGTTCGGGAAGGTCAACCGCAAGTATTCCACGCCCCGCAACGCGATCGTCTTCTGCATTGCCGTCAGCCTCTCCGGGCCGATCCTCGGCAGAGAAGCGCTCGGCTGGTTTGTGGATATGAGTGCCATCGGCGCATCCATCGGCTATTTCTTCACCTGTGCCAGTACCCTGATCACGGCCCGCCGCGACGGCGACGCCTCCCGTTTCCTGAAGATCATGGCTGTCGTCGGCGTGGTTTTCTCCCTGGCCTTTATGGTGCTCCAGCTCATCCCGATCCCCGGTCTGGAGGGCGTCCACTTCGGCAAAGAGAGCTACATCATGCTCGCCGTCTGGACGGCGATGGGCGTCGTCTTCTACGCAAAGCAGTACAAGCATTTCCGGAAAAGCTAAGACCGAGCGAATTTCAGAAAAGGATCAACGGCTTTTCAGAAAATAATACTTGACTTTTCATGCGCATCCCGCTATAATAATCATCGCTCCGGGGTGTGGCGAAGTTTGGTATCGCGCTTGGTTCGGGTCCAAGAGGCCGTGGGTTCGAATCCCGCCACTCCGACCAAAAAAGAAAGTGGACGCTTTTTGCGTCCGCTTTCTTTTTTGGTATCGTATTTGAGTGGCGGGATTCGAACAGGGCGGCGGCAGGATGCCGCAAAAACGTGCCGGTGGCACGTTTTTAGCCCGCGGGAGAATCCTGCCTGTCCCGAACATCGCCGTGTTCCGTGGCTGAACCGACGTGTGCTTACCCATGCGAAATCAACTCCGAAAAACCGTCTGACCACATTCCTGACTACTTAGCGGAAACGCCGACACGGAAACAACGGAGAGAAGACCGGCAAAGAGGATGCGGATTTCGCTTTCCGAGGTTCATTTTTCAGCTTTTTTCGTGCGCCTTACCGCCCTCCCCCAGGCGAATTCCTTCTCTTTGATTACTGTATTCCAATCTTTGACAGATACAAAATTTCTCTTGTAATAACTTGTTTTCTTTGCAGAAACATGGTATTATTGCTCTGACAAATCGATGTATTTGGAGGGATTGACATGGTTCATCTGGAAGAATTAAACAAATATAACGTATGGGATATCATGGAACTGAGCGTAAAGGAGGAACAGGAGCGCTTTCTCGCGAGCAACGTATGGAGTCTCGTTCATGCTTATGTCGGGAACAAGACCGATGGGGCTGTATATCCGTTTGGCATCTTTGACGATGACACTCCGGTTGGCTTTCTGATGCTCGCCTATGACTATGGAGAGGTTTGCGACGATAAAGACGCACCGGAAATCTCAAAAGGAAATTATTTTCTTTGGCGCCTGATGATCGATGAGGAGTTCCAGGGAAAAGGTTACGGACGCGAGGCTGTCAAACTCGCGCTGGATTATATCAAGACGTTTCCCCACGGAAAAGCGGAGTATTGCTGGATCTGCTATGATCGGGAAAATACAGTGGCAAGAAAGCTATACCGTTCCTTCGGTTTTGAAGAAATAAGAGAATATGAAGACGGCAATATTGACGCCGTCCTGAAGTTGTAAGGGGAATTTGATCATGGATAAAAAGACAGCTATGGAAAACCTCGCCCGCGAGGCGCACGAAAAGGGCGTATTCAACGGCACCTGGCTCTACGCAGAGAACGGGCAAATCATCAGCAAAGGCGCGTTCGGTTTTCGTGATGCGGAAGACAAACTCCCCATGCAGGTGGACAGCATCTTTGAGATGGCCTCAATCACCAAGCAGTTTACGGCAGCAGCGGTCATGCTCCTTGTCAGAGAAGGCAAACTCCGCCTTGACGACGAGTATACGAAGTTCTTTCCTGAATATCCGTATCAAGGCGTGACGATCCGTCATCTTCTGACCCATACGAGCGGTATGCCCGATGATTTTGAAACCGCAGATTGGGTCGCCCCGATCCTGGAAAAGGAAAACAGGATTCCGGCGTGCAGTGAGATCCTGCGCTTCATCTGCGAAAGCGGTGAGGCGGCATCCTGTGCTCCCGGTGAAAAGTACCGTTATACGGACGTCGGATACTGCCTGATCGCCAATGTGGTGGAAAAGGTCTCAGGAATCAGATTCGAGGACTTTCTCAAAAAGAATCTCTTCGAGCCCGCCGGCATGAAGGATACCGCAATTCTGCATACCCGCCGGGACGGGAGGCCATCCGACCGCTTCACCCGCAATATGGTTCTGGAGAACGGCAGATATGTTCCTTCGGATATCTCGGAAGAAGACAGAGGATACGTGGTCGGATCTGACGGTCTGAACGGCTGCGATTATGCGTACACAACCGTCTTCGACATGCTTGCCTGGGACAGAGCGCTGCGGGAAGAAACGGTCCTTACGAAAGAAGAACAGGCAATCATGTACGCTCCTGCCAGGCTCTCGAACGGAGAACCGGCAGTTGACGATGAAATGATCGGAAAGACAAACTATGGACTAGGCTGGGGAATACAGACTGACCCAAAGGATGGATTGATTGTCTGCCACAGCGGCGGCATGCCGGGGCTTAGAACCTGGTTTGAACGCTTTGTCGATGCGGACAAAATGCTCGTGATTCTAAACTGCCGCGATTCCATGGATGCCAGAGCATATAGGGGATTCAGAGAAGGCATGGAAGCGATCGTCAGGGGCAAAGAGCCCGAGCCGCTAAAAACGGTCGAAGAGATGGCACTCCAAAACCCCGACAGGAGTAACTGGAGCAGTTTCTGCGGCAGTTACGAATGGGAAGACTACAAGATCGATATACAATTGAAGGACAACGGTCTGTTCGCGATTTTCAGCCTGAAGGATAAAGAAGTGTCCGTGGAAAAGCTGTATCCGCTGGGAGATAAGACTTTTGCCCTCAAGACTGACATCAGCGATATGGTCTTCGTCAACGGTGGTATGACTTTTTATGACAGTGAGGGAAAGAAACTATAAGCGTTAAGCTGGAATATGTGGAGATATCATATATTCGCGTATTGGCAGCATCCCGACATATTCCAGTTCTGGTTATCGGGTTTACTCAGCAAACCCGCTGTAGGGGCGGCTCTTACCCGCAAGGGTGAGCCGCCCGGCATTCGGAACGAATGCAATTAACATGAAATCGGGGAGGATACTATGAAATCTCGAAGCTTGAACCGTTGTTTGTTTCGCTTTGCTGTGTTGGTGTTGCTGAGCGTGCTGCTGGCTTCCACGGTTTTCGCAGATATGGGCCCCCACGAGTCTGTGGAGATCACAGTAGAGATGCCGGAGGGATTCCGGCCCTTCTACGCGACCCTGCTCTCCAAATACCCCAGCACGGGCCCCTATTCCGAAGGCAACTGGAAACATGAATATCCGGACAGCAAGACGTACCAGACCTTCGACGCCTATGAGGACCCGGACGGCTACTACTTTATCTCCTATGTGGAATATTGCACGGACGGCAGCTTTTCCTGGGGCTATATGCCGCCCGACGACTTCAAGCTCCTGCTCTACTTCCCGGATACCGGGGAGCTGGTTTGCAGCGAGGCGACCACGACCTTTGCCTTTTATTCCGTGTATCAAGCGACGCTGAAGGACGGAAGGCTGGAGCTGAAGGCCGTGTACAATTACGGTCGTCAGATTCTGAGCTTCCTGGCCCGGCTGGCGGTGACCCTGCTGCTGGAGCTGGGGCTGGCATATTTCCTTGGATATCAGCTCAAATCCGTGCTGATCATCAATCTAATTACCCAGGTCGGGCTGAACTTGGTTCTTTTCTTTCTGGTCAACCAAACAGGCGGCAGCGGATTCTTCTACTACCTGTATTATATCATGGCGGAGTTCGTTGTCTTTGCCATCGAGGCGGTCTTCTATTGCGCAAAAGAGCCGAAGTTCAGCGAAAAGCGCGCGGAGCAGGGCCACCCGGTCTCCTTCGCCTTTCTTGCAAACGCCCTCTCCTTTGGCGTCGGCTTGCTGCTGAACTGCCGCTGGCCCTTGATTTTTTAATGAAATGAAATAAAAGACTTGACAAATGCCTCCTACAGTTGTAGTATTATAGTGTACTACAACTGTAGGAGGCATTTTCTATGAAGCTATCCGACCGGGAATGGGCCGTCCTGAACGTACTCTGGGACAGCGGCGGGGCCGGGCTGGGGGAGCTGGTGCGGCAGCTCCGGCCGGAGACGGGCTGGAGCCGGAACACCGTGCTGACCTATCTGACCCGCATGGAGGCCAAGGGCCTGGTGCGCATCGACGCGGAGGCGGTCCCCCACCTCTACCACGCCGCCATAGATCGGGACGCCTGCCGGGCGCATGAGGGCCGCAGCTTTCTCCAAAGCGTCTACCGGGGCTCCACGGGAGACCTGATCGCCGCTTTTCTGAAGCAGGAGAAGCTCTCCGGCAAGGAAATGGAGCGGCTGCGGAAGCTGCTGGACGAGATGGAGGTATAGCCATGACCGATCTCTGGAGCTTTCTGCTGCAAAGCCTGACGGCCTCCGCGGCGGCGGCGCTGCTGCTGTTGCTGAAGGCCCTGTTCCGGGACAAGCTGCCCCCCAGCTGGCAGTTCTCCGTCTGGGGCGTGCTGGGACTGGTGCTGCTTCTGCCCGCGGGGCTCGGGGGCCGCTATGTGTTTTACAACTGGCGCTATCCCCTGGAGCTTCTGAAGCTCAGCCTGGGGGATTACAGCCCGATCCGGGTGCGCTTCCCCTTCCCCTGGGTCACGGAGCTCCCCCGGAGCCTCCCCCAATGGCTCTTTGCCCTCTATGCCCTGGGGGTGGCCGCCCATCTGCTCTGGTATCTGGCCGCCTGGCTGCGGCTGCGGCTGGCCCTGTCCAGGGGCCGCCCCGCTCCCCGGGAGCTCCGGGCCCGGGTGGAGGCGCTCTCCGCGGAGCTGGGGATCCGGCCCTGTCGGGTGATCCAGGCGCCGGGGCTGCCCAGCGCCTTCGTCTGCGGGCTGCTGCGGCCCGTGCTGGCAGTCCCGGCGGGCCAGAGCCCCGACGATACAATTCTGCTCCATGAGCTGCTCCATCTCCGGTCACGGGACAATCTCTGGACCCTGTTAATCTGCCTGCTGCGGAGCCTGCACTGGTGCAATCCCCTGCTGGTCTATTGCGCCGGAAAAGTCGGCGCCGATCTGGAAAGCCGCTGCGACCAGCGGGTGCTGGAGCGGCTGGCGGGAGAGGAACGCCAGGACTATGGCCGGGTCCTGCTGACCATGGCAAACGAGCGCTTTGCCCGCTGCCCCGGCGCCAGCTGCTTCCACAACGGGGCAAGGCAGCTGCGGCCCCGGATCGAGGCCATTGCCCGCTTCAAGCGCTATCCCGCGGGCATGGGGCTGGCCGCCGGCTGCGTGCTGGTGCTGCTGACGGCCTATCTGACCCTGGGGGTCCGGGCTGAGGCCCTGCCCATGTCTGTCACGGCCCCGCCTCTGGCACGGCTGGCCCAGGCCAGAAGCGTCCAGTGCGGCACGCCGGACGGGGCCCTGGACCTGTACGGCAAGGCCCTGCTGACCCAAGACGGCTGGCTGCGGGTCATCTGCGCCCCCCAGGCGGAGCAGGAGGCCCTGGGACGGCTCCTGTTGGAAGGAGGACCGGACTGGACCGGCGGCCTGGCGGAGCTCCCGAACCAGGGCTTCGGTTACCGGGTCTGCGATCTTCGGCAGGAGGCGGACGGCAGCCGGAGCGGCCTGATGCTGCTCTGGCTGGGGCCGGGTCCGGCAAGCCCGGAGGACCCGGAAACGCTGACCTGTACCCGGGTGGCCGCCCAGCGGATCCGGTTCTGGCGGGAAGCTGGCCGCTGGGTCGTCTCGTCCTTAGAGGCGTTCCGGATCACAGAGCTGCCCGCCGTGGACAATGCCCCGGTGCGGGGCGATCAGCTGGGTCTGCTGCCGGAGCTGAAGGGTACGCTCTACACCGGAGCGGGCGGCGGCTTCCGGGTGGAGCTGCGGCAGTGGACCGTCCTGTCCCTCATCAGCCACGGCCAGGAGGATACTGTCACCATTCCCGGCTACGGCTTCGACCTGCGGCCCTGTCCTAACGGGCGCTTCGACTACGCGGTCCTGGGCCAGACCCTCTGCGTCCGCCGCCTGGGGCCGGAGGAGGACTGGCAGGAGATCACGGACTTCGGCTACAGCTATTGTGCCGGAAGCGGCTCAGTTCCCGCGCCTGATCCCAACAGCGTCTTCAGCGGCACCGATCTGAGCGCGGGCAGCCGGGAAACCCTGCCGGGCGGCTGGCAGGAGCCCTATATTGCCGTCAACACCTCTTGGTCTCTCTACGAGGCCGATTTGGACCTGGCTGATCTGCCTGCCGCCCCGGAGGCCTATCGGATCGATCTGTATGTGAACGGAGAAAAGGCCGCGTCCCTGACGCTGCTGCCGGAAGGAGGTCAGCCATGAATGCGTCCCATCCTCTTTGCCGCGGCATTGGCCGGGCCGCCTGGGGCTATTTCTTTCTCTTCTTCTCTGTGAAGCTGGGCCCCCTGGAGCTGCTGCCGGATTTTGTGGGACATCTGCTGTTTTTCAGCGCCGTCACCCTTTTGACGGAGGAAAACCGGGCCCTCGCCCTGCTGCGGCCCTTCTGCCTCATTCTGGCGGCCCTCTCCGGCCTGGAATGGGCCGCCGCCCTGCTGGGCCAGGCGCCGGAGCAGCTGCGGCAGCTGTCGGAGCTGGTGGGCAGTCTGCTGTTCCTGTACTTCAATTTCCAATTTCTCACCAACCTGGCCCAGATCGCCGCCGCCCATCAGCCTCCGGGGGCTGGCCTGGATCGGAAGCTGCTGCGCTGCCGGACGGTGATGACCCTGCTGCAAACTCTGCTGCGCCTCATCCGTCTGATCTTCACACGGATCGACGGTCTCTGGCTGGGCTGTTTCCTGCTGCTGGCCCTGGCGGAGCTCTGCGTGGGGATCTATATGATGGCGGTACTCTTCGGCCTGCGCCGGGGACTGCGCCGGGTTTCCGAGTAACTGCCGACCTGCTGCGATTTCCTTCCGCTTGGTCAAAATGTCAAAGAGAGAAGCACCCTTAAAGGCTGCTTCTCTCTTTGACTAAGAGCGCATAACAGATTATTTTTACAAATTCTGTTTCTGGTTATCGGTTTTAATCAGCAAAATACAAGATATAGGTTAATGTGCCTTTTATGGGACATCGGCCATGGTATACTTGGTGCATAGAGAACGAAAGGCGGCGTGAGCTATGCACCACAAGAAAGAATTGAGCCTGAGAGAGTTCCTGAATCGTTTCCCGACTGAGGAAAGCTGCGAAGAATACCTGTTTCAGCAGAAGTGGCCGGACGGGTTTATTTGCCCGAAGTGTGGCTGCCGTGAGTTTTACCATATCAAGGGACGCAAGCTGTACCAGTGTAAGCACTGCCGTCACCAGAGCTCCGTCACGGCAAACACCGTCATGCACAGAACACACAAGCCGCTGACGGCATGGTTCCAGGCTATCTACTTTGTTGCATCCGACAAGCGCGGTATCTCCGCTTGCACTTTAGCCGGAAAACTGGATATTTCTTATGAAACAGCCTGGTATATGCTTGTTCGCATTCGCAAAGCCATGGATCAAAGGGAAAGCCAGTATATGCTTGCGGGCATTGTCGAGCTGGACGACTCCTACTTCGGAGCAAAAATCAAGGGTAAGCGTGGTCGTGCCGCCGGAAACCAGAGTGTGATTGTTTGCGTGTCGAAGGACAGCAAAGACCGTCCTCAATTCTTGAAAATGACTGTAGTGCCAAATGTACAGCGGTCTACAGTAGAGCAATTTGTGGATACCACCATTGAAAAAGGCACAACCGTTCAAACTGATAGCTACCGCAGCTATATTAAGCCTCTCAGAAAAGGATATAACCATGAGTCCGCGGATTTTGATCCAAACAGTGAGCATTTGAAATGGCTCCACACCATCATTGGCAACGCGAAAGCCTTTCTGAAGGGCACTTACCACGGTACAAGCACGAAATACTTGCAGTCTTATCTCAGCGAGTTCTGCTATAGATTCAACCGCAGGAGCTTTCACGGGCAGATCTTTGACCGCTTGGTCCTTGCCGTTTCCTCCTGCAACTAAATCTTGTGCCTTGCTGAGTTAAGCCGATAACCAGAATCAGAATTTATTCAGCTGCAAGTGTAACGATCATATCTGGAAGCACCACATTTCTCCCGTAATCGTATTGTTGTTGTTCTTCTTCTGTGCGACCCACCAGGGCAGCGCCAGACGCTGAATTATCAGATACTACAAGTAAAGCAATACCTGGCAGTTCAAACAGATCCGTCATCAAATAGAACGAACTTGTTTCCATTTCAATGAGATCCGTATCAAATGACTTGATCTCATCTAAATGTGTATATTCCAACGCAATAGACGGAGTGCAAAAAACACTGGCCTTGCGGAGATAATAGCCTTTCTTCTTTCCAATCTCTATTACCTTATCAACATACTTCATGTCTGGGACAACTTCTGTAAACAGCATGCTCTCCTGAATGGAATCTTTCATAAGATATGAATCAGCATAGCTTCCTGATATTGAATAAGATGGTGTACAGACATCACCCAGTTTGAAGGTTTCTTTCAGGCCTCCGACCGCTCCAATAAAAATCATTCTTTTGAAGGACAACTCCGCACATATAGCCATATGGTCGATCAAATTGCCTGCCGAAGATCCAATCTTGATCCAGGCAATGTTCAATCCATCTTTTTCAACCAGATAACCTGCTATGTAGGCTCCTTCTTTTAATGTTGTAACTTTACAGGTTTTTTCCATATGAAGTTTATACGGTGTAAAACTCGGGGCAATCACGAGTGCATCATAGACGACATCCTCACTTAAACCAAAAGCCTGCGCCGCCATATGTTCCGTGTTATATCTGTGAAATGAATCCACGATTCTTTTTAAGGATTCTTTCATACTGACCTCCACAAATTTCGATTTTCTAAAGCATTACAGCTTTAGGACCGCAACGATCTCGTCTCCATCCATTTCACCGTTTTCTTCAAATCCCATGGAGAGATACAGCTTTCTGGCGACATCGTTTTCAGGCTCGTAAGAAAGGGAGCAATACTCAGCTTTTCCGCAAGGCCACGTTCTGATAAAGTCGAGGGCCAGTTTTATCGCTTCTCTACCGTAACCGCGTTTTTGATATCGCTTGTCAATCATCAAACGCCAGAGGGAGTAGTTGTTGACAAGTGACTTTGGGGCTTCAACGTCATCCCAATTTTCATACATCGCAGCCTCGTTAAAACCGATCATCAGGAACCCAACTGGTCTTTTGTCATTATAGATGGCAAATGGAAACGCAGCTGTGGCCGAATCCCGAACACCGTATGCTTGGACGAGACTTACCCAGTTTGCCGCAACGAAGCTTTTCTGAGATTTGAATACCTTCAAATCAACAATCTCCCATATGTTAGTTGAATCGATTTTTTCCAAATGTATCATATCTTTTTTACCTCACACAAATGTCGATTTGTTTTATTCATTATACCATTCCTGACCGGCACGTCAATTATCTTGAGTTCAAACGGGAGGGAGGCAACTTCCTTACGAAGTGCCCCCGTCGGGGAATTCCTTTTATAATTGCTGATTCCTGATTCCTAACCGATCTTTCTTTCCGCGAGCTTTAATGCGTTCACGAGCAGTCCCGCCCTTGTCATGGGACCGACGCCGCCGGGCACGGGGGTGATCATGGAGGCTTTCGGCTCGACCGAATCAAAATCCACGTCGCCGACGGGATGACCGTCGATATAGTTCATGCCGACGTCGATCACGACGGCGCCCTCCTTAACCATGTCGCCCGTAACGAAGCGGGGCTTCTGCACCGCCACGATGAGCACGTCGGCGCGGCGGGTATGCTCCGCAAGCTCGGCGGTCTTCGAGTGGCAGACGGTGACCGTCGCGTCGTTAAGAAGGAGCTGTATCGCCATGGGCTTGCCGACCATATTGTCCCTGCCGACGACGACGCAGTGCTTCCCCGCGACCTCGACGCCGCTCTCCTTCAGCATGCGCATCACCGCGGCGGGCGTGCAGGCGGCGATATCGTAATCGTCGCTGTCGATGCGGGCGGAGAAGCCGTCGACGTCCTTTTCGGGCGCGATGGCGGCAAGCAGTTTTTTGGTGGAGATATGCTCCGGCACGGGAAGCTGGCAGAGTATCGCCTTAACGTCCTCATCCGAATTGAGCCTGTCTATAAGGCGCAGGAGCTTTTCCTCGCTCGTCGTTTCGGAAAGGGCGATCACCGTGGGGGTTATGCCCGTCTTTTCGCAGTCCTTCGCTTTGAGATCGACGAGCTTCTTAGAAACGGGGTCGCTGCCGACGAGCACGAGCGTCATGTTGGGGCGCGCCTCCTCGCCGTATTGGGCGACGAGCCTGCGGGAGCCCTCCGCGACCTCCTCCATCACCTTGCCCGCGATCATTTTGCCGTCAATGAGCTTTGCCATGGATCGTACCTCCAAACCGTATTATCACTTAAAGAAATCGTAAGCCGACTCGAAGAGCCTCATATCGTAGACGCCGGGCACGTTCCTGTAAAGCCCGCTGCCGATGCGCTCCGCATGGCCCATCTTGCCGAATATGCGCCCGTCCGGCGACATTACGCCCTCTATCGCGGCGTAAGAGCCGTTGGGGTTGAAGGGCATTTCCATCGTGGGAAGCCCCTTATCGTCAACGTAGCGGGTGATGACGAGCCCGCTCGCCGCAAGCTCCCTTATCACGTTCTCGGGCGCGACGAAGCGTCCCTCGCCGTGGGAGATGGGCACGGAGTAGATCTCGCCCCGGCGGACGTTCCTGAGCCACGGGCTTGCGGAGGATTCCACCCTTACGCGGACAATGCGCGACATATGCCTTGCGATGACGTTATGCGTGAGCGAGGGCATTTCGGCGCTCGGCTGGACGAATTTGCCGTAGGGCAGGAGCCCCGTGCGAAGGAGCGCCTGGAAGCCGTTGCAGATGCCGCCCATGAGACCCCCGCGGGAAAGCATATCCTCCACCGCCTTTCTGCATTCGGCGTTCTTGAGGAACGCGGCGATGAATTTGCCGGAGCCGTCCGGCTCGTCGCCGTTGGAGAAGCCGCCGGGAATGAATATCACCTGGGACGAGGCGACCTCGCGCGTGAAATCGTCTATCGATTCGGCAAGCGCCTTTCCGGAGCCGGTGCGTACGACGACCACCTTGGTATCGAAGCCCGCCTCGTTGAAGCGGCGTTCGGTCTCATACTCGCAGTTGGTGCCGGGGAAAACGGGGATGACCGCCCTGGGACTCGCCGTTGAAACGCCGAAGGGCTTGACGTAGGGCTTATCGGCGCACTCGACCTCGAGCATTTCGCCGGCCTTCGCCGCCGCGGGGAATATCTGATCGAGCTTTTCCTCATAGGGAGCGAGTATGTCGGCAAGCGGCACGGGCTCCGTATCGGGGTGCTTCACAGCGATCTCGGCAAGCTTTATGACGGGCTTGTCGATCGTGACGCCGATGAACTCCATTTCGATCTCGGGATCGTGTATGCCGGTCTGGGCGGGGCATTCGATCACGAACGCGCCGTATTCCGGCTTAAAGATATCGTCCGTAAAGAGCTTTACGCCTATCCCGTTGCCCATCGCCATCTTGATGAGCGCCTCCGCCGTGCCGAACCTGCCGGGCACGTAAGCCGCGGTAACGGCGCCATGCTTTATGAACTGAGAGATGATAACGGAGAGCTTGCGGTAGGCGCGCCCGTTGACGTGACCGTTTTCGTCCTTCTGCGCGGTGACGCGGTAGACGCAGCTGCCCGCATGCTTGAACTCGGGCGAGATCACGTTCTTTACGTTCCCCTTTGCCGCGGCGAACGAAATGAGCGTGGGCGGGACGTGGATATCCTCAAAGCTGCCGCTCATGGAATCCTTGCCGCCTATCGCCGCCGTGCCGAGGTCGACCTGCGCGTCGAGCGCGCCGAGGAGCGCCGCCATGGGCTTGCCCCAGGAGGACGCCGATTTGAGCCTCTCGAAATACTCCTGGAAGCTCATCCAGCACTCGTCGAGATCGGCGCCCGCCGCCGCGAGCTTCGCATAGGAATCCGCGACCGCCATGTAGGAGCCCCAATAGGGGGACGCCTCCGAAATATAGGGATCGAAAGCCCAGCTCATTACGGAGCAGGTCTCGGTCTTGCCGTCCCTGACGGGGAATTTCGCCGCCATCGCCTGCGTGGGCGTGAGCTGCTTTTTGCCGCCGAAGGGCATGAGCACCGTGTTCGCGCCGACGGTGGAATCGAAGGTCTCCGCAAGTCCCCTCTGCGAGCAGACGTTAAGATCGGAAGCGACCTTTATGAGCTTTTCCCTGAACGTACCGGTCAATTCCTCCGGTTTGTAATCATGCTGTTTTTCGACCTTTACGGCGGTGTGCTTCGCCGCGCCGTTGGTGTCTATGAACGCCCTTGAAAGGTCGACCGCCTTCTGTCCCTTGAAAAACATGGTGAGCCTGCCCTCGTCCGTGACGCGGGCGACCTTTACGGCGTCGACTCCCTCCGCTCTGCAGAGGGCGATGAACTCCTCCGTATCCTTTTCCTCCACGACGACCGCCATGCGCTCCTGCGATTCGGATATCGCAAGCTCCGTCGAATCGAGACCCATGTACTTCTTGGGGACCTTATCAAGGTCGATAACGAGACCGTCCGCAAGCTCGCCTATCGCGACCGATACGCCGCCCGCGCCGAAATCGTTGCAGCGCTTTATCATGCGGGAGGCCTTCGGGTTCCTAAACAGCCTCTGGAGCTTCCTTTCCTCCGGAGCGTTGCCCTTCTGCACCTCGGCTCCGCAGAGCTCGAGCGAGGAGGAGGTATGCGCCTTCGAAGCGCCCGTTGCGCCGCCGCAGCCGTCGCGCCCGGTCTTGCCGCCCATGAGTATCACGGAGTCGCCCGCTGCGGGCTCCTCGCGCCGGACGTTCGCCTGCGGGACGGCGGCGATGACCGCGCCGACCTCCATGCGCTTGGCGGCATAGCCCTCATGATACAGCTCGTGCACGACGCCCGTCGCAAGACCTATCTGATTGCCGTAGGAGGAGAAGCCCGCCGCCGCCTCCCTGACAATGCGCCTCTGCGGGAGCTTGCCGGGGATGGTCTCGGAAACGGGTCTTGTGGGATCCGCCGCGCCGGTTATCCTCATGGACTGATATACGTAGCCCCTGCCGGAAAGAGGATCGCGTATCGCGCCGCCGACGCAGGTCGCCGCGCCGCCGAAGGGCTCTATCTCGGTGGGATGATTATGCGTTTCGTTCTTGAAGAGGAGGAGCCAATCCTCGTCCTCTCCGTCGTGATCGACCTTGACCTTGACCGTGCAGGCGTTGATCTCCTTCGAGTCGTCAAGGCTCCTGAGCCTGTTTGTCAGCTTTTTGTGGTACTTCGCGCCGATCGTCGCCATATCCATGAGGCAGACGGGCTTCGTGTCGCCCAGTCTCTCGCGGAGGGCTAAGTACCTTTCGTAAGCCGCCTTCACGTCGTCGTCCTCGAACTCGACGGAATCGATATGCGTGTTGAAGGTGGTGTGGCGGCAGTGATCCGACCAATAGGTGTCGAGCACCTTTATCTCCGTAACGGAGGGGTCCCTGCCCTCTTCCCTGAAATAGTCGCGGCAGCAGACGGCGTCCGCAAGGTCCATGGCAAGACCCATATCGGCGATGAGCTTTTTAAGCCCCTCGTCGTCAAGGGCGGTGAAGCCGTGTATGAACTCGACCGTATCGGGCTCGTCGTATTTCTGGGCAAGGCTCTCGGGCTTTTCGATCTCGCCCTCGCGGCTGTCGACGGGGTTGATGAGGCTCGCCTTTATCTCCTTGAGATCCGCATCCGAAATATCGCCGTAAACGAGGTACACGCGCGCCGTCCTTACCTTCGGCTCCGCGCCCTCGCCGCCGCCCAGGGCGATGAGCTTTATGCTCTGCTCTGCCGCGTCGGCGCACTGGTCGTACTGACCGGGCAGGTATTCCGCCGCGAAAACGCGGTCGGCGTCCGCGGGGAGCTCAAAAAGGCTCTCCTCCGTGCGCGGATCGTAGAACACGCTGTCGACGCAGTTCATGAAGGTCTCCTCCGAGACGTTCTCAACGTCGTAGCGGCGGAGTATCCTGACGCGCTTCAATCCCTTTATGCCGTGCAGCGTGACAAGGTCGTTCTTAAGGCTCTCCGCCTCCAGCGAAAACTCGCTCTTTCTCTCGGAATAAACTCTGAATACCATAATTCAACCTCTCTTTATCTCATCGATCGCCGTTTTTCCAATGTCGCGGCGCATGAACATGCCGGGGAAAGACACCCTT
>JAEEGJ010007774.1_pt1 | contig 30252 bp, 16 predicted proteins | sample 8958761 | NCBI WGS metagenome assembly JAEEGJ01 (sample SAMN16246546, study PRJNA631951) | gut metagenome | biome: gut microbiome; feature: rumen; material: RS-attached | host: Bos | place: Iran: Karaj | collected 2018-10
GAAGCGATTCCTGGAGTTCGTCTTCCGAAACAGGCCTATCCTGACGAATGGACTCCATCAAAAAATGAATCGCCTTGAGTCTTCCATTACATTTTTCGATACAGTTGTCGTAAAAGCCCTTCGTTTTGTAGTCGCCCTCGACCACGCGCTCGGACGCATACAGAAAATGCTCCACGCAAATCGAAAGTTGCTCGGCTTCCGCCCGCAAGTCCACAAGATTGCTTTTGGTAAAAAACGGCATACCGCAAATATAGTAAAAGGGCTCTGCCCTTAAGATCCCGATAATGCGGGAGGGAACCCAGCTCGGAGTTGCGAAGGCCGCACGGTTCCCTCCCTGCACCCTCCCTTTCCTTGGCCGACGCTTTTTATTGGTTGGCCAAGCGTTATTCTTCTTACTTGTCTTCCCGCCCGAGTCATGCTGACGAAGGTCAGCATCAGCATTCTATGCCAGAGAAAGAAGAGCGCTCCGGCTCAGCCTGCTCCGCACGCGGACACATTACGGCCTTCGGCCTTTACTGTCCGCTTAGCGGCCAGGCATTCGCCGTCGCTTTTCTTGGACATAATAACTCCCAATGGCATTCCCCCCAGGAATGCCTAGTTTTTTGTTTTTTATTTAAAATTTTACAGTTTGAAAGTGATGGTTATTCAACCATTACACAACGGACAGAAAAGCCGTGTGTTTTAAGCGTACTCTGCGTACATATTGTAGTCGACGTTGATCCCTGACATCCTACAAAAGATGTTTCCACACCTAAAGTACCTTCTTGGGGATAATGCCAATAGGTCGATTTATTTAAATCATCAAACGAATAATCCCAATTATAGCCAGCTCCAACAAGGCTAAACCCAGTATCATTGCTGCCACCAAAACCAAACGTAGAACGGGTACCCTCCACCCCATCTTTGTTCCCATTGCTGTTCACAATGATATAGTAATCATTGTAGGTCAGCAAGCGCCATCCGCTAGGGCAAATTCCCTGGTGGTTCGGCTTAATCAAATCAGCACAACTCTTAGTATTACATTCATTCGGCAACTGCATCATTTCTGCCCATTGATAAAGGCCACCGTAATAATGACAATTCAGCGTATCATTTTTATAGCAGTAGCGTTCAATCTTGGTATCATCTTCTTGATCTTCAAAGCCATATACCATTTCACCGATATTCAGGTTCTCTACCATCGCATGAATCGTTGCCGCTTTTCCCGAGGTATCTTTACCTTCAAACTTCAAGTATTTGTAAGTACGGCCATTTCTATCATCAGAGAATTCTTCATATTTATCACCATAATTAGCCAAATTGAACGGCTGCCAATTACGGCTACTACTCGATTCTTCCGCCACGCTGCTGCTCGAAGCCACAATGCTTGAAGAAGACAGTTTCACTTCTTCACTGCTGCTGGACTTCGGCGTGGTACTGGAGGAAGACGCCTTCACAGCACTGCTGCTAGATTCTTCTTTTTCGACAGAGGATGAAGACCGTTTGTCTTCGCTAGAAGTAGGCTTTACCGAGGAACTAGATTCGTTTGTCTTTTCAACAGAAGAAGACGATTCTTCACTCAGGTCCGGTGCAGGCGCAGAACTACTAGATTCATCACCACAAGCGACAAATAATGCGATCAAAAACATGATAGAGATTCTTCGGCTCCACTTCGTTGCTCCCCTAAGAGGATAACTCAACTTGAGAACTAAAGTTCTTAGTTTCGTATAGCTCAGAATGACACCATCATCAAATTTCATAAAACCTCCGGTAACCACAAAAGGACCATTTTCGTCAAATTTAAATTATTAAAACAGGAATCACGTTAGTGATTCCCCATCCGTGTGGCTATATAGACCATTCAAAATATTTCTATATTCACACCATGCTTCTAGCCCTCGTTAAAATGTCCCGGCCGGTGAATATCGTGATTGCGATGGTCACGCTTGTGATTGGCTACTACCTGCTTTCGGCATTGCCCACGGCGGCGGGCGGTATCGAATGGATTTCGCTTGTTTTACAAGCGCTCGGTTTTGCATTTGCAATAGCCTTTGCAAACATCCAGAACGATATTTGGGACTTGGACAGCGACCGCCTGAATCGCCCGGAGCGTCCGCTGGTGAGCGGAAAGGTTTCGGTGGCAGCGGCGCGGAGGGCGTGGATTATTCTTCTCGTGCTCACAATTGCGGCGGGCCTTGCCGACAGCCTGATGACCAAAACAAACTGCACCGCCTGCATTTTCTTTGTGCTGCTCAGCGCGCTTCTTGTCGCCTACAACAAGTGGCTCAAGCACATTCCGCTTTTAAAGAACATGACCGTCGCCTTCCTTTGCGCCACACCCCTGATTCTCTGCCTGTTCTACCCCACGGGCCTCAAAGCATCCATCGAATCGACACTTGGCATTTCGAACAAAATCGGACTTCTCTACCCCGCGATGCTGTTCGCAATACTCCTCACGACCGCCCGCGAAATCTACAAGGACCTGGAAGACGAAACCGGCGACCTCAAGGCTGGCATCATGACGTTCCCGCTGATTGCAGGCGCCCCCACCGCTAGGCGCCTCGCCGGATTCATCTGCATTTTCTGCTGGGCAATCTTACCGCTCCCGGTAGCGCAGGGCTACTACCCCACGCTATTCCTGATTATTACCGGTGCAATCTTTACACCCACGATTCTTTCAATCCTGATTTTTGCGCACAAGCGTAACTACCGCCGCGCCCAAAAACTCGTGAAAATCGCCATGTTCGCAGGCCTCATCGCCCTCGTCGTGAGCTGCTAACAGACCGTTCGCGCCCAATCAACAAAGTACGTCCCCAAAGCGCTCACTCTCGCAACCGCCCTCGGTTAACTCCCGAGGGCTTTGTTGCTCACGTAGACCGTTCGCGCACAATTACTTCGCCAAATATTACAAAATATGTAAATTAAACTGCGTTAATTTACATGAATTGTAAAAACAACAAACTTTTTTCACAGCATCCTTTCAATTATTTCAAGCAAAAACGCCATTTTCCGTCTAAATTCGCCATTTAGGCACATTTTTTGCTTAACAAGGGCGGCCGTTTCCTTGCTTGCACCCGTCCGGGTGGGCTATGACCTTCGAGGTAGAGGGAACATACATTTCAAAGAGGCGTTATGCTCGACGAATTGCACGAAGAATGCGGAGTGATCGGCATTTACAATGGCGACACTGTCGTAAGGAATATTACCATGGGGCTTTACGCCCTGCAGCACCGCGGGCAGGAAAGTGCCGGATTCGCGGTCACCGACGGAGACAAGATTCGCGTCCGCAAGTCAATGGGACTTGTATCGACCCTTCTCCGAGAACACGACATCAATGAATTTGACGGCTTTGCAGGCATTGGCCACGTGCGTTACAGCACCACAGGCGCCTCGACGCTTGCCAACGCGCAGCCGATTCTGGTGAGTTGCAAATGGGGCCAGATTGCAGTCGCCCACAACGGAAACATCACTAACGCCGCCGAGCTCCGTGCCGAAATGGAAGCCGACGGCCATATTTTTCAGACGACATCCGATTCCGAAATTCTTCTGCATGAAATCGCACGCACCGAGGCAGCCGATTTAGGTGAAGCCATCAAGAAGGCCGTCACGAAATTTACCGGCAGTTTCTGCCTCGTATTCATTAGCAAAGACACCATGTACGTCGCCCGCGACGGATTCGGATTCCGCCCGCTGTCGCTTGCTCGCATGGGAAAAGCCTGGTGCGTTGCCAGCGAAACCTGCGCCTTCGACTTGCTCGGCGCTCACTACATTCGCGACATCCAGGCCGGCGAATTCCTGACCATCACCAAGAACGGGCTGCATTCCGAACGCTTCGTGCAAAAGGATCGCCTCGCCCACTGCATTTTCGAATACATCTACTTTAGCCGCCCTGATTCCAAGATTTTCGAACAGAGCTGCGACAAGGTCCGCCGCAAAATGGGCAAGCAGCTCGCCAAGGAATGCCCGGTGGATGCCGACATCGTCATCTCGGTGCCCGACAGCGCCACAACCGCTGCGCTCGGCTACGCCCAGGCGAGCGGTATCCGCTTCGAAATCGGCCTACTCCGTAACCACTACGTGGGCCGAACCTTCATTGACCCCACGCAGAACGTGCGCGAACAGAAGGTCAAGCTCAAGTTCAACCCCATCGAAGGCGTACTCAAGAACAAGCGCGTCTGCGTCGTGGAAGATTCCATTGTGCGCGGCACCACGCTCAAGATTCTATCCAAGATGCTGCGCGATGCCGGCGCACTCGAGGTCCACATTCGCATTGCATCGCCACCTGTGGCGCACCCGTGCTTCTTCGGCATGGATTTCCCGAGCCAAGGCGAACTTGCCGCAAGTTCCATGACGCCGCCCGAAATAGCCAAGATGCTCGGCGTCGAAAGCCTCGGCTACCTGAGTGTCGAAGGCATGAAGGAATGTACCGGCGAAGGTGAAAACTACTGTGCAGCCTGCTTTGACAACGACTACCCCGACTACATCGGAATAGACACGACAAAGACCCGCTGCGGTTAAATCTGGTTATATGTCCACTTGACGTGATCCAGCATGAACTCGTGGGCGTCAAAGGCAAGCCCGAACTGTTCCTGGATTTTGCTCACGTCAAAGAGCATGGGTTCCTCGCCCCAACCGAGATCCGTTTCAATCACCTTGGACTTGCAGCCGGGTTTCATCGAAACCATCATTTCGGCGATTTCTTTCCAGCTCATCCAGACTTCGCCAAGGCCGAGGAAGATTTCTTCGTTCTTGTCTGATTCGAGAACGCTCATGTAGAGCTTAGCCTGCTGACTGGCGTGAATAAACTGGGTACCATCATTCTTGATGATGTTGATGTCGCGGTTTTCCTTGACGGCCTGAGCCATCGAGAAGAAACGGCGGTCCGGCTGAGAACAGCCATCAGGCCAAGCAGGGTTACCGAACGTATAACCCGGGCGAATAATATTGCGGGTCATCTTGACTTCGGGGAACTGAGTTCCGTAACCGTGGGTAAAGCCCAGTACAAAAGCTTCGCCAGCGGCCTTTGTGGCACCGTAAAGATCTACGGGCAAGTTGCTCGTCTCTTCGCGCATGGTGGGGCGCATGCGGCCCATTGCAGCGGTGCTGCTGGTATAAATAAACTTCTTGCAACCGGCCTTTGCCGCATTTTCAAGCAGCATCACCGTTGCACGCGTGTCGTTTGTCAGCATGGTACTCGGAGTGTCGCCCCAACCGAGAGCAATGTGGATACACGCATCGCAACCCTTGAGGCCTTCGGCCATCTGCTCAAAGTCCGTCAAAGCGCATTCCACAAAAGAAACGTTTGGCATCGCCTTAAGTGTCGGAACCTTATTAGGATGCCTTGTAGCAATCACTACTTCATGCCCTTTTTCCAAAAGAGCCTTAACCACATAATGACCAATGAACCCTGTCCCACCTGTAACGAATACTCGCATACATATACCTCTCTAATACCTACAAAATACAAACCTTTTTAATTTAGGGCAAGTGAACAATCAGTAAAAAAAGAAATTACTACATTATTCACAGAGATTTTTACTAAAGAGGTTTACGATGGCTCGTATGCGCGTATTGGTTTTAATGGGTGGCCCGTCCACCGAACATGATGTTTCCGTTGTCAGTGGCACCGGCGTTGTTCGTGCCATGAACCCGGACCGTTATAACATTCACCCGGTGCTCATCGACAAAGACGGCACCTGGCATTGGTCTTCCCGCGAACTGTCTCCTTATCAGAAGGACAACTTCTCGGTGAACTATTTCCGCGGCCTCGAAGGTACTGCCGCCAACTGCAAAAAGAACCCGGCCCTTTCTGAACTTCCCGACGCCGACATCGCCTTCCTCGCCTTGCATGGCAAATGGGGCGAAGATGGTCACATTCAGGCCTTGCTCGAAAACTGGGGCATTCCCTACACCGGTTGCGGCCTCTTGGCTTCGGCCCTCGCCATGGACAAGGTAAAATCCAAGGAAATTTACAAGGCCAACGGTATTCCGACTCCGCCTTACCGCGTTATCTGGAAGCACGACTTTACGGGCGACACGCTGGTGTCCGTCTCCGACGAACTGGGATTCCCGCTGGTAATCAAGGATCCGCTGGGCGGATCTTCTATCGGTATCGGTATTGCCAAGGACTTGGACGAAGCAGGCAAGATTGCCCAGGACCTGTTCAAGGATTCTAACCGTCTGCTCTGCGAAAAGTTCATTGCCGGCGAAGAAGCCAGCTGCGGCTACATCGAAGGCGAAAAGCCCCTGCCGCCCACCGAAATGCGCATGACCACTCGCGAATACTTTGACTACGAAGCTAAGTACAACGGCGAATGCAAGGAAATCACTCCGGCCGAATTCGATGCCGACCTTACGGCTCGCATCCAGGAACTGGTAAAGAACGCTCACTACGCCCTCGGCGGTGCAGGCTACAGCCGTACCGACGTGCGCATCACCAAGGACAAGCAGCTGTTCGCCATCGAAACCAACACGCTGCCGGGCATGACACCCACGTCGCTCTTGCCGCAACAGGCTGCCTGCAACGGCATCACCTACAGCCAGCTGATTGACCTGATTATCGACAAAAGCCTCTACATCAAGCGTTAATCATGACCTTCGACCTATTTGTAGACACTTCGCGCAAAGGCATTTCCATGGCGCTTCTGGAATCAGATGCGCCACGTCCCCGCTATACAGAAAGCGTCGACGAAACAGCCCGCGGCGAAACCGCTTCAGCCATGCTGGATGCCCTTCTGGAAAAAACAGGTGCCACCCTCGACCAGATTACGCGCGTCATGGTCACTGTTGGCCCCGGCTCCTTCAGCGGACTGCGCACGGGAGTCGCCTTTTGCGAAGGCCTAAGCTTTAGCGGCAAACGTAAGCTCTACGGCGTTTCGACACTGCAGGCACTCTCCTGCTTCGCAGCAGAGCCCGACAAGGCAGCCGTAGTCATTCGCGCTCGCAAGGACTACTGGTACCTGCGACTAAACGAAAGAGAAAGTTTCATCGAAACGGAGCAGGTGGTAAAGGCACTCAAGTCCAGCGGCGTGAACTACGTGGTAGTAGACGAAAGTGCTGCTTCCGATGAAACCTTAAAAGCTCTGTTCAGCGAGATCGGTGCCACTACTGTTATCGACAAGGGCAAGCCCCTGAGCAACTGGGCCCGCCTATTCGAAAGAGTTGCCCCGAGCCTCATGCAAGAAGCGAACTACATCCAGCCGTCCTATTTCGAAAAACTGCACTGATAGGAAGTCCTATGCCCATCCGCAAGATGAATTCCGCCGACATTCCTGCCGTACTGAGGATTCAGGGCGAACTTGCTTTTCAGGACTGGAACGAACGACAATACGAGCAAGAAATCAAGGCCCCCTACACCTACGCCGTCGTTTACGAAAACGAAAGCGGAATTTTAGGGTATGCCGTATTTCACTTACTGGGGGCAGACTCCGAGCTGCTATCTATTGCCGTCAGCGAATCGGCTCAACGCAGCGGAATTGGAACTCAGCTTTTGCAAGCAGGACTCGTACAACTAAGCCTGGACAAGGAAGACTGTTGTTTTTTAGAAGTCCGAGAAAACAACATCAAGGCGCGCCGCTTTTACGAAAATCACGGATTTAACTTGTTCGGAATCCGCAAAAAATATTACGCCGACGGCGAAAATGCGGCTCTGTACCGCACCCAAGGAGCTAAAATTGACTAAGCTACCCACCAAAAAACAGATTCAAAAGAAGAAGATTATTTTGAGCATCGTTGCGGCCGCCGCCGTGTTACTGGTCATCGCATTCTACCTGATTATGACGCAGAGCGGCCACTGGCTTATCGACGACGACGAATTCGAACATGTAAAATGGGCCGTTGTCCTCGATGGTCAATCAGCCGATATGGAACGAACAGATCTCGCCGCCGAACTGATGGCCAGCGGAAAGGTCGACTCCGTATTGATTCTCGGCCGCCGTATTCTGCGCAACAGGAGCAACGCCGAATTGTACCTGGAAGACTTCATGCGTCTCGGGGATTTCGACAGCAATGCAGTCTATATCGCCCGCCACGATGACCCCTCTACCATTGGCGAAGCATACACCATTATTCCCTGGCTAAAGAAGCGTAAAATTGACACCGTATTGATCCTGACGGGAGCCTCATCCACCTACCGCGTCAAGCGCATATTCTCTAAACTTTCGGGCGATACTCCGGTTTACTTGACCAAAGACGTGCACCATTATTTCTACAACGCCGATTCATGGTACACCAACCGAGAATCCCGCAAGGAATGGCTCCGAGGTTGGGCAGCCCTCGCCGTTTCTTACATCGACTTGTTCCGGGCAGGAAACCTCACCGCAGAAGATTCGTTCTATTATAAGCCCATCATTTCGGCCAAGGAATACGAAGCCGAAAAAAATCCCATTGTAGACTTGCAATCCCTATTGCCCAAAGAACCGCAGAAGATTATAGAAACCGCTGTTGACACCGTAAAAAAAGATACAACGGTCTCGGATTCGACAAAGAAAGATTCTTTAGAAACAAAGTAACGCAAGTACAGCCGTCAACGGGGCATTCCAATTAATGGCCGTTTCGTTACTCGCAAAAGAGCACCGTTCGTCGGTGTATGAATAACCGGAAAGTTCTCCAGGGTAATGGGGAGCACGATGCATATCCTGGCGGTCGCTGTTGATGCCCCCTACCAAAAGTCCCGGAATCGGATCTTTCACGCCATCGGAATGACTTAACCTATGATGCGGATCCTTAGGCGAACTCCAGGCAGAACCCGTTACAAAGCTCACGTCTACCGGATTGCGTCCATAAATAAAGTTCAGCAGTTCACGGCACCAGAAATCCAAAGAATTTCCGCCTAGGCTGGGAGCCCAACGTTTTACAATAGCAAGCGTCAACGCATGGTTTGCAATGTCGCCATTACTGCCCCAAATGAATTTGCGCATCGGGACACCGTAAGCATCGCAATTCTGCAAGTCAATGATTTCGCGGGCAGTCATATTAAGCGTCGTGCGGGCATACAGCTGGAATTCCCTGTCAAAGTTCTGCAAGGCAAGGGCAATCCAGCCGAGGTTCTGGGTATCGCGCCAGTCCAGCCCCGACTTAGGCGGAATCACCTTCATGTCTTCTAGAAGCAGCGGCCGCAAGCTTTCGGCAGAAACACCGTCTACGGCTTCGCCGCGGGCGTGCAATTCGCGGTATAGCATGGCGCGCGCCCAGAAAAATTCATCTTCCGCATGTTCGTCGCCGTAACCGCCACTGCCTTCGGTATTATGGGGCCAGTCTACGAAGGGGCGCGAAACCGCCCACTTGTATGCCGATACCGCGGATTGCAAGCAGCGTTCTGCGAACGCCGTATCGCGATTGCGATACACGCGCGAAGCCGCCGCCAATGCACCGGCAAAATTCAGGGTCGAAGTCGTAGACTTCCCTAAAATCATGCGTTTTTGCAACAAGTCCGAATCGCTTGGAGAAACAAAGCCGTCCCAACGCTGCGGCGTCACCTTGAAAAACACACCACCATCTGTATCTTGCATACGCAAGAAGAATTCCAGTTCAAAGCGGACTTCGTCTTTAAGGCTATACATCTTGAGCCCATCGGGGCCCACAAAGGGTTCCGTCGCATTTATGGACTGGTTCACCAAGCTTTCACATTCGCAGCCGTCAACCATCTCGCAGGCAAGCAAGAGGGTTGCCACCGATACGCCGCCATTCACAATGTACTTGCCATAGTCACCGGCATCATACCAGCCACCATGGGCATTCCAGGTCCCTTCGCGGTGCATGCTAGGGTGAAACCCTATACTGTTGTCCAAATGGGCCGCAGGCCGCGCCCATTTCCCCGCAAATTCGGGCGGCAGCTCCACCCCGCTACGCTGGTAATAAAAAGACTTGATGTTTGCAAGCAGCTGGCGGAAAAGCCAGTCGTTCGATATTTCGAAAGGTTCCGTTTCAAAAAGGAGCGTCTCCTTCTCAACGCCACCCTTTTGCAGGATTTGGATAAGGAAAATCCCCGTTTCATGGACTACCGAGAAATCTCCGGACCAAAGCGTTTCTCCAGTATACTCGCAAACACCGGAATGCTCAAATGTTCCCTCGACAAGAGAGCCTTCCCATACAGTCGGCGGTTCTATACACTGCACACGCCGCACCACGCGGAAAATGTAATCATTCACATTTTCACAAGCAGGAATAAACTCCTGGGGGTTCACAAAGAAAATCTTTGCAGAATCAGGAGCGTAACCAACATGGTTATAGCGAACAGGAATCTTCATGTTACAAGAATAGCTTTTCATGTGATATTCCGAAGTTCCTGTGTTTACAAATCTGTTTACCGTTGCAACCGACTAAAAATCGTAGTTCAATGCAGCAATTATATAAAAATCCTTATATTGGTCGGCTTTATTATCCGGTCGATAATTGAAAATCGAGCCCAAAGTCCAGTCTGAATAAAGGGAACGGGAATGATGTATCCGCAATTTTGCAGAAGCATCTAAATCCAGTTCCATTTCATCGTAATCGGTGTCATCGATTTCGTATGACAAGAAATTCTGGCGCAAGCCTCCCGACAACGTAAGCTCCATGAATTCAGGAGACAGTTCGATTTCCATATTGTCCCCAAAACTCCATTCAAATTCCCGCATCTCGTTTCGGTTATAAATCTTGTACCTGGGCATCAACGAAAGCGTATTTTTCAATCCATCCAGTGTTGTCGTCAAAGATATCGGATAACGTTGTTCCAGGTAATCGCTGCCGTGGAAATAATACCCTAGAGCACCATAGGTCTCGTTCCTGAAATTAAAGGGGATCAGCAATTCATCTTGTTTGAATTCCGACATATCCATAAAGGCCACCAAAGCAGCACCCACCTTCAACACGTTCTTGGGCAGCCTAAATGCGAATCCCAATTCAAGGGTATGTTTCATCAGCTTTTCTTCGAACTGGGTTGCCAAATAGTCTTCGTCAGCAAGCTCATAGTACATTGCGGCACTTATGGAATCGATTTCAAGGGAATCCTTGCCGTTGAACACCTTCAACGTAGGACGTCCACTCCTGGGGCTAAACCAGGGATCATCATAGACACCCGAAGTGGCCGAATAATTGGCATACAAACGCTGGGGCGTGCTACGAGTCCTGTAATTAAAGGCATACTTGAAAGTCAGGCCCACTAGTTCATTCAACTCAAAGTCGTTCTTCAAGTAACCATCATGAATATACACCGTACGCACCGGGTCCTGCTCATGATCCTTAAGCCAATCATCATCGGCACCGGTAAAGAAGCCCCAGCGAGAACCTTCGCCCATACCGAATATGTTGTAGTCGTCGCCTTCACCGGCCGCATTTTCAATATTCATGGTATAGCCAAAACCCAGATTCCAGAAATCATAGACCTGATGTTTCAAGTTACCGCCAATCATGCGGGTGTTCTGCAACAAATCTTCGGAACCGGCACTATAATACTCGCTACCCACAAACCTCAAGAAGCCCTCGATAAAGGTAGTCGAATTAGACCACTGATACGATCCGGCAAAAGCCCAATGTTCATGGCCCCAGAATTCACCGCCCGTGGGCCTGCTGTCATTCACATAAGTCTGTTTTGCAACCTTAGAAGCCTTCGCCAACAGCTTCTTCAATTCAGCTCGCATTTCAGAAGGCGTCTTCATGGAATTTTCACCGAAGATCGATTCCAACTGGGAGGTGGTCAAGGAATTCACCTGATTCTCGTTGCCCATCAACTTGTTCAGCAACGCAAAATTCGACGGATCAAGTCCTGCGTCCGAGAACACCTGGTTGACAGCCCGAATCTTGGCGGCATTCACCGTATCGGCTCCACCCACTGCAATCTGGCCGTTCAACTTGACATCGCCCGGGTAAAAGAGCCAGTTTCCGTCAGCAAAGAAGGTTCTCGATGAAATCAGCGGGCTCGACGTATTGGTTTCGGGCAACCCACCATCTCTCAGGAAGGGATCTTCCAGATAATCCTTGCTTGCCACAAAGCCCAAGGTTCCATTAAAGCGGCGGTGCATATTCCAGCGGACTTTTCCGCCCACCACCATTCTCTGGGCCTCGGCTTCACCATCGTCAATATAGTCCTGATACACATCGTAATTGCGGTTACCTACCAGTTTAGGGGCATTCATTTCACCCGCAAATACGGAACCTACAAACATGGGATCATTGGCCGAATTCTTAAACAGGGACAAATCGTACATGCCACCAAAGGCATTGACTCCTGCCAAATAGAGTTCACCCCCATTCGTAAAGAAATCACCCAAAATCAAACGCTGCATATCGTCTGTATAGCTTGCCTGCAGCTGATACAGCTTAAGGTTATCCCAGGAATCGCTGGAAGCGTCAACCGTAAATTCCAGGAGGGCTCCCGACGGAGATTTCATGGACAAGTTCGCATTCCAGTTCGTAAAGAAACCGGGAACCTGGAAATAATTGATAAAACGCTCGCCCGGCTGCACCGTATCCTTGTCAGAAACGTAGGCTTCACCTGTGGAATTGTGACGAGTGAGCACCTTGTGGTAGCCCAGTTCAATACCTACGCTACCCGAAACAGTCCAGGATGAATCCATAGGAGGTTCATTATAGCCCATGGCATACTTAACCGCATCGGCATAAGGGTTAACCGGTTCTTCGCCCAATGTATTCTGGTAATACCCGGAATTCCTCGAAAACATAGTCTTGTTTTTTTCCAGGGACTGGCGAATATCTTCAGGGGGAATATCGTTGGACACAACGCCAATTTCATTCCCGTCAATAACGGAACTTCTTTGTTTAAGGTTGTTTTCGCCAAAATCAAGAATAGCCACCTCGTTTACATCCAGGTGGGCACGCTTCAAATTCACCGTAGATCCCTCACCAGCAACCAAGGCAATCCGGTTATTCGATAAAGATGTGGCATCGATATCCACCACAGCACTGGCAGTGGCCCATACACCGATATTGGGGCAATCTTCTATCTGGGACCACTGCATAGAAACGGCACCATTACGCACATAGACGGCCGCCCTAGACGCATTCCTAACGATACCGTCGCGAATTTCCAGGGTACCACTTTCCACTGCAACGCCAAAGGTGGCATTTTCAATCGAGACTCCTTGCATTTCGGAACGCTTCGCACCCGTAACGGCAATGCCGTTCCAGGGTTTATCCCCTTCGGCAGAGGTCATCACCACCTGATTGTAGTGTTCACCCATCACGGCAAGGGAACCTCCACGGACATCAATTCCAGTTCCCTCGTTAAAGAAAATCTCGGTTCCCGCTTCTACGACCAAGGCCTTGCCTTCGGGCACCACCAAAGTCTCTTGAACCAAATAGGGCGACCTGTCTTTTTTCAAAAAGCCGCTAATTTCGCCCCCAATAATACTCCCCGGCTGGCTCCCCTTATCAACGGCAAAAGCACTCACATGGAGTGCTGCCATACATATTGCTGTTGATATCCAAACCCTAAGTTTCATCAACGCACCTCGTAGTCCTTCTTAGCTCTTGATGTGTACCCACTCTTGTGAACGACCTCGATATCAAAATGATTTCTTACGTCACGCGAAAGGGTTACTGGAATCTGGTAATCCAAGTTGTGGATTTGCGAAAGCGATTCCTGCAAGATAACTTTGCCGTTTTGTCGAACCGTTACCTTGTACAAAAATTCGGGGTCGTTTTCGGAAATTCGGATTCTAAACTGAAGCGTCTGGGAAATGTGGTCCGCAATATCATTGGGCGGAGGCGGAACTCTCAAGACTTCCTTAGCCCCCCCCAGGACTTCTACCGCAAACCTCTTGTTCGGGTAGCACCCCATGACCTTGGAAACTTCGACCTTGTTCGAAGCCTGGTCTTCGACGCGCACCACATATTCGTGACGCCCCTTTTGCAGTTTGAGTCTCTTTTGAGAATTCTTGGTCACCGTTTCTTCAGAGACTCTGCTTCCGTCCGATTCATAGGACAGCACGCCCGCATCGTTTTGCATATCGCCCACTACCACATTGGCAACACAGCGCAAGGAGTCGTAAGAGGCGATCGTTACCGTCGGCGATTTAGTGTTGACACCAGAGCAAGCCTTGTTCACCTGCAAATCAATGTTCTTGGTGCTAGTCAGACCGGCGCCCTTGAATTCCAAGGTAGCCTTGTCCGCAGTCCAAAGACCGTTTTCGTCGTTGATTATCACCGATTCAGAGAAGGAATGAATCTGTCCATCAGCGGCACGGACCAGGTTGTTAGAGGTAAAGCCGTTCCCCACCTTCAAGATGAGAGAAGCAGATTCGTCGGAAGTGCGGTAAGAACCGTCAACCATAAGACCGTCTTCGCAAATTTCTGCCGGAGAACTGGTACTTACGACAAAGCCGTTCTCAGGTACCGTAGCGGCAGCCTGCTTGGCTTCTTCTTTCAGCTGTTCCTGGAATTCCTTGTCGGCCTTCTGCATTTCGGCCTGCAATTCTCTTACGGACTTGGACTTGTCTGCAAGAATCTGCATAAGGCGCTTTGCAAAGCGGGCTTCACCCGAAGACGCAAGCCTTACCACCACCAGCGAATCCCTACCAAACGTAGTCTCGCCAGCACCAATCATCACAGACTTGTTAGAACCAACGGGTTCAATTTCAAGCTTACCCGTCTTCAGGCCTGCAAAGAAAGTCCCTTCGCCACCGATATAACCTTCGGTACCGCGAATCGATGCAGTTGCAGTTCCCGTCTTAAAGATAAATTTCGACTTCTTGTTTTTGAGCTTGTGTACGGCAAAGTTCAAGAACCCCTTTTCCACGTCAATCTTGGTTTCGAAGCCGCCCTCGTCGTTGGGTTCAAAAAGACTTTCCATTTCGACGATGGTCTTTTCGCCGATCATGATAGAGCTACCGTCAGGGAGACCGAATACCACTTCGGATTCTACGCCCGTGCGCACCTTGTCGGACTGATAAATCTTATCGCCGGTACCGATTGCCTTCCATGTGCTCTGTTTTGCCTTCCAGCGGTCCACATCGCCCGATGCCATGCGAACCTTGCCGACTGCCGGAGCAGAAAAAACCATTGCTGGCACTACGGCAAGAATCATCAACGAGCGTAAAAACATTTTGCTTGAATCGGAATATCTGACCATCGTAAGCCCTCTTTTATCTCTCAAAAAATATTCTTTTTTTTTGAAAAAAGCACCGACTTTTTTTATCTGGTGATATAAATCAAGCCTCCCCTTCCCGCAATTTTTAGCCACCGGCCAACTTTACCGTATAACCGCGCTTTTCCAACTCCGTTTTAAGCAGATTCCGCTTGTCACCCTGGATTTCTATGACAAAATCCTTGACTGAGCCGCCAACTCCGCATTTTTGCTTGAGTTCGCGGCCCAATTCCTTGAGTTCCGGCTCGTCGAGGGGCACGCCGGTCACTACGCTGGCCATTTTTCCGCCACCCAGACGCTTTAACTGGATGCGCACAACGCCATCGCCCTGGGGACGCTCGGCCTTGGGCTTTTCTTGCTTTACACGGCCCCCTAGAGCCGTCGAATATACCAATGTAGAACGATCTTCAATACTCATACTTAGAACTTAGAAATTTTCCCTATAAATAGGAGATGCCCGCCTGTGCGGGCATGACATCTCCAACATTTTCAACGGTTTGACTTATTTGTTCTTCGGACGACGATAACCGAAGGACTTCAAGAGCTCATCGCTATTCTTGATGTTGTCGCCCTTACGCTTCGTCGTTTCACCGTAGCCATCGCAGTCACGTTCCTTGGCGTCGCAGTTCTTCTTGTTTTCCGGGTCGTAGGTATTATCCGGAATTGTACAACGAGCCTTAGAATGGATTGTAGCCTGGACCTTGTAAACGAAGGCGCCCGTAGCATATTGCTTGCCATTGTCAGCCTTCACAAAGCCGTCCTTGTCCGGTTTCATTTCGAAGTACATCTTCAAGAGACCAGCTTCGTCCGTGTAGTTCGGATCATTCAGTTCCTGAGTGAAGCTGAAGTAATCCACAAAGTTACCCAGCGACGTGTACACCCAGATCTGGGCTTTCAGCTTGGTGTCGAAGAGGTTCACCTGGCTTACATCGCTCGGAATCTTGAAGCCATCTTCGCAGAATTCCTGGACGTATTCTTCAACCGTAATCTTGTGAGCCTTCTTGGCATCCGTACGTTCGAGAGCGATCAATCCATCCGGAGTAATCAAGTCATCCAACGTAGCGAGACCAGCCACACCGTCGATCACAGGCACCTTGATATCCATGGCAAGGGTCGGGCCTAGGTGCTGAGAAGACCCAGACACGCCCGGATAGGGTTCCTTACCGCTACCCTCCTTGGTCTTGAAGCTGCCACCGATCAAGGTTTCCACTTCTTCGCCCGTAGTCGGGTTCCTGATGCTCACAGCAAAGGTTTCACCCTTTTCAGGCGGGTTCACAGCATAGTACTCTTCAATCTTATCCTTCGAGATTTCGGTCACCGGCTGTTCAACAGAAATTTCAACATCCTTGCTGTCCTTCATGTAAACATAAACCACAGCAGAGTCTTCGTTGCCAGCCTTGTCGCGGTAGAAGCGCACGATCACGTTCGGGCCCTTAGAAAGTCCCTGGAGGTTCAACGTATCCTGTTCGACACCATCAACCGTCCATACCACCTTCACAGAATTCGAACGAACCACTTCCTTGTTCACCGGCGACAGGATTTCGACCTTCGGGCCAACCTGGTCAACCACAATGAACACGGATTCCGTAGCAACGTTGCCGTACTTGTTCATGTAGGAATAGATTACAGAGTAACCGACATCGCCTTCGGTGTTCTTGACCATCTTGCCGTTCTTGTCGACCGCGTAAGAAATCACCCTGTCGTTTCCGAGGATATCCTTGCCACCCGTAGTAATGGAGAACATACCTTCGGTCACGCTATTGCCGGACTTGGAATTCTTGCCGGAACCGTAGATCTTCTTGGAGGCACCCTGTTCCATCAGTTCGCCTGCCGGGCCCTTCACAAAGACTTCACCGGTCAAAGCGTCAGCCTGGTAAGAGACTTCCACTTCCTTGCCGTCGATAGTCGTCGTGTAGGTCACCGTGATGACTTCAACAGAGTCAACCTTGCCCTTTTCGTTGATCACCGGAACCTTTATGGGTTCACCGTCCTTATCGGTCATGTAAGAGACCTTCACCGTATCCTTACCAACGATTTCCTTGTAAGTATACTTGTACTGGTTGCGGTTCACCAGCGTTTCGACCACATTCTTTGCGGTTTCGTCGCGCATGATCTTGCTGTCGGCAACCTTGGTCATCTTATCCAAAGATCCCTGAATCTTGGATGCCTCAACAGGTCCGAGGCTAACTTCGATACCGATAGCGGTATCAAGCTTGCTTGCGGGGTCCTTGATCTTCACCCAGATAGAATCCTTGGACTTGTTGACATAGATATTGGTATCGGCCTCACCCATGTCTTCCACAATGGTGAACACGTTGTCGGCATCGACCAGAGTCTTCTTGCCCGTAACCGTCACAGACGGGATAGAGTTGCTGTAGTAGATCCGCAACGTATCGCGACCGGCGTAATCCTTGGTCGGATTCCTCCATTCCACGATAATCGTGGTATCCTTAGCAATCTTCAGGCCTTCCTTACAAAGGGAGTCGCCATCCTGAACCCAGCAAAGCTTGTTAATCGGTTCATTGATATAGATTACGTCAGGATTTTCCCAATCCTTTCTCTTGGATTCAGCTTCGGTAATCTTGACCTTAGACCATTCCTTAACGTTACCGATATTGATCTTGACCTTGGCGGTATCAGCAAATTCACCGTCATCCACGCGAACAGTCACATAGTAGCTGCTCTTGGTTTCGTAGTCAAGCGTATCCTTCAGAATCAGGGCTCCTGTCTTCGGTTCAATCTTGAACGTAGCCGTATCGCCACCGATAAGCGTATAGGTCAGGTCCCTATATTCCGGATTCTTATCCGGATCGGTAGCACGTACGGTATCGACAACCGTCTTCGGCTTGGTATCTTCCTTGACGGTAATCGTCTTATCCGTAATAGAAGGCGGTTCGTTCACATCGTGGACATTCACCGTAATAATCTTCTTGACCGTATTGGGACCACCAGAAATCAGGCTGCGATCCGTGACATCCACCATGTCCGTAATAGCCACTTCGATTTTTAGGGTCGGGTTCTTTTCATAGTTAAGATCAGCACAGTTGTCCTTCTTAACCGTTACAACACCAGTCTTTTCGTCGATATCAAAACAACCGCTCGGATCGTTGGAAATTTCAAAGTGCATTGTAGTATCGAAGCGGTCCCAATCAAACCACTTGATGGTATCGACAACGGTACCCTTCGGAGAATTTTCAGCGACACCGATGGTATCGGTCCTAAACTCAGGAGGTTCGTTCAAGTCGAGTACCTTGACCGGTATTCTAATGTTGTTATAAACAGTCTTGAGTGTGGTGTCACCATAGGTCAATTCAACCCAATAGACGGAATCCACGCCGCAAATATAACTTCCGTCTTCGCAGTCAATCGAATCAAGAGCGGCAAGCATGACTCTCATCAAGTCCGTCGAATCCTTTCTCAGTTCGAAACGAGTAGTATCGCCACCGGTCATCTTGAACTGGTTATCATACAAGGCCGGATTCCTGGACAAGGAGTCGATATCGCTGGGGTGTTCCACATGACCAATGGAATCGCCCGGATGGTTGCCTTCGACAACTACACAAGGTTCAGCAGTATAGAGCGGCTTTTCGTTCACGTCAACCACGCGGATTATACGATAGAGAGTATCCTTCAATCCCTTCGGGTCTGTCACGACAATGCCCATCGTGTATTCCGGATCAGGATCATCACGAGACGTTGCGTTTCTAAGCTTTTCGTAATCGAGCAGCTTCTGGTCCTTGACGGTCACCGTAATCACACCGTTTTTGCCCTCAATGTTAAAGAGGTCGGAACCCTTCGTAGACACACTCGAAATTGTCGAGCCAGCATCGAACCAGGTAACCTTGGCACCAGCAACATGGCCAGTATCTTCGTCGACGTAATGGTACTGGAACAAGACCATACCCGTCTTAGAGAGCAAACTATCGTCGGTATTTTCCTTGACACCTACCGTAAGGATAGAATCCTTCCAAACACCACGACCCGTGGTATCGCAATGGGCAACGCAGAACGGCTCAGAATCGTCACCACCGTCCGGAGTAGGACCGTCAATAATGATTTCCGGCTTTTCGTTGACATCCTGAATATTGACAACCACATTGGCTGTGTCATACAGGCATGCACCGTCATACATACCAGACGTCGTGTTCAATTCGCAGTTTTTAACAAGAACATCGAAGGTGTAATTATGAACAGGCAATTCGTAATCCATCTTGGACGGGTCATTCACAATAACCCTATTGGAGTCCATTGCAAATACGAAGGTTTCATCCTTACCGATAATCGAATATTCCAAGTGACCAAATTCCTTGACATGCCTGGTATCCAGTTCAACAACCTTCAGTTCACCAATGACAGCACTATCCGGCAGGTTTTCATCGGGTTCAAACTTGGCATCGTCGGCAATCGGAGCTTCGTTCACGTCGACAACCTTGATGATACGGAGGAGCGAGTCTCGCAAGCCCTCCCGGTCATCGGGATCTCTAACGTAAATTGTCAACTCATGAGTTTCTTTGATCTTTTCATAGTCTAGCGCAGAGCCATCCTTCACAGAAATAATCAGTCGCCATTGACCACTCACCTTCTTCATTTCGGCAACAAAGAGGGATTTGGCGTCCGAGTTGTTAGTGTTATCGAAAGTTACTTCCAACTTGGTATGGTTGACAAGAAGGTCTTCATCACTAACAGCATAGTTGATAATTTCAAAACCCGTCGGCGAATTTTCATCCACGGTCACGGTCAAGACTTTAGCCGGATTACGAGGTTCATCGCAGTGGTCGATGCAAGTTTCATGGCAGCTTTCACCCTCGCAAACTTCACACTTATCGCCCTTGCAGATTTCAATGCACTTTTCACCTTCGCATTCAGGAATGATATGCGGCGGTTCGTCGTCATCAATCAAGGTTATTGTCACCAGGGAATCTCTCAGGAATTCTCCATCGGTCACCTGAACCTTGAATTCAAACTTGTGTTCAAGAATGCTGGGATCTTCAAAATCCAAGGCTTCTTTATTAGCGACCGTAATTACGCCAAAATCTTTATTCACGATAGCAAACGGGACATCGTTATCCGGATCGGCATCTTCGTTCACCGGAATCGTATAATAAAGTGTATTGAATTTAGACTTTGTATCATCATCAGCAGCTATCACTTCACCAATAGGAGTTCCCTCATCAGAATTCTCCTTAACTTCAAACGGGCCAACATACGTAAAGTAAGGCGGTTCGTTCACGTCGGTTACGGCGATTTTCTTGGCGAGCGAAGTATCCAAGCCGGCACCAGCCTGATCCGTAAAGGTCAAGGTCACGTCAAATACAGAATCTCCACGAGCAGCCATAATGGCTTCGAAGTCAAGATCCGCTTTAACTTTTAGCACGGCCCAATACTTGTCCACGCCATTTTTATCCTTCGCCTTTTCCATGACCATTTCAAACAAGTCTTCCGCAGAGACAACACCGCTCTTCTTTTTATTATCTGTAATGTTCGGAACAATCTGCGTCAACAGATTGGCATTATCTTCTTCGTCAGGATCAGTAACTTCAAAATACGCCATCTTCGTCAAATCAACCGGCGAATTTTCAGCAACCTTGATAGTATCACCAGTGGTGTCTATCACGATAGGCGGTTCGTTGACATCAAGAATATAAATCTCGACTTCCTGCGGGACCTTATTCAAATTATCGAAAACTTCAACATTGAATACATAAGGCAACGAATGTGTTTCATAGTCAAGCTTTGACTTATCCGCAACCGTAATCACACCCGTTTGAGGATGGATCGTAAAAGGAACGTCATTCGTTTTATCGGCATCTTCATTTACAGGAATCGAATAGACCAACGTGTTAAATGCAACATCCTTATCGGGATCTTCTGCATGAGCACGATTTGGGTCAACTTTAGTACCAACTTCAGAATTTTCAGGAATCGAGTAAGGACCGAACTCAACAAAGTAAGGCGGTTCGTTCACATCGGTAATTTTAAGGGTTGTTTGCGCTGTAACAGTTTTGCAACCTTCTACACCGCCCTTATCTTTAAGGCTCAATGTAACCTGATATTCCAATTTTATTCTGTCGCTTTCATAATCCAATTCATCATGTTTTGCAACTGTAATCGCAACGAATTTTTCAGTTTCATTGATAGCGATATTAAACAAATCATTAAGCTTTACAGGATGTGCATCAGAACCAGCCTTATCAACCATTTCAATGACAAAATCCGTAAAATCTTGTCCTTCAATAGGAATTTTAGCAACAGTATCATTCGGTGAAACTGAATTTTCTGCAATCTTGTATTCTTTTTCAACATCACCAAAATCAAACAGCGGAACATTCAGAATATTCAAGTCAAACAGACCATCACTACCTTTAGGCAAAACCGCACCATTCAAGTCATAAATTTTCATTTTAAGAATTTCGGTCGGTTCATCACCATCATCATCTAAGTATACATTAAGGTAAACCTTTTCATCCGGTTCACGTGCATTTCGGGGAATATCAACCTCCCCATAATCATCCGTTCCGCACACTGGGAATTTAGGATAATCATTCCCAACTTTATCTTTATTAGGATACACATTAAAGTCTGCAAGTTTAGCAGTAGACTTAGACAAATCAAAGCAATACTTAAAGCTAGCACCATTTTTAGTTTCGGCACTCAATTTTATAGGAATAACCGTAGTCGTATTATTTTCAATAAAGCCACCCATAGCAGATGCAGTCGCAAGTTTAGGCGGAAAAACAGGAACATATCTAAAAGCCTCATCGCCTCTAATTTCATTTCCTATAACAATTTTATTAGCAATCATCTGCCCGGCAAACTTCATATTACATTTAGTTGTAATCGTTCCGGTGCTAATAAAAGTTCCCTGCAAAGTTCTATCATTTGTATTTTCAAAAACAATATTCCCATCCACATAAATCATAAACATACCTTCGTACTCTTTATTCGACAAAAGAGTACCATCATACATCACCTGAACTTCAGCCTGATTACCAAAGGTTATGCTTTTTGTAAAGATTCTTGTCAGACGACCGCCCTTAGGCATATTAATATGCAATTTGGAATCACTATTAATTGTAACGCTTTCATAAAAAAGATCATAGGGTCCCTCTTCATCAGGCACATTAATTCTATAGTCAGCCCCATTCGCTACTAGGTTTCCTTTATATGGAGCACCCTTCAAAGAAGGGACCGTTGTTTTTTTCTCAACAAAAGCGACATTATCATTAGCACAAACACCAGTCGTTGCCGCTGAGCCAACCTTTAAATCCCCATCAATACTCTTATACACTCCATTTTCCATTTCTTCTGTATGCCACGGAAGACCTGATGGAATAACAGTATCCCCCTGAACACAGACCGTACCTTTAAAATGACCTTCAGTACTAAAAGTCAGTGTCTTTTCAACACGGAGAGGCCCTGTTAAAAACTCTGTTCCTTTTGCATCACTCGCTGCATGCAAATCAACATTACCACCAATGATAACAGGTCCACCCACAAGAGCGCCCGGACCAGCTATTACAAAGTCACCATCAGAAGTTCCGACCCACCCCTTTTCTTCTTTTACCTCTAAGCGATTACCGACCGTAAAGCCGGTCGTAGCCCAGAGTTTGTACTTCATCAACTCGCTCCAAATTTCCTGAGCTTCATCATCAGTCGCACCAGGAAAATATAACGGCTCAAGAGGAAAAGTTTCCTCTTCTTCATCCGCAGCAAAAGCGGGAACTGCCAATGCCAGTGCAAGGCCGAGTTTTGTCATTATGTTCTTTCCAAACCACATAATAAACTCCTAAAAAGCTTAAGTGTATAAAACACCCCTATATTTTACCATTATAAAAGATACAAAACTTTTATAATTATTACAATAGTAATATAGAAAAAGCATTCATATTTATTCCAATTTATTCACAAGAAACTCACATTTTATCAAAAGCGCAAAATTGCGTGACCAGAGACACGCTTTTTCGGCAGCCATTTTGTAAAGTCAAGGAAACAAACCGCCGTTTTTCGTCTGAATTCAAGAAGCCCGCCTAAGCGGGCATCTCAAATAAGGGACTATTTCTTCTTATGGGACGGGCGCTTGTAGCCGAAGGGCTTCAGGAGTTCGTCGTTGGAGCTGAAGGTGTCGCCAGCAACCTTAGCGTTGTTGCCGTCGAAGGGCGGAATGGAGCAACGCAGGTGGTTGGTCAACTTCGCATCGACCTTGTATACGTAAGCACCGGTAGCCATAAGCTTCTTGTTCCCGGCGTGTACGTAGCCATCCTTATCCGGTTTCAGTTCAAGGAACATCTGCGTCATGCCGGCCTCATTTGCGAAATTCGGATCGTTCAGTTCCTGGGTAAATCCGATATCGTTCACGTAGTTGCCCAACGAGGTATAGACCCAGACCCTGGTTTTCAGCTTGATATCGTACAGGTTGAACTGGCTCAGGTCACTGGGAACAGTGGTTCCAGATTCGCAGAAGGTCGATACGTATTCTTCGACAGTGTATTCCTTGTAGCCAGCCTTGGCTTCTTCGTCAAGACCCGTTGTATCAACACCGATACCCTTATTCGAGATTTTTCCATTCGGAAGAATCAAGTCGTCAAGGGTGGCAAGGCCACCAACGCCGCTTACGGTAGGCAACTTGACATCCAGAGCAAGAGTCGGGCCCAAATGCTTGGAGCTCTTGACTCCCGGGTACGGAGTCTCGCCGCTACCCTCCTGGGTCTTGAAGCTGCCACCGATCAAGGTTTCCACTTCTTCTTCGGTAGAGGGGTTCCTAATGCTTACAGCAAAGGTCTGGCCCTTCTTGGGCGGATTAGCAGCATAGTATTCATCAACCTTATCCTTGGTCACAACCGTTACAGGTTGTTCCACCGAGATATCGATATCCTTGCTGTCCTTCATGATCACGTACACGGTATCAGAGGCCTCGTTACCGGCCTTATCCTTGTAGAAGCGCACGATTACATTGGGTCCCTTTTCAAGGCCCTGCAACACGAGGGTATCCTGCTTCACGCCGTCGATAGTCCATTCCACCTTCACAGAATTGGAGCGGACAACCTGCTTGTTCGTGGGAGAAAGGATTTCGACCACCGGAAGCGTCTGGTCAAGTACCACGAACACGGCCTGCTTGGCAGCATTGCCATACTTGTCCACATAGGTGTAAGACACCTGGTAGCCTCGGTCGCCATCCGGGTTCTTGACCATGTTGCCCTTTCGGTCTACGACATAGGTCAGTTCCACAGAATTGCCCGTAGCCTTGTCCACATAGTCGTAAGAGACCTTGAAGATTCCGCTAGAGCGGTCTGCGTTCTTGGATGCGATAAAGCCGCCATTGCCGTCCACGTAGAGAGCCTTGCCGGTTTCGGCATCAGCCTGGTAAGAAACCGTCACCGTCTGGCCGTCAATCACCGTCTCGTAAGAGATGGTAATAACTTCAATGGAGTCGACCTTGCCCTTCTCATTTACAACAGCCTGCTTCACCACGTTGCCCTTGTTGTCGGTAACATAGCTGACCGTCACATCCAAGCCAGCAACCTTCGTGGGATAAGAATTCAGCACGCTGTTGCCATTGATCGGCGTACTTGTCGTATTGGCATGCAGCACGTCAAGGGCCACCGTCTGGTTCGCCACGGCAGAAAGAGCATCATAAGTAGTCTGCGGGACATTTACCTTCTTGGTCAAGTCCACAGGAATGGTAAAGCTGTACGTGGTATCGCCGTCAATGGGATCCTTGTCCGTAATAGTCACCGTAATACGGCTCACCGTATCCTTGACATACACGTTGGTATCGGAATCGGCAGGACGTTCCACAATCGTATAGATGTTGCTTGCCAAGTTGGCATCATTTGCGGCAGAAACCGTAACCACCGGCGAAATATCGCTGTAATACGCGGTGAAGCAATCCTGGGCGCACCCTTCGAAGCCGTCCACATCACAGACTTCCTTGCAGATTCTGTTTATGCCCGGTTTCAGAGTGGTATCGGCGCAAGGCTGTCTTACCTTGTTCACTTCCCAGCATACATTGAGAGAATCCTTGTTCGTATAGATGACTTCAGGATACTTCCAAGTCGTGTCTTCGTTGCTGGCCTCGACAATATCAATGGTCGGACCCGGAACATCGTCAACCACGACGGTAACATTCTTTACATGAGAAAGTCCGCCAACATCCGTGACTTTCACCGTAATCTGAACAAACGGAGTCTTTTCGCGATCCAGGCAGTTGTCCTTCTTGACTGTAACAGAACCGTCCGGAGCCATTTCAAAGCAATCGCTATCATCCTTGACCAGGGTAAAGGTCCAGGTATCGCCCACATCAGGATCCTTCGCCTCAACAACACCCACGTTCGTCCCCTTCTTGGGATTTTCCGTGACATGTAACGTATCGGTGGTAATAACCGGCGGTTCGTTCACGTTGTGCACATGAATCGTCATCGTGTCGATATCGAAGAGTGCCGGATTATTCTTGTCAACCAACTTGACCACCAAGATATAAGTGGTTTCCATGGTTTCGTAATCCAGTTCTTTCTTCGTGGTGATTACACCGGTCGAATCAACAGCGAACACATCTGTAGCCCCACCGATTGCTTCAAAAATATCCTGCCTAAATTCAGGTATGGAATCATGTTCCTTCCACTTTATAGAATCAACACGAGTTGTAGGCGGCATATGTTCGGCAATATCAAATTCCTGAGCATCAAGAATCGGGGATTCGTTCACATTGAGAACAGGGATTGTAACCGTGGTATCAGAAGTCTTTTGATACAAGGTATCTATCACAAATACACGAATCTTGATTTCAGTAATCGATTCGTAGTCCAAAATAGAGCTATCCTTAACAGTCACCAAGCCGGATTCAGACACATTCACATAATCGGTAGAATCGACAAGTGCGAATTTACAATGGGTGCAGAGTTTGTCACCACGGATTGCAATCAGGCTATCGATACGTGTACCGACAGGCGAATTTTCAGGAACGGAATCCAGGACAATCTTCTTAAGGGATGCCGGAGTCGGATCATCGATAATCGGGAGCGGGAAAGAGCCCTGACGCTTGTTACCCGGCAACACGGCCCCAGCCAGACCAAACACCTTCATCGGAAGGGTTTCTTGTCCTTCGAAGAGAGTATCTATAGCGACGTTGATGTAAACCTCATAAACACCACGAGGAACTGTATCGCCCAGCAGGATCTTTACAGAACCCGTATCGACCCCACAAACGTGAGGAATACTGTTAAAGTCCTGAATAGAGGCAATCTTGGACGTCGGATCCGTAAGGCTGGAATCCTTTATGTCAAAGCAATACTTAAAGCTGACATCCACCGACGAAAGCGTATCAAGCTTAATCGGCACAAGAACGGTCAAGTTATTTTCAATGAACTTGCCTTCGGCAAGGGCCGTCGGGTCAAAGTCCAATGTAACCGGATTAAACGGAACGAAGATAAAGTTACTTCCGTCAAAATTGAAATTAATCCGAATCATATTCGCAAGCAACTGACCGGCCAGCTTAATATGGTCATTAATGGTAATTGTACCCGTCGTGAGAATTGAACCCTGAAGTGACGGATGGCTGTTCTGGTTGGTAGACTGGAACATAATGTCTTCTGTTGTATAGAAGAGCAACGTTCCATTATAGTCCTCGTTATCTTGTCTTATATAGGTTCCATTGTCCAATGTATCATATTGAACAGCAATATTTGTTTGCGACGAAAAAGATATTCCATTCTCCAGGAAAATTCTAGTAAGGCGACCTCCATTTTGCATATTAAACAAAAGGGTCGCATCATTTGTCAATGTAATGTGATCAAGATAAATATCAAAGGGCTCCTGGGGGTCTCCTTCAGGAATATAAATTTCATAAACCGCGTTGTTAACTTCAACTGCCGTTACAAATTCATTTTTTTCTTCAATTGCACCCGTATTAAGATCTGTGACTCGAGTTTTCAATTTTGTTGAATAGGTCGGAGCAGTATTTAATTCAGGTATGTACAGATTGTTCCGCACTTCAGGAACTTTAAGTCCTTTTGTGGTATCTAAGCAATCTTTATAACCGTTATTACTATTGACAGAAGCAGTCCCCTCAACACCGAAATGTTTATACTCGTTTCCTATAAGCGAAGCATACACACTAGGAACATCTCCTTGAACACACTGATGTCCATGGAATTCATTAGGCTTAGACGCAAAATTGGTTTCCTGACCAACAAGAATGTTTCCTGTCACATTTACAGGTCCATTTACAAAAACCTCTGGGCCCATTTTAATATCGATATCCCCCCCAATTAAAATGGGGCCTCCAATGGAATCATCTCCATTCTGAAAAGAAAGATTACCATGGGAGGTTCCAAACCATCCCACAGAATCGGTCACACGGATATTGCCATTTTCAAACTTAATTCCACTGGCACCGAACATCTTGTACTTCATCAGGTAGTTCCATTCGGCTTCCTGAGTTTCGGCATCCGTACCTGCGGCATTACCGAAGTAAAACGGTGCAATATCCATAGCGGAGACAGTCCCCACCATGGCAAAAATTATCCATAATTTATCTAACATTTTTCTTACATTCTTCATGATTTACCCCCTGCAACCACAGGTTTTGCACTCCTAACCTCAAAAATAATTAATTTTATTTACATAGGTTACTTTTTTTTCACATTTCTAGACGAATTTCATGGATTGGATGTCCAAAGTCATGGATTTTTGCAGTTTAACCCACTTTATCTTGACAAAAATCACGACATATTGCTAAATTACGGGTTCCTAGGCCCTGCGCAATGACTATTTGCGGGCAAATCGCCAGGGCGAAAGCAGCAACGGACTTGCGGATTTTTATGTGCTCAGGTAGCCTAGGATTTTTTTGCAACCGCCCCGGTTGCCTTTTTAGTTTAGATCCTTCGACAAGCTCAGGATGACACAGCAGCATGATTCTTTGGACCATTCGCCACACCAAGCCCTACAATCCGAACGACGTCTGCTACGGCAGACTGGACTTTGATGTCTCCCCTACTTTTGAAGAAGAAAGCGACGGAGCCCTAAAAGCCCTAAAGGGCGCAGGCGCAAAACCCACACGCATGTTCACAAGCCCCCTCAAGCGCTGCCTGCGACTGGCAGAAAAGGCAGAAAAGGCCACCGGGCTTACCATGGAAAAGCGCGACGAAATCATCGAAATGAATTTCGGATCTTGGGAAGGTCAAAAGCTCACGGAAGTTCCCCGTGAAGAAATGGCGGCATGGGCACACGACTTACGCGGCTATAAATTCAAGGGCGGCGAATGCTTTTACGACATCGACCGCCGTGTGCAGTCCTTGCTGGACACGCTCGATGACAATGGCGAATTTTTGTGGATTACGCATGCGGGCGTGATCGCAGCACTGCAGCACTTCGCCTGCGGGCTCCCCGACGAACAGTTCGTGGAAGGGGCATTCAGCTACGCCATGGTGACCCGCTTTGAATTCAAGCGTAACGCAGACGGACATTACCGCGGAACGTTTACGAAGATTCATGACGGCATCCAGATGGCGCCATTGAAGATTGGCTAGAAGTCAAACGTCATAAGGGCCTGGACGCCGCCTTCGAGACGCGGTAAAACGGCCAGGTGCATGGGGTTGTCAAAATCGCTGAGCAAAGCATCGACAGCGGCATCGCCTACAGAATACAAATAAAGTAAAGCAATCGCCCAAATGTACTGGTTGCGGTTCTTACGGTAATAAGTCACACGTTCAGCAACACGTTCGTATTCTTCGGAAGTGGTACTTTCTTGTTCCACGATATGCTTTCGGTCCAAGTAATATTCCACCATGTTCTGGGATGTCCAGATACTGGTGGCAGAACCGATGAACGCCATGTACAATAGGCCCATCTTGCCGAACTCACGGTTGTACATCTGTCCAAAGCCGGGGATAATGGACCATAGCAAAGCCGTCTTCATGCTCTTGAGTTCAACGCTGCGGTAATTATTGTTGTACCAGATTCCAAAGGCATCAAAGAAGCTGTACAGGTAAAGGCCATACATCCAGGCGGTTTCAGCCTTTCGCAGGTCTTCCTGTTCCATTTTCTTGTCGCTCTTTTCGTGAACACGGGCAATAAACTCGGTTCTTTTTTCGTGATAGTACGCAAGACTATCGCGGTTTTTCTCGCGCAAGACCTTATTGGTATAGAACGCCACGGAATCACGCAGGGGTTGAGCCTGTTCGAGCACACGACGATGCTGGTAGCTCTTGTTCGCCGTAACCTCGTACAGAAGCAAAAGTTCTATACCCGTAATAAAGCCGCCACGCACATAATGTTCCGTATAAAACTGACCGCCACCCGGGAAAATGGCAAAAAGCATGGTCATGGCAAGGGAATTACGCTTGGTGGGAATATCCCATTCATTAACGGAGAGCGTGTCGATTGCGACAATACCCGTCTTGCCCTTTTGCAACGGATCTGCCGCCACTACGGAATCAGCTGCCACCGAATCGACATTCACGGAGTCAGCCTGCGCCCAAGCCGCTGTTCCAAAGAACAGTGCATAAAACAAGCATAAAACAAATGAGCGCAAAAACATCGGGAGGAAAGATAGTAAAATGATTTATAAGAAATATTCACAAAAATGTGGCCTGCGTCAAATAAGATTTCTATTTTTTGAATACCATTTAGGTTAGGAGACAACATCATGTTAAAGAAAATCATTCTTGCTGCCGCTATTGCAGCCACAACCTCTTTTGCCACATGGGATTACTACCCTGTTAAAGAAAGCCACAAGGGTCAAGCTAAACTCGATTTCAGCAGCGAAATCCAAGATCCCTTTACCGAATTTATGGTTACTGGCGGCGTGCGTTTTTCGCCCGCAACCCACTTTGAATTCGGCATCGAACTGCCCTACACCCTTTTCTGCTTCCACGCAGGCAGCTTTCAAACTTGGAACGGCGCAAGGAATCTCCAGACAATGTTCAGATACCAGTTCCTGCCGTTTATGAACGCATTCCTGGACATCACCATTCCGACTGCTAGCACCAACCTGTACTATCCGGATTATGCGTTTGCATTCCATTTCGGCGCCCAGTTCTTCCAGAAATTCGGTTTGGTGAATCTCGGATCTGAATTCGGTCTGTACATAGAAACCGAAGGCGAAAATAAGCTCATGCCTCCCCAGCGTCTAAACCTGGACGCCGAAGCCGACTTTGAAATATCCCAGGTATTCATTCCGTACGCAGGCTTTGAGC